>ERZ780207.46-NODE-46-length-152728-cov-30.776011_pt1 | contig 152728 bp, 104 predicted proteins | sample MGYA00510977_ERZ780207 | MGnify/ENA primary metagenome ERZ780207 (study PRJEB29588, sample SAMEA2151383) | human gut metagenome | biome: human gut; feature: human-associated habitat; material: faeces | place: Denmark | collected 2008/2010 ...
TCATGGCGGAGAATACTGTCTTTCTTCTGCTTACTGCATTGATACACAATTTCTACAAGACCATCATGAGCAGGCTTGACACCAAGGCTTTTGGGCTCAAGAAAACGAGTCGCATAAAGGCTTTTGTCTTCAGATTCATCTCCGTACCTGCCAAGTGGATCATGACTGCAAGGCAATACGTGCTGAATATCTACACAGAGAACCGAGCTTATGCAAAACCCTTCAAAACAGAATTCGGATAAGAATCCTTTCTTTCCGGTTTGAATCTGCGTATTACCTCAAGTCGCATCGTGGGGTAAGGGGATGGTGGCTACATATTGATGTTGTGCTGTTGCTTTTTACTGAAAGCTGCTACTAACGACTCATAAATCTACCCTTAATCGTGTATTGGATGATAGTTGCGGATTTTAGGAATACTATATCGTCTGCTATGCCGGGCGGCCGCTATGAGAGGCATTCCCAAAACGAACAGCCATCGTGACGGCGGCGTAGCCCCGAGCATCAGGCGCCCTCGAAGCATCAGACGCCTTCGGTGAACTTCGGTGACACAAATTTAATCATTTTTCGGCGACAGCACCATCCCCTGACGACAATTTTATGTAAATTTGTAAATTCAAACGAAATCAAGCGTCGCGCCACCCATCCCGGGCGCTCGTCTCCCCCCTAAAAGAAACTATAGACAACACCTAATCACATGGCTACAAGCATACAGCAAAAACAAGAGCTCTTCAAAGCCATCTGGGCTACAGCCGAAGACCTGCGCAATTCGGTCGACGGCTGGGACTTCAAGAGTTATGTCCTCGGCATCCTCTTTTATCGTTTTATATCGGAAAACATCACTAATTACGTCAACCGCTTGCAGGCCGATGCCGGGGTCACGGATTTTGACTATGCCGAGTTTACGGACGCAGATGCCGAGGCTGCTCGTGCGCAGTTGGTTCACGAAAAGGGCTTTTTCATACTGCCCTCGCAGCTGTTCGGCAATGTGCGCAAGCACGCCAAGGATGACCCGAACCTCAATATAACCCTCGACAATGCCTTCAAGGCCATAGAAGCCTCGGCCATAGGCACGGAGAGCGAGGACGACCTCAAAGGCCTTTTTGCGGACATCGATGTCAATTCCAATAAATTGGGCGGCACCGTGGACAAGCGCAACGAGCAACTGGCCAAGATTCTGAATAATATAGGCAATATAGACCTCAAAGGAGAGTACAGCGAAAATCAGATAGACATCTTCGGCGACGCCTACGAGTACCTGATGACGATGTACGCCTCCAACGCCGGCAAGAGTGGCGGCGAATTCTTCACCCCGCAGGAGGTGTCGGAGCTGCTGGCGCGCATAGTCACCCACGGCCGCGAATATGTCAATAAGGTCTACGACCCGGCATGCGGTTCGGGGTCTCTGCTGCTGAAATTCGCCAAGATTTTGGGCAAGAACAATGTCAAGAAAGGTTTCTTCGGTCAGGAGAAGAATATCACCACCTACAACCTGTGCCGTATCAATATGTTCCTGCACGACATCAACTACTCGGACTTTGATATACGCAACGGCGATACGCTGCTCGAGCCTTATCACTGGAATGACGAGCCTTTTGATGCCATCGTGTCCAATCCTCCGTACTCGACCAAATGGGTAGGCTCGGACAACCCCACACTGATCAACGACCCGCGTTTTGCGCCGGCGGGCGTACTTGCACCCAAGAGCAAGAGCGACTTGGCCTTCACTATGCACATGCTTGCATGGCTGTCCACGGCAGGTACGGCGGCTATTGTCGAGTTCCCGGGCGTACTGTACCGTGGCGGCGCCGAGCAGAAGATACGCAAGTATCTCATAGACAACAACTACGTGGATACGGTGATACAGCTGCCGGCCAATCTCTTTTTCGGCGTCTCCATAGCCACCTGCATCATTGTGCTCAAAAAATCGAAGTTCGAGAACAAGACCTTGTTCATCGACGCCTCGCAACTTTTTGTACACGAGGGCAATAAGAATAAGCTGTCGCCCGAAAACATTGATGCCATTGTGGCCGAATACGCCGAGCATAAGCAGGTGAAGCACTTCTCGGCTTTGGTCGATAATAAAGTCGTGGCCGAAAACGGCTACAACCTCTCGGTCAGCAGCTACGTCGAGGCCGAGGACACCCGGCCGAAGACCGATATCCGCGAACTGAACGAGCGCATACGCCGCATCGTGGCACACGAGAACGAGTTACGCGCCGACATTGACGCCATCATCGCCGAACTTGAAGCCGAAACGCTATGACTGCCGAGACATCCAAAAAATCCATACGCTTTTTCAACGACCGGGAAGTCCCGGAATGGCTTAATTACGGCAATAATTCGCTTGACCGAAAAAGCCACACAAAGGCGTATGGGTTATACGAGAGCGGCTTGATGAGCAGTATGGAGCCGGGGACGCTGAAATGCTTGCAGCAGATACACGCGTACATCTTCGGCGGGCTGTACGACTTTGCCGGGCAGGTCAGGACTAAGAATATCTCGAAAGGCGGATTTACCTTCGCCAATTGTATGCACTTCCCCGACACATTGCAAGTCATTGAACGCATGGCGGAAACGACCTTCGATGAGATTATGGACAAGTACGTCGAGATGAACGTCGCCCATCCCTTTATGGAAGGCAACGGCCGCAGCACGCGCATCTGGCTTGACCTGATGTTGAAGCGCTCGCTCAGGCGTTGCGTGGACTGGAGCCGCATCGACAAGAACGAATACCTTGCCGCTATGCGCGAAAGCGTTGCCGACAGCACCCACGTCAAGCGCTTGGTCGAATCCGCCCTGACGCCCCTGATCAACGACCGCGAAATGTTTATGAAAGGCATTGATTACTCATACTACTACGAACAACCCGATTGACCGATGAGCAAGTTACAAGAACTAATACAGCGCCTATGCCCCGACGGCGTGGAATACAAGAAGCTGGGAGAAGTGCTCGAATATGAACAGCCGACAAAATACATTGTCAAGTCGACGGAATATGATGACAGTTATTCGATTCCAGTATTAACTGCTGGGCAAAGTTTTATTTTGGGCTATACAAACGAGCAGAAAGGAGTTTTTGACGCATCCAAGGACAATCCAGTGATTATATTTGACGATTTTACAACATCATTTCATTGGGTAGATTTCCCTTTTAAGATCAAAAGTAGTGCAATGAAAATGCTGCGCCCGAAGGATGATTCAATAAATTTCAAATACATTCATTATGCAATGCAGTGTATCGGTTTTGTCCCAGGCGAACACACCCGATATTGGATTTCAAAGTATTCTATGTTCACGATTCCTGTTCCGCCTTTGGAGGTACAGGAAGAAATTGTGAGGATTCTTGACCGCTTCGATGTGTATGCAGCGGAGCTGCAAGCGGAGCTGCAAGCGCGCAAAGAGCAATATGAATATTATCGCAATCTTTTGCTCACCTTCAACCCCGCCGGCTGCGCCGGCGAGGCCGATGATGAGCAAGAAGGCTGCGTAACTACCTGGGGGGGGCATAGTTACCCAATTCAATGGAAAACAATGGGAGAAGTATTCGAAATGTCGGCCGGAAAGGCAATTCCTGCTGATAGAATTAAGAATCAAATGAGTGAGGAGAGTCCGATAAAATGTTATGGCGCAAATGGCTTACGAGGATATGTAAATTTATCAAGTCATATAGGACCTAACGTTATAATAGGAAGACAAGGTGCTCTCTGTGGAAATATTACATATGCTACAGGCAAATTTTACGCAACAGATCATGCCGTTGTAGTTTGTGCTTCTGAAATATTCCATCCTCGATTTATATTCCATATGCTTACGCATGCGAATCTGAATCAATATAAAACAGCGGGGGCGCAACCTGGATTATCTGTTTCACGATTGCAATCGGTGTCTATCCCCGTTCCCCCACTGGAGCTGCAGGAGAAGATAGTGGCAGTGCTTGACCGCTTCGAAACACTGGTCAACGACTTGTCCGAGGGGCTGCCGGCCGAAATCGCCGCCGTCAAAGAGCAGTACGAGTACTACCGCAACCGATTGCTGACTTTCAAAGAAAAGACCGCATGAACGAACTTATGCCCGATTCGGGCAACTACAAGAAGCTGCTGAGCTACCGGAAGGCTGACGTAATCTATCAGATGACGTGCTACTTCTGTACGCACTTTCTGACGCGCGGCGACCGCACTGTTGACCAAATGGTGCAGGCCGCCCGTAGCGGCAAGCAAAATATCGTCGAGGGGTGCGCAGCCTCCGCGACGTCCGCCAAGACCGAAATCAAGCTTGTGAATGTGGCCAAGGCCAGCCTCAAGGAACTCCTCGAGGACTACGAAGACTACCTCAAGGTCCACGGCCATCCGCAATGGGCCGAGGGCAGTGCCGAGTACGAGGCCATGCGCCGCATAGGCCGCGAGCATAGCGATGCAGCATACTTCATGGGACTGGTACAGACCCGTCCGCCCGAAACCATCGCCAATATGGCGATAATATTGTTGAACCAGGCCGACTATCTGCTGTACAGGCAGTTGGAGCGGCTGTCCGAGGACTTCCGTAAGAATGGCGGCTTTTCGGAGCGCATGGCGGCCCTGCGCCGCAAAGAGCGCGGCCACTGAGAAGCCGGAGATAAAGTCCCTAAGGTCCCTAAAGTCCTTAAAGTCCCTAAAGTCCCTAAGGTCCTTAAAGTCCTTAAAGTCCTTAAAGTCCCTAAAGTCCCTACCCTTCCACTAAAAAAAATTGACAGAGCAATCATGAGCAACTACGACCTTATTTCCGAAAATCCCGAGTCGACGGTAGTCGCCGAGTTCGAAGGCGGCTATTACAGCGCCGCGCAGTACCAGAACGAGGCCGCTATGGAGGCCGATTTTATCAAGCGCCTGCAAGCCCAAGCCTACGAGTACCTGCCTATCACTTGCGAAAAAGACCTGATAGCCAATCTCCGAGTGCAAATCGAGCGCTTGAACGGCATCCGCTTCACCGACAGGGAATGGGAGGGATTCTTCCGCGAGTACCTCGGCAATCCCAATGACGGCATTGTCGAAAAGACCCGCACCATCCAGGAGGACCACAAGAAGGTGCTGCAACGCGAGGACGGCTCATTTGACAATATATACCTGATAGACAAAGAAAACATCCATAACAATCACCTGCAAGTCATCAACCAATATGTACCCGAAGGCGGCAGCCACGAAAACCGCTATGACGTCACCATCTTGGTCAACGGCCTGCCGCTGGTACATATCGAACTAAAACGCCGTGGCGTGGAAGTCCGCGAAGCTTTCAATCAGATACGACGCTACAACCGCGAGTCATTCTGGGCCGGGTGCGGACTCTTCGAATTTGTGCAGATTTTCGTGATATCCAACGGCACCCTCACCAAATATTACAGCAACACCACGCGCGACAGCCACGTCCGGCAGCAGGGCAAAGGCAGCAAAAAACAGACGAGCAATTCGTTTGAATTCACATCTTACTGGGCACGCCTTGACAACGAGCCTATACGCGACCTTGTCGACTTTACGCAGACATTCCTGTCAAAACACACGCTACTCAACGTCCTGACACGCTACTGCGTATTTACGTCCGAAAATATGCTAATGGTGATGCGTCCCTACCAGATAGCCGCCACCGAGGCCATTATTCAGCGCATACGCACCTCCACCAACCAAAAGACTTGGGGACGACGCGAAGGCGGCGGATACATTTGGCACACCACCGGCTCGGGCAAGACGCTCACGTCCTTCAAGACGGCGCGCCTGGCCTCGCGTATGGACGAAATTGACAAGGTACTCTTTATCGTCGACCGCAAAGACCTTGACTATCAGACGATGAAAGAATATGACCGCTTCGAAAAAGGCGCGGCCAACTCCAACAGCTCCACGGCCGTACTTACTCGTCAGCTGAACGATGAAAACTGTCGCATTATCATCACCACCATACAGAAACTCAGCAACTTCATAGCCCGCAATGCCAAGCATAAAATCTACACGCAGCATGTCGTGATGATTTTTGACGAATGTCATCGCTCGCAATTCGGCGATATGCACCGTGCCATTGTCCGCAAATTCACCAAATACCACATGTTCGGCTTCACCGGCACCCCGATATTTCCGGATAATGCCGGCGCAATCCGCAATGTCGAATACATCACCACCGAGGGTACTTTCGGCGACAGACTGCACAGCTACACCATCGTCGATGCCATTCGTGACGGCAATGTGCTGCCCTTCCGTGTGGACTATGTCCGCACCCTGCGTCCCGAGGACGAAATCGAACACGAAGCAGTGCCCGCCATTGACCAAGACAAAATCCTGAAAGCGCCCGAGCGCATCTCGCTCATTACAAAGTATATCCTCGACCACTTCGACCAAAAGACCAAGCGCAACGCCCAATACTACGACTTCAGCAAGCTCACCAACATCGGGGCGATGGCCAAGGCCAAAGCAACGGTCGAAGAAGTCAAGGTCAAGACCAAGTTGCAAGGTTTCAACTCGATGTTCGCCGTGGCATCAATACCCTTTGTCAAACTATATTATACCGAGCTTATGCGGCAAATGGCCGAGCTGCCGCCAAACCGAAGATTGAAGATTGCGACAATATACAGCTATGCAGCCAATGAGGCCGAAGAAGACTTCGGCGGCGATGAAAACTCCGAGAACACCGACGGCCTCGACCAATCCAGCCGCGATTTCCTCGAAAAATGTATCGCCGATTACAACGAAATGTTCGGGACAAGCTACGACACCTCCGCCGAAAAATTCCAGAACTACTATAAAGACGTGTCCCTGCGCATGAAAAACCGCGAAATCGACTTGCTCATCGTGGTCAATATGTTCCTCACCGGATTCGATGCAACGACACTCAACACCCTATGGGTGGACAAGAACCTGCGCATGCACGGACTGATACAGGCATATTCGCGCACCAACCGTATACTCAACAGCATCAAGAGCTTCGGCAATATCGTATGCTTCCGCAACCTCGAACCGGCCACCAATGCCGCCCTCGAACTTTTCGGCGACAAAGAAGCCGGAGGACTGGTGCTCATCAAGACTTTCGACGAGTATTACAACGGATATGTGAAAAAGGACGGCACTGCCGTGAAAGGCTATAGGCCCATGGTGGAAGACGAACTTTTGACCGACTTCCCCCTTGGCAGCATCATCCTCGGCGAAAAAGCCGAAAAGGAATTCATACGCCTGTGGGGTGCCATCCTGCGCCTACGCAACATTTTGCAAAGCTTCGACCAATTCAAAGGCAAAGAAATCCTCACTAACGACCAATACAAAGACTATCAAGGTCTGTACCTTGACCTCTACGAAAAATACCGTCCCAAGCCTTCGGATGCCGTAGACGTCAACGATGACATCGTCTTCGAGATGGAACTCGTCAAGTCGGTCGAAATCAATATAGACTATATCCTGTTCCTTGTCGCACAAAAGAACGGCGACCCGAAGCACGATGCCGAGCTGGAAGTCGATATCAAAAAATCTATAGCCGCCACACCCGACCTCCGCGACAAAGAAGATCTGATTATGCAATTCGTGTCCAATGCTTCGGCCGGCACCGATGTCAACGATGAATGGTCGAGATACGTCCGCGAAAAACTCGATAAAGAAGTCGCCGAACTCATCGCCACCGAGAAGCTCAAACCCGAGAAAACTATAGAATTTCTGCAGCAGTCATTCCGTGACGGCGAAATCCGTGAGTCCGGCACCGGTATAGCCGATATTTTGCCGCCAATACCCTTGTTCGGGGTGGCGGGAGTCAATCGCGAGGCAAAGAAGGAGAAGGTAACCGAGAAACTTAAGGCGCTGTTCCATCGATTCTACGACCTTTGCGGCGGCGTATTCCCCGGCACGGATGCAAAATAGAACGCCGGCGAGATGCGCGATAAGGGCTAATGATTAGAAAAAACGGATATTTTTTGGCTGAAAAGGAAAATTGTTAGTACTTTTGTGCAATAAAAGCTGCCGAGAACTCCGAAAGCTGCCGAGAACTCCGAAAGCTGCCGAAAGCTCCGAAAGCTCCGAGGGCTGCCGAGGATTTCGAGGCAGATATAATTAGACGTTATGGACAATATTTTGCTCTTTTCGACACGCGACGAGCTGACGCGCATACGGCTGGAACGTGTGATGTATTTTGAGGCGGATGCCAATTACACGAAGGTCGTGTTTTCCAACGGGGTGACGGCCACGCTGCTGACCTCGCTGGTACATCTCGAGAAACTCATAGCCGGTGTACTTATCGAGAAAAACAGCATCTTTGTGCGCATTGGCAAGCGCTATATCATCAATAGCGCATACCTGTTCCAAATCAACGTCTTGCGTCAGCGTCTGGTGCTGAGCGACTTGGCATCCCCGTATACGGCGACACTTTCGGTGAGCAAAGATGCCCTTCGTAAGCTCAAGGCTCTGTATACCACGCCGGTGCGCCGTAGTGCTGCAGATGTCGAGGGCGTGCAGCCTCGTCCGGACGGCGAAGCCGTATCACAATAGTACGTCACTGTAAGGGCGCAATATATTGCGCCCGCCGGGCAAAGATGTATTAAAGCAAACATATTATAATAGATATATGCAATCTCAAAGCGTTATTATAGGCCGTCAGGGACAGCAATCCGTGTCCATCGACGATATGTCGGTGAGCAAGCGTCATCTCTCGGCCACACCCATGTCCGACGGGCGGTGGTCCATAGAAGACTTGGGCAGTACCAACGGCACGTATGTCAACGGGTTGCCGGTGGTGACGGCCATCGTCGATGCCGACACTCCGCTGATGCTTGGGTCGTTGCAGACCACGCTTAGGCAGCTGCTGAACCTCGCACCCGCATCCGCGGCAAAGCCTGCGGCTGAGCATAATCCCGAGCCTTCCGGCATCGCAGCCGCCAAGCCGGCGTCTATGCCCGCATCCGGTTCGATGCCCGCCCCGGATGTCGCCGCTGACGGCAGCGTGTCCATCAAACACCTCGAAGCCGTCTACGAAAAATATCGCCATGACACCCTGACGATAGCGCGTCGCCGCAACCATGCATCCGTATACCGCATATTGCCCATGGCCGTAGGTATGCCGCTGGTGATGGGACTGGTCGGAATGTTCACGACCGACATCGCCGTCAAGGGCGTATGTATGGGTGGACTGATGGCCGTGGGGTCGGCCCTGACATTGCGCATGATTCCTATGGGTGACCGTCTGGCCGAGGAGCAATTCGACCTCAACCGACGTTTTCAGGTTGATTACAGCTGCCCGTGCTGCCACAACTTTATGGGTGCTGCCAAGCCCTACGAAGTTCTTGTCAAACAAGGACAATGCCCGTTCTGCAAAGCCAAGTTCAGAGAGTAATCGCCGAACAGCCACAGCAGCCCCCGAGCCCCCGGAGACTGCCGACCCTACATCACTCCCATTGTTCTCATAATTCCCATTATTCCCATACTTCTCACCCAAGATTATGAAAATCAATACTTCCGCTGTCCGCCGCTTGTGCCTGTTGACTTTGACGGTGTTGTGCGTGACGGTCTCACGTGCGTCTACGTACATTGTCGCCGTCGGTATCAATAACTATAAATATGTCACGTCGCTGACCGTATCGGAGGACGATGCCCGGGCATTTGCTCAAATGTGCAAGTCGTATCCCGACCTGCATGTCGCGCTGGTGACCGGTTCAAAAGCCACGCGGGCCAACCTCATCGATGTCATCGGAAGCCATTTTGCCAAGGCCAAGGCCGATGATTCGCTGATATTCTTCTTCTCCGGACACGGCGTGGGCGGTGGAGTGGTGGCTTACGACACCGAGGACGACAGCGAGAATTCCATACTATCCTACAAGGTCTTGGCACGACTGATGAAGCGCTCGCCGGCGACGCGCAAGGTCATCATCATCGACTCGTGCCACTCGGGGTCGTCGCGCAACACCACCTCCTCGTCGCGCAAGGTGCGCCACAATATCGGAGACCCCAATACCATACTCTTTATGTCATCGCGCACCAACGAGTACTCTCTGGAAGTGCAGGGCATGTCCCAATCGCTGTTCACCTATCACCTGCTGCGCGGAATGCGCGGCAATGCCGATGCCGACAGCGACCGGAATATCACAGCGCGCGAGCTCTTTCGATATGTCAGCGGAGCCGTGCGCCGCGATTCGCGGAACAAGCAACACCCCGTGATGTGGGGTAATTTTGACGCCGGATTTGTGATTATGAAATACTGAACACATGGAAAGCGAACAGATACTACGCATCGAAGATATCGCGCGTGTGGAGGCATATACGCCGCACTTTTCGCGCATGACGGACAAATACTTGTGCTGGCGCCTCGAGCCGGGAATGAAGCCCATAGCCACTCTCGAGCATCCTTTACGTCTCGACGGCATGGTCTTTGTAATGTGTCACCACGGCAGCCTGCGCCTCGAAATCAATTTCCAGGAATATCACGCGCAGGACAACACCCTGGTAGTCATCACTCCGAAGATGCTCTTCCGGATTTTTGATCTTGACTACTCGTCCATAGATGCCTACGTGTTGTTTCTTTCTTCCGACTTCCTGTCCGATGTCAATATCGACCTCAATGCCATCAATATCCGATCACTGTTCCAGCGGCACACCCCGGTGACCACGCTGACACCGGACGAGACTACGCTGTTTACGCGCTTCCTCGAGTTGTTCGGGCTCATCGCCGCCTGCAACGCCGACAGTGTGTATTCGCGCAACACCGCTCGCTCGCTGGTGTCGTCGTGCGTCTACCAGCTACTCGAATTCAACTTCTCGCGCCTCAACCGCATAGAAATGCAAATCGAGCAGCCCGCCAACCGCCGCCTGGCATATGTGCGCGATTTTATGCATCTGGTACACAACGACTATATGCGCCATCGCGATGTGTCTTATTACGCCAAGCAGCTGTACATATCACCCAAGTACCTCTCAATGATTATCAGGAACGCTACGGGCCGCTCGGCCGCCGATTGGATCAACGAATTTGTGGTACTCGAAGCCAAGAACCTCATCAAGTTTTCCGGCAAGAACATCCAGCAGGTGGCTTATGCACTAAACTTCACTAACCAGTCCGCCTTCGGCAAATACTTCAAGCATCTCACCGGAATGTCTCCATCGGAGTATCAGAAATCCTAAAAAAACATAAAAAACGTGAATTTGACCATAGCGCCGTCACGTTACGATTCTTTTTGCGTCTTATAGGTAAAAGACTATAGGGCGTAAATAGAACAGCCCCCGAAAAAGAAAAGACACATGCACAATCGAACCATCAAACTGCTTGCCGTGGCACTATTTGTGCCTACCCTGGCGCAAGCGCGTCAAATCAGCGGCTTAGTATTGTCCGAGAACGATTCCACAGCCATCGTGGGCGCCGTTTGCGAGTTGAAATCCGATGCCGCGACGGCAATCAAAGCCGCCGGCGACGTCAACGGAGCCTTTACCATCAATACCTCGGACCGAAAAGCTGCGACACTCAGTGTCTCCGCTGTCGGATACGGGCAGGCCGAAATCGTGATACCCGATGGAGGCCACGACATCAAGGATTTGAAGATTTATCTGCCGGACATCAAGACCCTCGAGGCAGTGACCGTCACAGCCGCTGCCGCCACGATGCGCAACGGTCGCACCATAGTCTACCCGTCCGCGCAAGAAGCATCGGCATCGGCATCCTCCGTCGAGTTGTTCCAAAAACTTCCTCTGCCGGGCCTTACAGCCGACCCTATCAACCGCTTGCTGAGCGTCGACGGCGGGTCGCCCATGATACTCATTGACGGCGTACCCTCGGCCATGAGCGACATCAATGCGCTTAAAGCCAAGGACATCGAACGTGTCGAGTACTCGCGTATCACCCCGGCACGTTATGCCGACAAGGGATACAAAGGGCTACTGCAGATTACGCTCAAACATCGCAACGACGGCGGCAGCATCGAGCTGTGGGCACGCTCCGCCACCGCCACCGCCTTTGTAGACGATTATGTCAATGCCACGTATCACCAAGGACCATCGCAATTCAAGTTATACTTCTACAACTCGTGGCGCAACTACCAACGCGTCTATGACAATACAACCCAATCTTATGTCGGAGACGACTTCCGCGTAGACCTCGAATCGCACGACCGCAACCCGTTCAATTACGTAATCAACCAATTGCAATTAGGGTATACATACCGACCCGACAGCAAGACATTGTTTTCGGCCAAACTCTCCGGAGGCATCAATCCAAGCGGGCGTCGTTATATCGCTGACAACAAAGACTCGTATGCCGGTGATTACGAAAGCACAAGCAAGTCCGCAAGCAAATACACCACCCCGTCGCTCGACTTGTTCTTCAAGAAGGATTTTGACGATGCCAACAGCCTTGAAGTGCAGGCCGTGGGCACGCTCCGCTTCGAGGACTACAACCGACTGAATACATATTACATCGACCCGGCCAATCCACAGATGTACGAGGTCGAAATCGACAACACTCGCCGCTCGCTCATCACCGAAATTGCTTACCGGCACAAGTTCGGGAATGCTTCCGAGTTGGGCGCCGGATTTCAGAATACGCTGTCGCACAGCCGCAACAAGTACATCGGCACCGATTATCGCCCCATACTGACCGAGAACAACAACTACGGGTATGTCAATTATAGCTTTACCATCGATAAATTCAATTTTTGGCTGGCCTCCGGCGTCAAAATCTTCCGGATGGAAAACGGCGAGAACAAACGCGACTTTGTACGCAACCTCAGCAACGTCAATATCAACTGGGATATTAGCAACGAATGGAGTCTGCAGGCCAACTTCAATTATTCGCCGAGTATCCCCGGCCTGTCCGCACTCACCGACTACAAGCAGCAGACCACGCCCTATCTGATAGATAACGGCAACCCCAACCTCAAGGTGGCTGAGTACTTCAACTACCGACTGATGGCCTCATTCTCGCACAAGAAATTCTTTGCCTCGCTGACTGCGTATTACAGCAACGCCAATAATCCGCGTACCGACGAATACTTCTACCTCGGCGACAAGAAATTCCTGAGCCAAACAGTCAATTACACGACAAATGAAGGCGCGGGAGCTTCGCTGCAAATGAAACTCAGCGGCATAGCCGGATTCGGCGGCAACGTGCGTCTCGATGTCGACTGGACTCATACGCAGGGCACGACGTGGAACAAAAATCTGACGACATTCTACGCCTACGGCAGTTTTTGGTGGAATCGCGGCCCGTGGACCATCACCTATTGGCGCAAAATACCGTGCAAAAACCTACACGGACCATATATAGGCAAGGAAGAAAACGGCGACGGCCTGTCCGTAACCTTCCGCCCCGACAAGCACTGGATGATACAAGCCGGATGGTGGTACATGTTTGCTCGCGGCACCGAGTATCCGCAATGGAATATCTCGACGACAGCGCCGTCTTATACCGACCGATATATCAAGGACAACGCCAATATGGTGGTAGTGACTGCAAGCTATACCGCCGACTTCGGCAGCATCTTCCGCAGCGGCCGCCGAAGTCTCAACAACGCCGACAATTCATCGTCTATACTGCAACTATAGCGGCTGAAGCCGATTCAGCATAAGGCGCGCCCTGTCGTAAAAGCCGATAGAGCGCGCCTTTGCGTTATTTAACATTTTGTTAATGGCCAAAAAGTCCTACATGTCAAAAAAATATGCTAAATTGGCAAGTCAAACGAACCTTCCCACAGAAACACCGAAAACCTGTATGAAACGAATCTTTACACTGGCACTGGGTGCGACCTTTGCACTGGCCGCTTTTGCCGAGCAGGGTCATATAAGCCTGCTTGGCGTGGACTATACCGTGGATACGCTGTTCCACGCCAAAGTCGGCCCGGGCACCACTCAGACGCAGCTGCGGCTCGAAGGCCCCAGCCCTCTCAATGTGTTCTATCTTACGGTAGACCGCACTACGCCCAACGTCACCATACGCGCCGTGAGCGGCACCGACAAGGTGGCCGGGACATCCCGCACCTCCGTAATGGCCCAAACCAAATCGAAGGACGGATTGCTGTACTTTGCCGGCACCAACGGCGACTTCTATTGGACAGGCGGCACGGCCACCAACGGCACTTCCAAGGTGGGTACGCCCACGCATTCTTTTGTGGTCGAGAACGAGCCTTTCCTGACATTCAATGGCGGATGCCAATTTATATATGACAACGACGGGTTGCCACACGTGCAGTATGTCAATTACTACACAGGGACGGCCGAGTGTGGCGACAAGACCACGTCTTTTAAGGGCATCAATGACCCGGCCAGCGTCGCTGACGGCCTGACGCTGTACACCTCGCGCTTCTGGGGTAGCACCAACCAAAACGACCACGCCGGCAATTGCTACGAGGTCACAGCCAAACTTGCGGACGGCGAGACTTTCATTGCCGGTGGAAAATTCAGAATCGTTGTAACCTCCGAGGCAAACACCGATGGCGACACCCCTATTCCGGCTGACGGTTTCGTGCTCCACGGCCGTGGCGGTACATCGCAGGGCAATACCGGGGCTGCCGATTTTGTCAAAGGCCTCAAACCGGGCGACGTCATCACCCTCGACAACATCATCCTCGATGAGGGCGGTCAGCGCTTGTATCCACGCACCGTCATTTCCGGCAGCAGCAAGAATGTAGGCCTGGGTGAGACCATCACCATAGAAGATGCGGCACGCCATCCGCGCACATGTCTGGGCTACACCAAAGACCGCAAGCAGGTCATAATGATGGTGGTTGACGGCCGCACCAGCGCCAGTGCAGGCATATCTATCCCGGCACTCGGCGATGTGATGCGCTATGCCGGCGCTTATGAGGCTGTGAATATAGATGGTGGCGGCTCGTCTACGCTGTACACACAAGCATTGGGCATACGCAACCACTGCAGCGACGGCAGCGAAAGATCTGTCTCTAACGGCATTTTTGCCGTACTCGAAGCGCCCGAAGACAACGAAATTGCCGAGCTTCAATTCTCCGACTGGAAGGTCGAGATTCCGTCCTTGGCCGTATATACCCCCGTGGTATACGCCTACAACAAGTACGGCAAGCTTATCAATGCCGACTACAAGGACTACTCCCTCGAATGTCCCGCCGGCTTGGGTGAGATTATCAACGACGGACACTCGCTGATGTCCAGCGAGGCCTCCACCTCCGGCGTGCTCACCGTCACCTCTGCCAACGGCATCAAGGCAAGCGTCAACGTCTTCCTGACCGGAGTCAAGGACATCAGGGCCAAATATGAGACCGTGGTGCTCAACAAGACTCGCAAATGGGATGCTGAATTAGTGACCACATACGTGGGCAACACCACTATGCCGCTGGCTGCACGCACCATGTCCTGGACGTCCGAAGACGCCTCCGTGGCTACCGTCACGCCCGAAGGTTTGGTTACACCCGTGGCCAACGGCGAGACCGTCATCACCGGCGTGCGCGGCGAGATTACGGTCAACATCAACGTCAAAGTGCAGATTGCCGGCTCGGAGGTCGCTCCCGCCGACCGCCTAATGCGCGTGGCCGATTGGAAGACCACCAATATCGGTATGGCTTCCGTATCCCTGACACCCAACGAGAATGGCACCAACGTGGACTACGTCATCAAGAGCCCTCGCGGCGCTCGCATTTCGGTCCTTCCCGAGGCGGACATCTTCAGCCATCCGCAGAGCGTGCGGGTACGCCTCAACCCCGGCACTGCCAAGGTTACCGATGTGACCATAACCCTGAAGGCCAATAACGCCATCGGCGTTGTCTCCAAGAAATTCACCGACGTCAAGGCCGATGAAACCAACGTCTACGAAATGCCCGTTGCCGACTACTTTGACGTCAGCGACATAGGCATCTATCCCATACGCTTCGTGTCCGTGGCTATGGGCATCGGCGGCAAAACCAAGACCGACTACCACGTCGAAATACCCGGCATCGAAGCCGTGTATGACGAATCGACACTCTCGGTGAACGACATCAAAGCCGACGACAACGATAACGCCGACAGCCGCTTCTTCAACATCGACGGCGACACCGTAACGGTATCAGCACCCGCCGACATCGTGATTGTCGACGCCGCAGGCCGCACCATTGCCGCATACAGCGGCGTAACCGCCGTGACACTTCCCAAGGGCGTGGCCGTGGTCAGCGCCACGACAGCCGACGGCATCGTGCACGCCCTCAAGGTGGTGCGCTGATTTTGCACATGACGGACGATAGTCCTTGAATTGCACCGACATACGGGCCGCAGCCAAACACGCGGCGACCTTATTCCCATACACAGGGGCAACGCAGCCGAGAAGCTGCGCTGCCCCTGCTTTTCATTTTGCCGCTATCAGCCGCGGAATAGTGACTCCTCCAACTGCACCCGAAATTTGACGCCCCTCCATACACCATTGATGCCGGACGCTGATTTTTATGGGCCGATAGAGGCGCCGATTGACGCTTTTTTTGTAACTTTGGAGCGTGAAGCTGAAGGCAGTCAAATATGCCGTAATGATGACCGTGGCCATACTTGCAGGTAGCGGGTTGGCTGTGGCCGCACCCGTAGCGCCGCGCCCGGGTGTCGTGGTGCGTTCGACCGTATCCACAACGGACGATGGCGACATCGAGGTGGTTGTGCGCGGCTTGACAATATATGTCACCACGTCGCGACCCATACAAGTGAAAATTTTCACCATACTCGGTCAGTTGATTGTTCAGCAAAACGTGCCGGCGGGTACTACGCGGCTAAGCGTCAAAGCCCGCGGCATATACATACTCAAGGCCGGTGATGCCACCTGCCGCATAACCGTGTGATGCCGATTCGAGAAGTCGGTGCCACCCAACATTATAGACATCCCGTAATATGGATAATATCAGTGTAAAGATTGTGAACACCTCCGGACACGCACTTCCGTCGTATGCCACGGTCTCATCCGCCGGCATGGATGTACGGGCGCATCTGTCCGAGCCGGTAGTGCTTGGTCCGCTTGAACGCGCCCTAATACCCACCGGGTTGCGTGTCCAGCTTCCCGAAGGCTACGAGATGCAGCTGCGTCCGCGCAGCGGCCTTGCCCTCAAGCACGGCATCACCCTGGTAAATACGCCCGGGACGATAGATGCCGACTATCGCGGCGAAATCGGAGTGATACTTGTCAACCTTTCCGACCGGCCCTTTACAGTCAACGATGGCGAGCGCATTTGCCAGATGGTGATAGCACCGTATACCAGGGTGCAATGGACGTCGACCGAGACTTTGGATGACAGCGAGCGGGGCGCCGGGGGCTTTGGACACACCGGCGTCAAGTAAACCATTCCGGGGCACAGTCGGGTGAGTACTCTCGCGCATGACGCCGCTGCATTAGGCAGGCGATCTCGTGGATTGTAGACAATAATAATTACAACAACAGTCAGATATGACCCTACGTCGAGCATTTGGCACAATGGCGGCCATGGTGACACTGATGGCCGCAGTATCGTGGGCGGCTTCCGGCCACCGTCAAACATCATGGGAGAAGGCCGCAGACATGCGCAAGGCCGACTATGCCTATTTGCAGGCTGTGTCAGCCTTAAATATCGATTCTAACGACTTGGCACAGCGACTTGTAGAATATGCCGTGGCGCTTGATCCGGAGGACATCAACATCAAGGCCTTGCAAGCGCTGCTGACCCTGAATATGGATCCCGATTCGGCGGAGGTATATCGCAGCTATGCCGTGCTGTGGGACGAGTTCCGCGCCGATCCGACGCAGTATTATAACGGCTCGGCCATAGCCTCGATAGCGCGATACCTGCACCGCTATGACGATGTCATCGAGGTGTGGCGCACACTTGACTCAATATATCCGGAACGCACGGAGACTGCCGCCAATCTGGCCAATGCATATATCGTTAAATATGCCACGGGCGACACCTCTGCATATACCAAGGCTATGGCCATATTCGAACGTCTGGAACGCGGAACCGGTAAGGACATGGGCTTGTCTTCGCAAAAGATACGCGCCATGGCGCTCAAAAAAGACACCATGGCCATAGTACGCGAACTCAACCAACTGGAGAATGCCAATCCGCGAGACCCCGATGTATTCCTATATGCTTCAGAGATATACAAAACCTTGGATGCAGACTCGTTGCGCCATGCGTCCATACGCCGGGCGTGCGAGATAGACAGCACCTATGGAGCGGCACTCATAGCCATGGCGCAGTACTATGCGGACAGGAACGACTCGGCCGCATACGATCGTCAGGTGTTCCGTGCCCTGGTGAGTCCAACGCTGGAGTACGAGACCAAGCACGAGCTGTTGCGCGGATACGTAGGCCGTATGTACTCGGACACGGCCCAATGGCCGCGCATCGATAATGTCTTTGCGCGTATGCAGCAGGTCAACCCGGGCGAGCCATCGTTGCACTCGCTGTACAGCGCCTTCGAGTACACTTGCGGCAATTTGGTACAGGCCACCGAGCAGATGGAATATGCACTATCGCTTGATCCGTCGGACGCGGATGTGCGTTCGTCGCTGTACTCGTTGCAAATACAGCGCGGCGACACGGTGGCGGCCATAGCTACGGCAGTGGGCGGCATTACCTACTCGCCTGACAATCTCGGTTTCCCGATACTGGCCGCTTCGGCTAATATCGTCAACGGCAGGCCGCAAGAGGCTTTGGAAGTATTGCATAAGGTCAAAATCAACGAGGTGAACAACCCCGAAGCCGTATCCAATTTTATGTCCACACTCGGCGATGCCTATCAGGCGGCCGATTCGTTGAGCAAGGCTATCGAGACGTACAACAAGTCCATAGAGATTTATCCTTCCAACTTCCTGGCGTACAACAACGCCGCGTATGCTATGGCTCAGAACGACACGCTGCTGGACCAAGCCTTGTCGTATGCACGCTATGCGGTGCTCTCTGACATGGAAAATCCCACGTATCTGGACACATATGCGTGGGTGTATTTCAAAAAACGTGACTATCCGCAGGCAAAAAAATATATAGACCTGACACTGAAGTACTCGTTGCCCGTCGAAGACAGTATTGCGGTTGACTCTGTGGCGTCACCCGAAGGCTTTGCCTCCGATTCGATAGCGCCTGATTCGGCGTACATCGGCACGGAAGCAACGGATGCCGGCTCGGATATAATTGAAGGCGAGGACTTTGACACAAACGATATAGTGTCTGCCGAAGTGCTATCGCACGCAGGAGACATATACTTTATGAGCGGGCTGCCCGAACAGGCTTTGGAATTCTGGAAACGCGCCGCCATTCTCGCTCCCGATGACGAGATGCTGGCACGCAAAGTCAAGTACAAGACTTATTTCTATGAAGACAAAAAGGGTAAGGCCAAACAGGCTGCGGACGACCGGGACAAACCGTCCAAGTCAGGCGCGTCCAAGCCCGATACATCCAAGCCGAAGCCGTCCAAACAAAAACATTGACACTCAGACATGAAGATTAAGACTACAATTTACATGATGATAGCCGCGATGATATGCGGCATATTTGTCGGATGCTCCGGCCACAAGGCCGCGCTATCGCTCGCCCCCGAAGGCGGGACGTGGCACGACATGACGCTTCCGGTCAAGTTGTCGCTCAAGTCACCGACCTCGTTTTCGATGGGCGGACGTGCAACCATTGTGCGTGACAGCGTGGTATACATGTCTTTTCGCGTACTCGGGTTCGAAGCCGCAGTGCTCAACGTGACTGCCGACTCGGTATTTTTTGTGGACAAGTACCACAAGTATTTCTTTGCAGAGTCGATGGATGCAGTCCTCGGACATTATCGCAAAGACATGGGCATAGGGCATATACAGGAATTGCTTATGGGCCGCTCGCCCTTGGCCGTAGACAACGTCGTCTCCTTTGGTGCAACCTCGACGTTGCCTGTACGCGTCACCTACAGCAATTATGAGAACGCAGGGTCGGAACGCATGGCGCGAAGTGTCGGCATAGATGCCACGATGAAGAAAACGGACGTGCGTGCCGCTATCGAGTGGTCGCCCTCATCGGCGCGGTGCAATACCTTTCCGCAGGTGCGCTTCCGCCGTCCCGGCAAGGGATATCGTAATATCACCATCGCCGAGGCCCAGCATATCTTCAAGAACATAACGCTCTGATATGAAAAATCTTGCCGTCATAGCCATTACCGTCATAGTCTGTGCCATCGGCGGCACCGTCTTTGCACCGGATGCCTATGCCAAGAAGACACGAAAAGCCAAGCCGCGTACCACGGCCGCAGCATCCAAGCCGCGCACAGCCTCGGACATAAAACGCGAGCGAACAAATACGGCACGCGAAATCACTGAAACGCGGCGTAAAATCGATGACAATAGACGTGCGACACAACGTCGGCTCAACCAGCTCAACGACCTCAATTCGCGCATATTCACCCAAAACAGACACATATCATCGCTGCAAATCACGGTAGACTCGCTCAATCGAGGTATTGCATCTATGCAGGATTCGATACAGGGCATGGAGGCGCTTGTCGATTCGCTGCGTGCCGATGTGGCTGTCGCCCTGCGCCGGCAGCGTGCACGCCGCCGTCAGGCCAATAATTTGGCTTTTGTCTTTGCTTCCAAGGATTTCAACATGGCAGTACGGCGCATAGGCTACCTTAAGCAGCTCAATCGACATCGCGTGGCCAAAATCACGCGACTGCGCGAAGCTATAGCGCAGCTGGACAGCCGTCGCAACGACCTGAATAATATGCTGGCACATCAGACAGACGCAATCAATCGACTTAGCGTAGCACGCGATGTCCTGGTGACGCAACAAAACCGGTCGCAGCAGATGGTCAACGATTTACGTCGTCAAGGATCGTCCTTGCAGGAAGTGCTGGCTCAGCGCCGTCGCCGCATGCAGCAATTGGACCGCGAATTGGACCGTATCGTCGCCGAGGAACAGCGCCGCATAGCCCGCGAGCAAGAGGAAGCACGCCGGCGCGAGCGACAGCGGCAACAGCGCGAACGCGAGCGGCAACAACAAAATCGCCGGGGACAGGAACAGCCGTCCAAGCCGACCGCCCCCGAACCGCCAATGGCCGAAACAACGGCAGATGCGGCAACGCGCAAGTTGACAGGTAGTTTCGAAGCCAATAAAGGTCGTATGCCGTTTCCGGTATCGGGCAAATATACCATTACCGCCACCTTTGGTACGCAGACCTACGAAGGTCTGACCATCAACAGCTCGGGTATAGAGATGAACACCGCGCCCGGCACGCGTGCCCGCGCCGTCTTTGCCGGAACGGTACGCTCCATCAGCTACATGGCCGGGATGAACATGGTGATAATCATCACCCACGGCAAGTATCTCACCATATACGGCGGCATCGGGACGCTCAATGTCAAAAAAGGAGACCAAGTGGTCACCGGGCAGGCCTTGGGCACGCTATTTACGGACAAGGTGGAGAACGTGACCCGACTGCACTTCGAGGTACGGCGCGGCGCACACAAACTTAATCCTTTGGAATGGGTCGCTCGGTAAGCCGAATACTCGGGGCGATAAGCCTGTTTTCGGGCATACGTGTACTGAACATCGTATGCTCGCTGGTACGCAACAAGCTTTTTGCAGTACTTGTGGGACCTATAGGCCTTGGCCTGCTGATGCTGTACAATACGACTTTGGACCTTGTCTCGATAGTCACGCGTATGTCCATGGACCAGAGCGCTGTGCGTGACATTGCGCGTGAGGGGTCGGATGCGGCCGGCGACACGGCTGTGGTGGTGCGCCGATGGAGTCTGTGGCTCGGCTGCGGCGGCATGGCGCTGATATTGTTGCTATCGCCGCTGTTGAGCTATTGGATGTTTGACACCACGGACAAGTGGTGGACCTTGGCTATACTGTCTCCGGTGGCGTTGTGCTCTTCTTACGGCGGCGCAGAGAACGCTTTGATGCAAGGGCTCGGACGTCTTCGTCGACTGGCCAAGAGCGGCGCGGTAGCGGCGGTGGCATCCACCGTGGTTGCCGTGGCTCTTATATGGTGGTTGCGCGAGTCTTCGGTCATCCCTGTGATACTTGCCGCCTCGATATGCATGGCCGTGGCAGCTCATTTCTACCGTGTGCGCACGGCGCGCAGCGCCTTAGCCGCGCGCGAGATTATACGCCGCGGACGCGGATTTGTCAAGCTGGGTGCATTGATGACCTTGTCGGCCGTGGTGACTCAGCTGATGAATTACGTCTTTGTACTATGGCTCAACCATACGGGGTCCACCGCCGACCTCGGACTTTACCAGGCGGGATATACGATTATCAACACCTATGTAGGCGTGGTGCTTACCGGGGCATGGGTGGAGTACTATCCGCATCTGTCGGCAGTGACGCACTCGCGGCATCGCACTTCGGTGCTCGTGGCTCATGAGTGCGAACTGGCTTTGCGCATCCTCGTGCCGGTTGTATTGGGCATGATTGTGCTTGACGGGTTGATGGTGCGCATCTTGTACGCCGAGCGTTTTCTGGAGATGCTGCCGCTGGTTTCGATAGGTATTATCGGCGTGTTTTTCCGCGCAACGTCCTGGTGCATGGCTTTTGTCATTTTGGCAAAGGGCGATGGTGCGGTCTACATACTCACCGAAAGCCTCAGCGCATTCTTGGGGCTGGCTTTGAATGTCTTGGGCTACTCGCTTTGGCGTTTCGAGGGCCTGGGCGTGTCGTACATAGTATGGTATGCGTTATATACGGTCATTACATATGTGGTGTATGTACGCCGCTATCGTCTTGTATGGCCGCGCCGTCTATGGCTGTTGCTGGCCGTGGTGACGGTCTGCGCCGTGCTTACGCTTGTGCTCAAAAATTTTGTTTCGCCGTGGGTGGCTGCCATCGTGTCCGTTGTCGCTACGATTCCGGCTGTGCGCCCGCTTTTGCGTCCGTGGTTTGAGGCTTTCAAGCGCAGACACGCATAAGCCTGTAAAATAGCCAATATAGGCGTCATAGCATAGCCATTACAGTTGTAATAGCTATAATAGCCTTTTACGACACATTACTATAAAAACCAATATAGGCGTCAATCCACTCGCCACGACAAAGCGTAGGCGCATCGATTCCGAGTTATCGATGCGCCTACGCTTTGTTGTGGTATTATGTCGTTTAGTCAAAGACGTCGCCGACGGTGGCTTCCTCGGCCTCAACCTCGGGGCCTTCGTATCCGTCGCATAGGCTGATGCCGGGCGGGAAGGCGAAGGCGGTGCTTTGGCTGTACGGCAATGTCTTGTCATTGTAGACCTTGCGCATGTAGCGGCCGTAGATTGGCAGCGCCATTTCGGCGCCTTGGCCATCGGCCATGGTATTGAAGTGTATGTATCGTTCGTCACCGCCGACCCATACGCCGGACACCAGCTCGGGCGTGAAGCCCATGAACCAGCCGTCGGCATTGAAGTTGGTGGTGCCGGTTTTGCCGCCTATCTGCGCCGTCAGTGCATATGGAGCGCGGCGCAGGCGATTGCCGGTGCCGGAGTCGACGACGTTGAGCAATATGGACAGTATGCGATAATATGCGGTTTCGCTGATGACCTCGGTCTGGTTGGGTGAGAATTGGGCCAGAACGTTGCCGTTGTTGTCCGTGATGGCGGTGACGTATATGGGGTCTACGCGCATGCCTTTATTGGCGAAGGCGCTATATGCGGCCACCATCTCGCGCACTGAAACTTCGCAGGGTCCCAGAGCCAGGGACATCACCGAGGGCAACTTGTTGGTAATACCGAGGTTGTGCATCAGATTGACCAGTCGCGACGGACCTACTTCGTTGATTAGTCGTGCCGAAATCCAGTTGTTCGAGTTGGTCAGAGCCCAGCGCAGGTCTACCATTTCTCCTATTCGAGCACGTCCGGAGTTGCGCGGCGACCAGACGTTGCCGGCGGCATCGGTATAGGTGGGTTGTGCGTTCAGGAATGTGCTGCATGGCGAGAATCCGCTTTCCATGGCCAGGGTGTATAGGAACGGCTTGATGGTCGAGCCTATCTGTCGGCGGCCCGTGGACACCATGTCGTATTGGAAGAATCGGAAGTCGGGTCCGCCGACGTAGGCCTTGACGTGTCCGTTGCGCGGATCCATAGACATGAAGCCTGTGCGCAGGAAGGACTTGACGTACAATATCGAGTCGCGTGGGGTCATGGTCTTTTCGACGGGGCCGTTGTAGGAGAATAACGTCATGTCCACCGGGGTGTCGAACTGTTTGGTGATTTCGTCATCGGAGAGGCCGGCGGCTTTGGCCACGCGGTAGCGCTCGCTTTGGCGTATGGCATTGCGTATGAGCTTTTCGCGTCCGGCAGCGCTGAGCTCGTTGGGATTGGATGTGTAGGGCATTCCGCGCTTTTCGCGGTCGAAGCGACGTTGCAGGTCGGACAGATGTTCGTGTACGGCCTCTTCGGCATAGCGCTGCATGCGCGAGTCTATGGTTGTGTAGATGCGCAGTCCGTCGGCGTAGATGTCATAGTACGAGCCGTCGGCTTTGGGGTTCTTGGCTATCCAGCCGTACAGGGGGTTGGTGTCCCACGCTATGGAGTCGTCCACGAAACGCTGCCGGTCCCATGAGGGATAATTGGAGCGTTCGGGCTTATTGGCGGTAAGGATACGGCGCAGTTCCTCGCGGAAGTAGGGCGCGATGCCGTCGTTGTGATCCATGCGGTGGAAGTCAAGACCCAGAGGCAGGCGGCTGAGCGAATCGCGCTGCGCTTCGCTGATTATCCCGGCTTTCTGCATTTGCTCGAAGACGATGTTGCGCCGCTTGGTGGCGCGCTCGGGATGGCGCACGGGGTTGTAATATGTCGGGTTTTTGACCATTCCCACCAGCAGGGCGGATTCTTGTAGGTTGAGGTTGCGTGCCTCTTTATTGAAGTATACTTGAGCGGCCGATTTGATACCCACGGCATTGTACAGGAAGTCAAACTGGTTGAGGTACATCTTGACAATTTCTTCCTTGGAGTAGTAGCGCTCGAGTTTGATGGCTATCATCCATTCGATAGGCTTCTGCATGGCGCGCTCGAAGAGTCCGTCACTTGGCGGGGTGTACAGCAGTTTGGCCAACTGTTGGGTGATGGTCGATCCGCCGCCGGCGCTTTTGTCGCGAAGTATGACGGTCTTGACTATGGCACGGAACAGGGCACGGAAGTCTATGCCGGAATGTTCTTCGAAGCGAGCGTCCTCGGTGGCTACCAGGGCGTCCACCACGTGTTGCGAAATTTCATCGTAGTCGGCATAGACACGGTTGCCGGTACTGCGGAAGTAGCGGCCCATCTCGACGCCGTCGGCGGTGTATAATACCGAGGCAAAGCGGTCCTTGGGGTTCTTGAGCTCCTCGACGGGAGGCATATACCCGATGATGCCGTTGTATACCATAATGAAAAACAGCAGGCCGGCGACTGCAAGGCTGCCGAAGACTATCCACATGCGGCGGACGATGCGTCGATTGCGTTCGTCGCGGCTCAGCGGAGCGTCGTTGTCTTGCTTTTGGCTGCTGTCTTGTGCCTTATTGTGGGGTGTAATAATGCTCATGCATGAAATGTCATAAAGGTGACGGCGCATTGCGCCTTGTGTGCAAAATTACAAATAATAGCGGTTACGGCCAAATGCTTTGGCCTTTGCGATTATTTTTCGCAAAAAAATACGTCCCGGCATCGTGTCTGCCGGGACGTGGTGTCGTGCGGGGCGCCTGAGGCGTGCATCATCAGGCACGCGCGGCGCTTAGTCGCAAGTGTGTCAAAATGCGCGGAAATTGAGCTTGAAGGTCAGCGTGGGGTACACCTTGAGCGCATCGGCAATCTTATTGAAGGTGTTGTCGTCCTCAACTACAGCGGGATCGATTTCGCCGTAATCGGTGTACAACTCGGGCTTGCCCTGAAATTGGACACCGAGGTCAAGGGCGAAGTTGACCAATTTGCCGGGAATGGCACGGCCCCAGCCGATGCCTATATAGGGGCGGAAGCTATTCACCTTCAGGCCGCCGGAGATATTGCCCTGCGGATCTATGGGTATTTTGTATCCGCCGATGACAGCACCGCCGTTTGTGGAGGCTAAGGCTGCCAGTTCGGGTGCTTGACCGGAAATTTTGAGCAGTGTACCACCGCCGAAGTATGCGCCTACAGCCACGTAGAAGGGTACTACGGGCGCCGGATAGACGTTGAAGATAACTTGGCCTTGAACGCGGCCGAGGTCGCCCTTGAGGCTTACCGTGCCGGTGCGGTTGATTGTCGCCACGCTATAGGTGTAATCGGCATCGGCATGGAAGGTGAAGCCGGGCATATAGGACACGCCGGCACGCATATTGACGAAGCCGGTGATGGGAGTGGCTACCTCAAAGGATAGACCGTTGGTACCGACAGCGGCACCGATACCGAGGTGGTTGAATACGTTGGGCGCGGCTTGCGCTACCGATAGGCCTGCGCATAGAAGGATGGTCGCAAAAATTTTTCTCATATTAGCAATGCTTTTTGGTTAAATAAATTACTATTGCGGTGGTATAAAGATACGTTCGGTCTCTATTTGCAAAGATAGTACGCTCCGGGCATCATTCCAAATCAAAAGTGCATTCAGCCCCGTTTTTGTCCTATTTTGACATGCGAATGTCCTATTTTGCAATGTGTCCGAGCAGTCGCGCCGCCGCCCGCCCCACACGGCTGTGCCACAGCGGCACCAAAGCGCGGTTGCGTCGTTGGAGGTTGTGTATCTCGCCATAGGGGGAAATGCGTCGCTCGGGCCGGTCGGCGATAGCGTTGAGAAACTCGGCCAGGCGCGTATCCATTCGCGCCACAGTATCGCCTGTATGCGAAGGTGCGCGAAGCATGGCCAGGTAGGCCGCCGAGTCGTTGTCCAAACGCCTGAGCTCGGCCACGAGACTGTCAAATGTGGCATAATCGTTGACGCACACAAACGATTCGGGATTGAAATCGTGCTTCGCTGCATCCGCACCCCAGTATATAGGGACGGTGGCGGCGGCCAGCGGTTCGAGAAGCTTCTCGGTGACGTAGCCCGGCATGACCGAGTTCTCGAGCGCCAGATTGAACTTGTAGCCGCTGATAAACGAAATCTTGTCCTCCACACGTGAGCCGACATTATTGCGGAAGGCGCCGCCGTAGGCCAATGGTCGGTAAGCCTCGATGGCATCGACAATTTCGAGCCGCCGGGGGTGGCAATTAGAGGCATTGCTCATCACCAGCGAGCAAAAGCCGCGGTCCAAGGCCTCGGCATCCGACAACACCGGCGGACAAGCCGCCTCATCGCACTCGTAGAGCATATACAGCGGATAGCGCAAATTGCGACCGCCGCAGTCGCACTCATAAAACGACAAGGCATAATCGCATTCGTTGAAATCCGGAAAATCATTTTCGCCCGTAAAATACACTTTCAGGCAATCATATCGCAGATGGTCGCATCCCGGGCCGCGCGAGTAGAACAGAATATCCGGCACCTCCGGCGACAACGGCTCCAGCACCGTCACTTGCCGCTGCGACCTCAGCGCCCGCACAAAGCGGTTGTCCCGCCAATCAAACGACTGCCAGAAATCCACGAACTTCACTGTCACCGTCCGGTTTCCCATATTCGTCTTTTATTTCGCTTAAGATTTTTAATGCTTTATACTATATCTCTGCTCAAGACTATATCTCTGCTCAAGATTATATCTCGACTCAAGATTTCGCTTTCTCCCGGCAAAGTTACCCATATCCCCCGACATCCGCAATAGCCCCTATTCGAACATCTATGCAAACTCAATCAGTATGCGCCGGATAATAAACGTGAAGTCTAACGGAGAGCTATAAAGATATGAATTTCGGCATTAGAAAACGAATACTGTTTTGTCGCGTACAAAATAATCGCTACCTTTGATGTGAATATTTGCAAAATATCACGAACTTATCCACACAACATGAAACGCCTAATTGACTTTACAAACATCTATCAGCGATCAAAGACTTTGAGGTTTCGATTGGAGCCTATCGGTAAAACGGCCGACTATATTAAGAATTATCAGTACCTCGAAACTGATGAGCGTTTGGCAAAAGAGAGCAAGAAGGTAAAAGAGCTTGCTGATGAATATCACAAAGAGTTTATTGGAGATGTCCTGTCTTCGTTGGAATTGCCTTTAAGCAAAATCAACGAGTTATGGGATATATATATGTCCAATGATACAGACCGCGAGATAAAATTCAAAAAACTGCAAGAGAACCTGCGAAAGGTGATTGCAGAGGCTTTTAGTAAGGACAAACGGTTTGGTAATTTATTCAAAAAGGAGATAATCACAGACATTCTGCCGAAATTCTTGCAAGATAAGGATGATGATATTAAGATCGTAAATAGATTCAAAGGATTTACCACATATTTTTACGCCTTTCATAAGAATAGGGAAAATATGTATGTCTCGGAAGAGAAATCGACTGCAATACCATATCGAATTGTGAATCAAAATCTCGTCAAGTATTTTGACAACTACAAGACGTTCAAAGAGAAGGTAATGCCTCTTCTGAAAGACAAGAATATAGTCGAAAGCATAGAGAGAGACTTCAAAGACATCTTGAACGAAAAATCAATAGAGGATGTTTTTGGCCTTGCCAACTTCACTCATACTTTATGTCAGGCTGACATCGAGAAATACAATACGTTGATAGGTGGCCTTGTCGTCAAAAACGAAAAAAAAGAGATTAAAGGTATTAATCAGTACATTAACGAGCATAACCAAACGAGTAAAAAAGGGAATGGAATTCCGAAACTAAAGCCGTTGTTCAATCAGATTTTGAGCGATAGAAAATCGTTATCGTTTACCTTAGACGATATCAAAAAAACGTCGGAGGCTATTCGCACCATTAAGGATGAGTATGAAAATCTCCGAGACAAGTTGGCGACCATCGAAAGGCTTATTAAGTCTATCAAGGAGCATGATCTTGCAGGTATTTACATCAAGATGGGAGAGGATACTTCGACAATATCGCAGCATTGGTTTGGTGCGTATTATAAAATCATCGAAGCGATAGCAGATGCATGGGAACGACGAAATCCGAAGAAAAACAGAGAATCCAAGGCATATAGCAAGTATGTATCGTCCCTAAAAAGCATCAGTCTCCAAGAAATAGATGACCTCAAAATCGGAGAGCCTATAGAGAACTACTTCGCAACTTTTGGCACGACTTGTTCAGGCCGAACAAGTGGAGTTTCTTCGCTCAATAGGATAGAAGCTGCTTATACCGAGTTCGTGACCAAATTTCCTGAAGGATTTGAAGATGGCAATGACTGTAACGATGCCTACTTTAAGGCTAATGTGGAAGTCGTCAAAAATCTGCTGGATTCAATTAAAGATTTTCAGCGTTTTGTGAAGCCTTTGCTTGGCAATGAGGACGAAAGAGACAAAGACGAGGCATTCTATGGAGAGTTTGTCCCGACATACACAGATATGGATAACATCATAACCCCTCTATACAACCGTGTACGCAATTTTGCCACCAAGAAACCATACTCTACAGACAAGATAAAAATCAACTTTGAAAACGTAGTATTGCTAAAAGGATGGGACAAAAACAAGGAGTCAGACTACGCATCCATCATATTGATGAAAGACGGACAATACTTTTTAGGGGTACTCCGTAATGGTTCAAAAAGTACTCTTAAAACCATATTGCCTAACACAGGTGATTGCTATCAAAAAATGGTTTATAAGTATTTTAAGGATATAAAATCAAATCTTCCCCGGTGTACGACCCAGAGGAAAGAGGTGAAAGCGCACTTTGCCGAATCGAGCGACGATTACTTTCTTTTAGATACAAAGACCTTTGTTTCGGCACTGACTATCAGCAGAGAAGTGTTCGAACTATTCAATGCCCCCGATAAGGAGAAAAAATTCAAAAAGGAATATTTGAAGAACACAAACGATAGTATAGGCTACGCCAATGCTGTATCCGTATGTAAACACTTCTGTTTGGAGTTCCTAAAAAAATATCGCAGCACTGCCATATATAATCTTTCGGATGTTGAAACTTCAGTCGATTCGTTTGACAATTTGTCCTCATTCTATCAAGAGATAGACAAAAGGCTGTACAGCATCTCATTCGAAAATGTATCTGTCGATTCCGTCAATGAGCTTGTAGACAATGGCAATATGCTTCTATTCCGTATCGCGAATAAAGATTTTTCGCCTAACAGCAAGGGCCGTCCCAATCTTCATACTATATATTGGCGAATGCTTTTCGACCCGGCCAACCTGAAGGATGTTGTATATCAGCTCAATGGTAATGCCGAAATATTCTTCCGTAAGGCAAGCGTTACGAGGACGGAGCCTACACATCCGGCTAACGTTGCCATCAAAAACAAGAGCGAATATAACAAACAGAATAAGCCGTATAGTACATTCAAGTACGGTTTAATCAAGGATAGGCGCTACACTACCGACCAGTTCGAGTTTCATGTACCCATCACAATGAACTTCAAGCAACCAGAGTCGTCTAAACTACAGGACAAGCTCAACAAGCAAGTGCTTGACTTCTTGAAACAGGACGGCGTACGCCATATTATAGGCATTGATCGGGGCGAACGTAATCTGCTATACTTGGTGATGATAGATATGGAGGGCAAAATCAAAAAACAAATATCACTCAACGAGATAGCCGGTAATCCGAAGAATCCCGAGTTCAAACAAGACTTCCATGCACTACTGCACGAGCGCGAAGGTGACCGTCTGGAGTCCCGTCGCAGTTGGAACACCATTCAGAGCATTAAAGAACTCAAAGAAGGTTACATGAGTTTGGTGGTTCATGAAATAGCGAATATGATGCTTGAGAATGATGCTATAGTAGTGCTCGAAAATCTGAATCGCTCGTTTATGCAAAAGCGCGGCGGCATAGAAAAGTCTGTATACCAAAAGTTCGAAAAGATGCTTATCGACAAGTTGGGATACATCGTGGATAAGACTAAAGATGTGTCCGACAACGGAGGCGCACTACATGCTGTACAGCTTGCTGATACGTTTGAAAACTTCAATAAGGCCCAAAAAGGAGCTATTCGTCAATGTGGATTCATATTCTATATTCCTGCATGGCGTACCAGCAAGATTGACCCCGTTACCGGCTTTGTGCCAATGCTTAGGTGTCAATATGAAAGCATCGTAGAATCCAAAAAATTCTTCGGAAAGTTCGACAGTATATACTACGATGCGACAGGAAAGTATTTTGTCTTCCAAACTGACTTTACCAAATTCAATACCGAGAGCAAAGGAGGAATTCAAAAATGGGATATATGCACCTATGGAGACAGAATATATACTCCTCGCACCAAAGACCGGAATAATAACCCTGTTTCGGAACGTGTAAACCTTACTGAGAAGATGAAATCACTGTTTGTATCGCATAATATCAATATTCAAGGCGATATCAAAGCCGGAATTATGCAGCAGACAGACAAGGTGTTCTTCGAGCAACTGCATCGATTGCTTCGACTTACGTTGCAAATACGCAATAGCAAAAAATCTACAGGCAAAGACTATGAAGACTATATCATATCGCCGGTGATGGGCAAGGACGGTCGTTTCTTTGATTCGCGTAACGCGGATGCTACGCAACCTAAGGATGCAGATGCCAATGGCGCGTACAATATTGCACGCAAAGGCTTGATGCTGCTTCGCCAGATTCAAGCCCAAGAGAAGCAAGACCTATCCAACGGAAAATGGCTTGAATTTGCCCAAAGGTGAACGAGGATTACATCGCTATATCCACCCTGAATGACTTCATATTCTGTCCGTATTCCATATATTTACATAATGTATATGTGGATACGGACACGGATATGTATCAGGCCTTGCCTCAAATCAAAGGTAAGGAAGCGCATAAAAACGTTGATACCAAGAATGTTTCAAGCAGCAATTCGGTCCTTGAATCGCTAAATGTAGTTTCTCATGAATATGGAATTAAGGGCAAGATAGATATATTTGATGTATCTAATGGACGTCTGACAGAGCGAAAAAACAGTCTGAAGAATATATATCAAGGACAGATATATCAGTTGTGGGCACAATTCTTGTGCCTTAAGGAAATGGGTTATGAAGTAAAGTCTATGTGCTTTTATGAGATAACAACGCGGAAGCATTTTCACGTTGCACCTCCTGACGAAGCGGATTTGGAAGATTTTAGGCACTTTATTTCGAAATATCGAGCGTTTAACCCCGGGAGCTTTATGCCAAAGAATCCTAATAAATGTAGCCATTGTATTTATTGTGGCTTATGTGATAAATACATCTTCGAGAATGTTTACTAAAAAGGACATCGAATTCAGGAGCATATTCTTGCTGAATTGCTTTGACTCGAAACATCTGAGGCTTCGTTCCGGAGAGTTGTTACTCCAAGATTCAGAGGAACGAACTCTTACCAAATTCCCATTTCAAAAAATATTGGCGCTTTTCGTCATAGGCGATATCACCATAACGACACCGCTGATAGATAAATGCCGAAAATACGGCGTGTTTCTATCGGTAATGAAAACCAATCTTCGCCCGATATTTACCTTCGGAAATAATGCAGAAGCGAACTTCCTTTTACGGGAAAAGCAATACGCGTTTGATTCGGACAATCCGAGGATTGCCAAAAACTTGATTTGCATTAAAATTAAGAATCAGCAGCGGCTGTTGAAAAATACTCGCCGTAAAGACGTTTTGACAACGGGTGCAATGTCAGCGGCATCCTCTGCGCTGGAGCTTATTCCGACGATTAATACATATCAAGAGCTAATGGGCGTTGAGGGATGGGTCGCTAAGGAGTTTTTTAAGGCTTATTTTCAGGATTTTAATTGGACCGGACGCGAACCTCGTACAAAAATAGACGAAATAAACGTAATGTTAGACATAGGGTATAGTATGCTGTTTAATTTCCTCGAATCATACGCTCGTCTTTTCGGCTTTGATCTGTATATAGGGGTCTATCATAGATTGTGGTTTAAGCGTAAATCATTGCTATGCGATTTGATAGAGCCGTTCAGATTTATTATAGATAATGCTGTGCGTAAAAATCTAAATCTCAACAAGTTTAAATTTTCGGACTTCAAGAGGCAAAAGCAGGAGATGTGCTTAAAACGAGAGGTTGCGGCAGAGTACTATAAAACCTTTATGTCTGAGATTGTTGAACATAAGAGCTCGATCTTTATTTTTATTCAAGGATACTATAGGTATTTTATGAATATCGAGAAAAACTACCCATTCCCATCTATTGATATATGATACTGGTCAGTTACGACATTCAAGATGATAGACTAAGAGCGAGATTTGCTAAGTTTTTGATGCGTAGTGGAGCTATAAGACTGCAATACTCATTGTATGAATTGAATAATAGCTCGAGGATGCTTGATAACGTGAAACAAGCTATTGTAAAAGAGTTCTCTAAAACGTTTTCGGCAGATGATAGCGTAGTTATATTTACTGCATCAAATGAACGCGTCGAAAAATTTGGGAATGCGATTCATCGAGATAGGGACTTGCTGGTGTTCTGATGCAAACCTACCGAAAAATTTGATTGAAGGTTGCTTGCGTTTGATAGGTAATGCGGTCTCTTTTAGTGCATTAGCGATGAATTGTTTGCGCTCAGTCTTCGAGGGTGGGGAAATAATATTTCGTCTGTGATGAAATTATTATTTTGTGATTCAATAAAATAATGCTAATTTTGCAACCATAAGGGCTAAGAGGCTCAAATAATTTCTACTATTGTAGATACCAGCGAAGCGGCAGTGTAGCCAATCTTTTGGCTAAGAGGCTCAAATAATTTCTACTATTGTAGATACATTGATTGTCATTTCCATAAATAGATATGGCTAAGAGGCTCAAATAATTTCTACTATTGTAGATCGCCAAAGGTTCCCTGTTTTGGACATTCCGCTAAGAGGCTCAAATAATTTCTACTATTGTAGATTTACACGCCCAGCATGGTGTCACCGCAGCTAAGAGGCTCAAATAATTTCTACTATTGTAGATAGGGTGATGAGTTCACCATGACGCACGGGGCTAAGAGGCTCAAATAATTTCTACTATTGTAGATGTTAATGCTCTGAAAGTTACGCTCGACTGGCTAAGAGGCTCAAATAATTTCTACTATTGTAGATTCCATGGTCGCGTAGGTGGCTATCTTGTTGGCTAATAGGCTCAAATAATTTCTACTATTGTAGATGACGGCTTCAAGTTGTACATCGGCACGGAGTCTAAGAGGCTCAAATAATTTCTACTCTTGTAGATGCGAGGTAGCAATTTCATTATGCTGTTGAATGGCTGTCACTTGTTTCAGCTATTCGGAATAATCAGTTTGTGCAGCATTTGTTTGAAGCAGAACAATGGATGATTCGAAGGCCTTTGTTCGGGTGGGCGGCAGCGCCTGGACGTGAGCGGTATGTCGCGAATAATGCGTAACTTTGTGGGCGAATACTAACGCATGATGATGTCTCGCAGCCGAGCGATGCCCGGCTGTGCGAGACTACGATATTGATATGAAAGATTTTTTTGCGCTGCTGCGCCGCTTTGTTCCTCCGTATAAGAAGTATCTGGCTCTGAACATTTTGTTCAATGTGCTGGCGGCGCTGCTGACGCTGTTCTCGTTTGCGCTGATTATCCCGATATTGGAGATGCTGTTCAAAATCAATGCCACGCATTATGTGTATATGACGATGGCGGACGGCTCGTTCAAGGAGGTGGTAGTCAACAATTTCTATTATTACACACAGGAGGCTGTGGCGCTGTACGGGCCGTCGGCGACGCTGGCGCTGCTGGCTGTGGCGCTGGTGGTGATGACGGCTCTGAAAACAGGAGCTACGTACCTCAGTTTGTATTACATCATTCCGCTGCGCAGCGGAATTGTGCGCGATATCCGCAATGAGGTTTATGACAAGATTACGCGGCTACCCATAGGGTTCTTTACGGGCGAGCGCAAGGGCGATGTGATGGCGCGTATGAGCGGCGATGTGGCCGAAATCGAGAATTCGGTGATGGCATCGCTGGATATGATGTTCAAAAATCCGGTGATGATTGTCGTGTGCCTGGCTATGATGGTGGCCGTGTCGTGGCAGCTGACTGTGTTTGTGTTTGTGCTGCTGCCTTTGGCCGGAATGGTTATGGGTCGTGTAGGCAAACGCCTTAAGCGTCAGTCGCTTGAGGGGCAGAACCAATGGGGTGTATTGATGTCCAATATCGAGGAGACCCTTGGCGGACTGCGCATCATCAAGGCTTTCAACGCCGAAGATAAAGTGCGTGCACGTTTCCATCGCGAGAATCAGGAGTTCTATCGTCTGTCCAATCGTATAGCGCGTCGCCAGTCGTTGGCTCATCCGATGAGCGAGTTTTTGGGTACGGCGGCCATCGCGATAGTGCTGTGGTTTGGCGGTACGCTCATTTTGGGCGGCAGCGCCGGCATTGATGCCCCGCAGTTCATATATTACATGGTGATATTTTACAGCATCATCAATCCGGCCAAAGACTTGAGCAAGGCAGCCTACTCGGTTCAGAAGGGTCTGGCGTCGATGCAGCGCGTCGACAAGATTCTCGGGGCGGTCAATCCCATCGCCGATCCGGAGCATCCCAAGACGTTGCCGCCACATGCCGGGGCTATCAGCTACAAGCATGTATCTTTCAGCTACGGCGACCATGAAGTCATAGATGATGTCAGCTTAGACATCCCGGCAGGCGCCACCGTGGCCCTGGTGGGACAGAGCGGCAGCGGCAAGTCCACGCTGGCCGATTTGCTGCCGCGCTTCTATGACGTGGACAGCGGCAGCATCACCGTCGACGGCATCGATATCCGCGATGTGCGCGTACACGACCTGCGTGCGCTTATGGGTAATGTCAATCAGGAAGCTATATTGTTCAACGACACGTTCTTCAATAATATCACCTTCGGCGCGCCTGCCGGAGCCACCCAAGAGCAAGTAGAGCAGGCCGCCCGTATCGCTAATGCTCACGACTTTATCATCGAAAGTCCCGAGGGTTATCAGACCAATATCGGCGACCGCGGCTGCCGCCTCAGCGGAGGCCAGCGCCAGCGCGTATCCATAGCGCGAGCCATACTCAAGAATCCGCCCGTACTGATACTGGACGAAGCCACCAGCGCCCTCGATAGCGAGAGCGAGCAACTGGTCCAGCAGGCACTCGAACGCCTGATGCAAGACCGTACTACACTGGTGATTGCGCACAGGCTCTCGACCATACGCAATGCCGACATGATTTGCGTCATGCACGAAGGCCGTATTGTCGAACGCGGTACTCACGACCAATTGCTGGCCCTTGACGGATACTACAAGCGTCTGGTAGATATGCAGTCATTCTGACTGCCGCGCCGCCATGCCGTCCGCCATATCGCGGAAAATGCGTAATTTTGCATGACTTTAGTGACCCTAAGATCCCTAAGGACGCTAACAAAAAACTGAATTTACAGAAAATACACTATGAGTCGTACACCACAAGAAATGCCGGGAGTGACCCTGCTGGGCAATACCGGCGTCAAATATCCCACCGACTACTGTCCCGAGATGCTTGAGACCTTTGACAATAAGCATCCCGACAACGAATATCTCGTGACCTTCACCTGTCCCGAATTTACGGCGTTGTGTCCCAAGACCGGACAGCCCGATTTCGGCAAAATCATCATCTCGTATATCCCGCGCACCAAGATGGTCGAGAGCAAGAGCCTGAAACTATATCTGTTCTCGTTCCGCAACCACGGCGATTTCCACGAAGACTGCGTCAATATCATCATGAAGGACCTATGCCGCCTGATGGATCCAAAGTACATCGAAGTCACCGGGCTTTTTGCACCGCGCGGCGGCATCTCCATTATTCCTTTTGCCAATTACGGCGACGAAGACCACAAGGAAATGGCTCGTGAGCGACTGATGGCCTCCTTCCGCAACGATATGTAATTCCCGGGATACCACTATTGCAGACTATGAAAAAAGACACCCTGATGGTGGTGAGCGGAGGCATGGACTCCGTCACCATGCTTTGCGAATACGCCTCGCGCATCGCCATGGCCGTAACCTATGACTACGGCAGCAATCACAACGCGCGCGAAATTGAATGTGCTCGCTTCCAATGCGCCAAGCTTGGTATTCCGTTGATGGTTATTCCCCTGAAGTTTATCGGCGAGCATTTTGCCAGCTCGTTGCTCTCCGGCGCCGATGCCATTCCCGAAGGCAATTACGATGACGAAAACATGCGCAGCACCGTCGTGCCCTTCCGCAACGGCATCATGCTTTCCGTAGCCGCCGGCCTTGCCGAGACACACCACCTGGCGCACGTGATGCTGGCCAACCACAGCGGCGACCACGCTATTTATCCCGACTGTCGCCCGGCATTTGTCGAGAATATGTCGCGAGCCATCGCCGCCGGCACCTACGACGGCATTACCCTGCTGACGCCTTATACACACCTCACCAAGGGTCAGATAGCAGAACGCGGCGCCGCCATAGGCGTAGACTACAGCCATACATACAGCTGCTATCGCGGCGGCGAACACCATTGCGGCACCTGCGGCACCTGTCGCGAACGTCGCGAAGCCTTTCAGATTGCCGGCATACCCGATCCCACCATATACGACGCGTAGTCCTCATGCCTCGAGATTTTGGCGTTTATGTCGGCGTGCAAAGTTAGTTCGTGCCCGAATAAGCAATGAAGAAGGGTCGTTTGCACGTCGTATCAGTGACGGCACAGCGAAAAATTGTGCGCATATAGCCTGAAATTGCAAAAAAAACGCTAACTTTGCATTCGCAATTTCGCCATGGCGGCGGAAGACCACATGGAGAGATGGCAGAGTGGTCGATTGCGGCGGTCTTGAAAACCGTTGAGGGTCACACCTCCGGGGGTTCGAATCCCTCTCTCTCCGCAATAAGCATTGAGAATCAATGTTTTACAAACATAAGCACCCGATTTTACGCCCTATAATGTAAAATTGGGTGCTTTTATATTATTTAATGAATCATCTTTGTGATAGCAGATAAAAATATGATATGCAGGTTTATCTGCTTAATCTGTTATTATCAATTCAGAATGTGTTCAGGAACGGGTGCTGTTGCAAATTTGAGAATTATTGAACGACAGAGCGAAGTCGAAAGCTTCCATCGGAGTATCTTGCACAAAATTTCCGGATTCATCGGCTGGATAATTCAGATGCAAATAGGGAACTGCCTCCTCTCCGCAATAAAGAATGTAAATCAAGCAATTGCAAGATCTGCACCTTCTATTGTATCCAAAATGCAAAGTTGGGACAATACGAATTAACATTAAAGCCAAAGGTCTCTTATTAACAGGAACTATACAATAATGGCGCCCCTTTTCAAGGAAGATGCTCTTCCGGCACAGTGAAGCGTGCTTGGATAACGACCATGTAATCAAAAGATCATAGCTTTGGGAAAAATTTCCCCACTTTATGTTTGTAGTTTCGATACTCATCACCGAAATCACGCTCAAGACGCTGTTCCTCGTTGTGGACTTGAACCATCATAATGAATACTATAACTACGAAGATGAGGACCGCCTGCCAAGAAAACAATATCGTGATAATGCCGAGATAATAAACTAATGTCCCACTGAGCATCGGATTGCGACTATAACGATATGGACCATTGGTCATTAGGTGTTGAGTTCGTGGAGCAATCTCGTGCCCCATCGCATCAAACGGATTGCCTTTACCATGAATTTTCATATACACAACACTCCATATGGCCAAAGCTAACCCTGCAACAGCCAACATCCCACCCACTACCCATTGCCAGAAGGTCGGGACGATTAAGTCACTGCAAAGCCACATGAGCGTAGGTAGACCTATAATAAAAATAGTAAATCCAAGAAAGTAGCCGATGAACTGTCTCATAATTATCTCATTAATTAACATGCATGGTCTGCTTTTCTACCAATCGTTTTCTCTTATGTCTTGGAAAGAGTTGCCTCTATCCATCTGCAAAAATACAGAATTTTATTGAAATCCAATCAAATATCATCGAATTACATCCTAAATCCCCTATTTTTTCTTGGCTCTTCTGCTGATTTTCGTACACCTTGCCGTAACTTATTAAACTGTTCTTTGGATACTGTTTCTTATCGTTTGCTTCAATCCTATATTACGCCACTAAAGCTAGCAAAGGTAATGCCGCAATCAGTGAGTTTAGATTTGGCATGGTCTTGGTGGGCTGGTTGACTAAATACGTATTGATGGCATTTAATTCATTCTTATAAAATATGCCGATGGCTTTGATAAACTCAGACATAACAAAATATTACTAGTTTAAGAATATTGTGATTTTATACTCTCACCTCCATGTATTTCTCCGGGTCGCGCAAAAAATCCATAAGATTTATAATATACACGCCTTCTTCATTCATGTAGGTAGGTTGTAGCCCGTTTACAATTACGATTCTGCGAAATCCGTCGCGAAGTTTACGTAGTGAGGTCAGTTCTTGATCTCGTTTTTCTTCTGTTTCCATCGCATAGGCCGATTGGATGTATACTCGCTCATAGCCACGGTTGCAGACGAAATCGATTTCCAGCGTCTTGCGCTGACGGGATCCATCCTCGATTTTCACTTCGGTAAACACCTGTCCTACATCCACCTTCATTCCAATAGCACGAAGCTCGTTGTAGAGCATATTCTCCATCATATGCGTTGGTTCTACTTGCCGAAATCCTAATCGGGCATTTCTCAGTCCCAAATCCTCAAAGTAATACTTAAACGGCGAATCTATGTATTTTCTTCCTTTAATGTCATAACGAGTAACACGTTCCAACACGAACGCATCCTCCATATATTCCAAGTAGAGACGTATGGTATCCACCGAAATGCTACTATGCTTTACACTTTTAAAAGTGTCTGCAATCTTTGGAGGATTGGTCAGACTACCCACACATGATGCCATGATGTCCACTAGTTCTGACAAATCGCTATCTTGACGAATTTCATATCGCTCTTTTATGTCACGCAAATAAGTCTGCTCCATCTGCTGTTCCAGATATCTCACCTTCTTGTTGACATCGTTTTCTAAAACGACCTGTGGCAATCCTCCATAGAGCATATATTCACGAATCATATCTTGCGAATAGTCATCACGGAAATCTGCTACTTCTCTGAAGGTCAATGGACGCACGTGTATTTCATCTCCTCGTCCACGAAACTCAGTGATTACATCCTTAGACAGGAATTTTGCATTAGAGCCAGTAACAAACACATCCACATTGCTTATGCTTAGGAATGAGTTCAATACATCCTCAAACTCGCTGACCATCTGTACTTCATCCAGCATAACATAATATTGACCGTCTGATGAAAGACGGCTATCTATGTAGTGAAGTAATGCGTCTGGGTCTCTCAAACTTTTATTCAGTCGGTTCTCCAAATTCACCCCTATGATATGGTCTTCTTTCACTCCTTGTTTTATGAGGTAGTTCTTGAAAAGGGTGAACAACAGGTATGACTTGCCGCATCTACGCATTCCTGTTATCACTTTTATCAACCCATTCCCACAACTGTGGATAAGTAGATCCAGATATTTATCTCTACGGATTTCCATATTCCTATTCGTTTATTTTGTGTAGATACACATTATTAACGACCACAAAGTTAGACTTATTCCTTTATACACGCAAATTTCAAGGCAAGAAAATGAGTCAATGGTCACATTTTTAACTTTTACAAGGCAGTTTTTCCTTCATACAACGCCGATAGACATTATCAATAGTTGGGGCATCTCTAAGATGTATGCCACCCAAATTGTCAAGAATGTCAATGGCGAAGACTTCACTATGGCGGCTCTTGTCATGCAGGTGAATGGCTTCCAATTTCAAGGTAAGATATATATTGCTTTAGATGAAGGCTCTGATTACTACCGTATCTATGGAGAGAAGGATGGAACAACAAAAGAATATCATCATGATATTGCTTTTGATGAGCTTGGCGATGTACTTGACTCAATGATAGAGACTGGAGGTATGACCAAGGAAGAATACCAAGCAAAGGCAAAGGACTTTGCTTGACTAAAGTTGACTAAAGTCGCAACGAAAAGAATTTTCTTTGGGTCAACGTATTGCCATTCCGAAAAATATGCGTACCTTTGCAGTCGGTTTGACCCGAAGGCATTAGCGCCTGCAAGGCGGACCATGACAAATAAAACTAAACACATACCCCAACTAACATTAAACAATGCAGTACGAAACCGTTTTCATTTTAACTCCCGTTTTGTCTGATGAACAGATGAAGGAAGCGGTAGCAAAGTTCAGCAAGGTACTCACCGACGCCGGTGCCAACCTTGTGAACACCGAAGAATGGGGCCTGCGCAAGCTGGCTTATCCTATCGCCAAGAAGTCCACGGGTTACTACACCCTGATTGAGTTTGACGCCCCCACCAACGTCGTAAAGAAGCTCGAAACAGCTTTCCGTCGTGACGAACGCGTCGTTCGCTTCCTCACTTTCCGTCAGGACAAATACGCCGCCGAGTACGCTGCCAAGCGTCGCAGCCTCCGTGGCAAAAAGAACACCGAAACAACAACCGCCGAAGCACCCAAGGAGGACTAAACAATGCCACAGACACAATCCGAAATCCGCTACTTGACACCCATGTCGGTAGACGTTAAGAAGAAAAAATACTGCCGCTTCAAACGTGCAGGCATCAAGTACATCGACTACAAGGATCCCGAATTCCTCAAGAAATTTCTCAACGAGCAAGGCAAGATCCTGCCCCGTCGCATCACCGGCACTTCGCTGAAATTCCAGCGTCGCGTAGCTCAGGCCGTTAAGCGTGCCCGTCACCTGGCCCTGCTGCCCTACGTAACCGACCTTATGAAATAACAACCCCCATTCAAGGACCATATAAGATATGAAACTTATTCTTAAAGAAGACGTTGCAGGCCTTGGATACAAGGACGACGTTGTTGAAGTAAAGAACGGCTATGGCCGCAACTATCTGATTCCCACCGGACGCGGTGTCATCGCCACGCCCTCCGCACTGAAAGTCCTCGCTGAGAATCTGCGTCAACGCGCACACAAGTTGGCTCAGCTCAAAGCCGATGCCGAGGCTCTCGCCGAAGCTCTCAAGGACGTCAAGCTGTCCATCGCTACCAAGGTCAGCGAGACCGGCACAATCTTCGGCTCGGTCAACGCAGCTCAGATTGCCGAGGCTCTCAAAGAAGCCGGACACGAAATCGACCGCAAACTCATCGCGCTCAAGCAACCCGTCAAGGAAGTGGGCAATTACACTGCTACTGTGAATATCTACAAAGAAGTCAGCGTAGAAATTCCCTTCGAAGTTGTTGCCGAATAATCCTTTAGGGCACGACACAGAACATCAAAAGGGCCAATCCCGTCAAGGGGTCGGCCCTTTTGATATTTTATACTTATGTCTCGGGGGGGAAAAAAAGGCTGTCTGCGACTGTTGACAAAGACAGTCAAGAGGCGCACAAGAAGACGGCAACCACAGCCAAAGCCATAATGACGGCCAAACCAACGCCCACGACAAGGCGCGAGGGCGTTAGGCTTCGCCACCGCTCCGGGATGTCGGGCCCGACCATGGCACGCGTGTAATGCCGGACAACGAGCACACACAATAGCGCCGAACCCGTGCCCACAATCGCCCCCACAATAATGTCGCCCGGATAGTGAACGCCCAGATATATACGGCTGTAGCACGTCATCAAGGCCCAAGCATATACAAAGGCAACGACGCCGCGTCGACGCAGCAGTATGGCCACCGCAGCAGCGAGCACAAAAGTATTAGCGGCATGGCACGATGGAAAGCCGTATCGTCCGCCACGGTATCCGTCGACGATATGCACCATCGAACTGAGTGGATTCTCCAAATTGGCCGGACGCAAACGCTCGGCCATGGGGCGCAGCAATGATGCACAGGTCTGGTCGGCAATGGCCACGGCCAGCCCCACGGCCAGCGACAGTAGGATGCCCCGCCGCCACCCGTAGCGCCACAGCACGGCGGCGAAAATGGCCGCATACATGGGTATCCATACCCAGCGACCGGAGAACAGCATCATAAAATTGTCCATATACGCCGTATGCATGTCATTGATGGCAAGCAGCAGCGTCCGGTCTATGCTTATCAGGAAGTCCATCATGTCTCAACGTTTTGACAAGTCAGTGTATATGCTCTGCACCAACGCCTTGGCCGCGTGCACATCCGCGCTGTCGCCCTGCAACGTTGCCCCGGTGTCCGCACTCACGACCGAAAGACCGCGCTCGGTTACCAACCCGAACCACGACGGCTCGGAGACATATCCGAAACCGGCAGTGCCGGTGTCCAGCAAGTCGCGCCCGAAAGGCAGCGCATCCCGTATCCCCATCAAGTGGAGGATGGTGGTGGCTATGGCACTTTGGCTGCCGATTTTGTCGACTACCACCGGCGTCCCGGCCAATGCCCCTCCGGTCATAACCAGTGGCACGTGGTGGCGGCGCATACGGTCCTCCAACCCCTGCGGCCATGCACCCCAATGGTCGGGGACAATCACAACTAAAGCACGATCCCACGCCCCGGAGGCATGCAGACGCCGCACAAAACGGCCGAGGCAGTCATCGGCATACGCAAAGGCATTCAGACGCTTGTCCTGCGCAAAACGGTCAAAAGGCACTTCGAAAGGCTCATGGCTGCTCGAAGTTTGTATGACTGTCAGCGTCGGGACTTTGTCCTTACGGCCCATAATATCACTCAACGCCCGGTCAAAGACAGGGCCATCGTGTACGCCCCACTTGCTCAGACGCTCGCCCACCGAAAAATCGGTATCACCCACCAGTCGGGCAAAGCCTGTGGCGTGCAAATATGCCCTGATGTTGGTAAAATCCAAATCGCCGCCATAGTAATAGGCCGTGCGGTATCCTTTGGCAGCCAGCACCGTAGACAGCGTGGGTATCTTGTCAAACTTGTTGATATAGCGCAGCAGCGATGTCGAGGGCTGGGCCGGATAACCGCCCAAGATGGCGGTAAGGGCGCGATCGGTGCGGAAGCTCTCGGCATAGAACCGCGTCCATAATGCACCCGTACATGCGATGCTGTCCAGATTGACAGCTACGGCTTTACCTCCGAGACTCGGCATCAGTTCGGCCGAGAAACTTTCGAGAATGACGACATAAACGTCCGGGCGGGCCACCTTCAGCGACAGCCCGTAGGACGGTGCGACACTATCTGTATGCACCGCAGGACGATGAAATAGCGCATCGACTTCGGCCGATGCCTCTTTCGTGTCCATATATCGGAATTGGCTGTCAAGGTCATCCGTATGGCTGAACGAGTACAGGAAACTGAACAGCGGATTGATTGCTGCATGGTTCAGCCGCATATCCTCGCTGAAGAACGCACGGGCGGGCGACATTGTGGACACAGTGATGCCGCCGCGTATGGGTATAATCATAACGCCGCACACCATCAGCCACACCATCGTCATCCAAATGCGGCGACGTAAGGGCTGACAAGATTGCTCCGGCAGTCTGACACGCCGCACCACGAGGCGCATCCAGAGACCTATCGCCAATGTCAGAACGGCCATCAGCGCCGCCACGCCCACCTCGGCATACCACGGCAGGCTGGCCAGCGCCGAGGACGGGGATGTCACAAAATAAAACCACGGCGTCACATCCAGGCGGAAGCCCCAATAGGGATACAGCACCGCATCAAGCACATAGCCCACGGCAATAATGGCCGAAATTGACCACAGATAGACACGCAAAGCCTTTGACATCCAAGGCCGCACGACCCATATCGAAGCCACCACAAGCAGCAACACCGGCGCCACGAAATACGCCGACATAGACAAATCCATGGTCAAGCCGTGCCATAGCACCGCCGGGACATCGGTCAAATCGCCCCACGTGTATTGCGGCTCAACGGCCATCCATAGCGGATGAGCCACCGCCATCACCAACAACATCGCAGCCCATACGGCCAAAAATATTTTGATACGTTGTTTCATAGCGCAAGCGTGTATATCGTAATCGCGTAATCCGAAGCGTAATCAAGTTTTCGCAAGCGTAACCCGAAAATCACCTCGCAAGCGCGTATCGTTCGAAGCGCGTCGGAGTACGTCCCGGCGCGTTTCGCCCTACAAATTTACCACTTTTTCTTGTACGGCCACTATACATATCGGCGCGACTAATCCGATATGCACCCGTTAAGGCACTGTCTCGTAATACTGAATATTGTAGGGACGCAATATATTGCGTCCGCAGTGACAGTGAAAATACAACATAATACACACGAAACCATTATATTACCATCCTACTACACGGGCGCAATGTATTGTGCCCCTACCGGGCAGGCAATTTTGCCCCCTACGTAATTCTCCTTTACGACTCTCCCTCCTCGGCGCCTGTATTTGGATATTAAATAAAAGAGCAAAAAAACGCACAAAAAAACCTTTGCACATTCGAAGATATAGCTTAAATTTGCCATCACAAGCCAATACCCTCGACCATGAACGTTGCAACACTTCGCGCTATCATCACCTGTGCCGGTCTCGCCATCATCACGGCGGCACGCGCGATTGCGCCCGAAAACAACGTCATTATCACCAAGCTGGAAGCTGCATACACCATCGAAGCCGATTGCAGCAGCGCAGCGATATGCGTACGCGCCGAAGAAAAGCGCACCTACACCGCCACACGAGCCAATGCCTCCGACATCTGGGCGACATTCTACAACGAGAGCATTTCGATTGACCGGGCCAAGGCTCCCGGAGCGACCCCGATATACCGAGCATGGGAAGACGACGACCTTTTTCACTCAGGCGCACGCGTATGCGTACTGCCATTGAAAATCCGTGCAGGCAAGACCATCGAAGCCGTCGTCAAGCGCACCTACAAAGACCCGATGCAATTCACAAAAGTCATCATCGCCTCCAATGTCCCGGTGCGCGAAGGTCGCTGGGCCATTGAGATACCGCCGGCATTGGCATCTCAGATATCCGTAAAGGCACTACGCCTGCCCGCAACGGCACACCTTGACAGCATCATCTCAGACAAAGGCGCCAAGATCTACACACTGACAGCCAAGGATATTCCGGCTTTTACCGAAGAGAAATACATACCCTCGCCCTTGGCCGTAGTCCCGGTACTGGCCATATCCGGCATGGCCGGCAATTGGCACGACCTGCACCGCTATCTGCACTCGCTGGTAGACCCGAAAATCGATGAAGCGCCCGCGGCTGCCGACCTTGCGCGACAACTGACAGCCGACATCCCGGGCAACGAAATCAAAGCCAAAATTGACACCATAGCTCGGTGGGTACGACGCAATATAAGATACGTAGCCATCGAAAACGGCAAATACGCCTTCAGCCCCGACCGTCCGGACGATGTTCTGGCCAAACGCTACGGCGATTGTAAAGGCAGTGCATGCCTGATACGCGCGATGTTGCGTGCCGTAGGCATCGACGGTCGTATGGTATGGATAGGCACGCGCGACGACGTAATCGGCGATTGGGACACGATGCCGTAGCTGGGCTGCGGCAACCACATGATAGCCGCGGCCATACTGCCGGATACCGTCATTTATCTTGACGGGACCGTACGTAATGCCCCCGACGGCTTTGTGCCGCCATCCATAGCCGGAGCACAGGCACTTATCGAAAACGGGCAGGACGGGATGCTGCTCCGCGTTCCCGATGACCCCAAGTCGCACGGAGCCACGATGCTGACCGGCACTGCATCCGTGGCCGAAGATATGCGTACACTTTGCGGACGACTGGCACTCGCAGCTTCAGGCAGCCAGATTCCATATCTGTCATCTATCACCGATGCCATACAAACATCGCGTCGAGACATATATCTGGAAGGCATACTCACCGGCGGCAGCCGTAGTTGCCATCTCGACAGCCTCAACGCGGTGCATAGTGCCGACGGTGCCATCATAGGCATCCAAGCAACGTACACCGACGATGGCGCAGTCATCTCCGCTTCCGGCGGCGCCAAGCTATATATAAATGTATCGCCGTTGCGCGGCATTAGCCTTCCGCTTTTCGACCTGCCCAAGAGACGCTATGATGCCAAAATTCCATTGGCCGATGATGCCGCAGCCGACATCACTATCTCCGTACCGAGCGGATACACAGCGGAGTACGCCACTCCCGCCAAGATATCCACGCATTGGTACGACCTAAGCATAGAGTACGTTCCGGACAACGACAACGTCCGCTGTCGAGCATCCTTCAAATGGAAGACGCCATACATCAGCCGCGCAGATATGGAGGCATGGAACGAGGCGGCACGCAAGGCACGGCGCATCCTAACCACTCCGCTTTCGCTGAGCCGCATCAATGCGCAATGACCTTTTTCAGAGACCAACAACGCCTTAGACCGAGAATATCAACCAATTAACCCATAAGACACCCCCTACGACACCCAAAACAGACCAACCATCATGAAACCATCTCGTATTCTGCTACTTGCATTAGCCCTTATGGCGACAGCCACAGCATACGCCGGCATCGATGCCAAATTGTACAGACAAACAGCCAAGCGCATCTGGGGCGAGCCTGACACCCTGTTCCGCACAGACATTCCCATACCCGACAGCATTGCAGACAAAGCCTCGGCGGTGATAATGATGCGGTTAGACCAAATAAGCACCGAACAACAAATTCAGAACACAATATACAAAGCTTCGGGAAGGACCAACCGCACACTGCGTCGCCACCTGCGCCGCACTATGGTCAAATTGCTGGACCAAAAGGCCGTAGAAGACTATGGCGATACCGAATTCGGAGTCAAGGAGAATATTAAGTATCGCGGGCTGCAGCTTTACGAAGCCAAGGACGTCTTTGGTGCACGTATACACAAGCCAGATGGGACAGTGGTCGAAATAGACGTGCCTGACAACGCCATCGAAGTGGCGCACGGCAAAAAGGCAGACAAGGGGCGCAAGTACAAGATTGCAATTCCGGGGCTGGCCGTGGGCGACATTCTCGAGTACTTTTTCTATGACGAAGAAATGGCCGAGGAATTCAGTCTCGACCCTATAGACATCAAATTCTATGACCGCTATCCGATACTGAACCGCGTAGTGTCGATGAAGATGTCACCGTATCTCACCACCGAATATCGCACCTACAACGGTACGCCCACGCTCAAGGTCACTCGCGACAAAAAGGAAAACTACTGCGCTGATATACACGTAATCAATATTCCCGCTGTAGACTTCACCCTGTTCGTAATGCCCACCCGCCAGCTGCCGTTCATACGCCTGCAGACGCTCAACAACTCGTCCCTCGAATACCACGCACTGTCCTCGCGCAATGCCGGATTTTACGTCAACATCCTGCCGGGCAAGTACTATCGCGAAGTGGGCGAAGTGCTGCATGACGCCGAATACGAGTCTTCGCTTCCGGGCAAGGCCGTCAAAATTGCCAAGAACTACATCAAGGCCCACCCGGGCATGACCCAACGCCAAATTGTGGACGTGTTGTGGCTAGCCCTGCAATACTGCGACGCCATCGATGATGACGATGACACGCCCAACTACTACGGAATGTGGAAAACGTTGTATATGGCAGACTGCCTGGACAAACTGAAAGCATACGATGAAGCCGGCACAGGTATCGGAGTCATCAATCCACGCAACGATGTCCCCACCACCGAACCTTCGGCATGGTACGACTTCTCGTTTGTAAACGTCATCGGCGACAGCGTATACTTCGCCAAGCCGCAGATGTGCTATATGCCCGGCGAGGACCCTGCTGCATATCAAGGCGAGAAAGGATACGCCCTCATGGGACCGCGAAAGGACATAAACAAACGCACGATTCCCGCCGAATTCACCGTCGAAGACCATAAGCACATCGGCAATCGCATCATCTCTAACGCCACCATAGACCTCGACCCGGACATGTGCACAGCCTCAGTCAAGGGCACGGCCACCTACATCGGCGGATGCAAGGAATTGGCGGGCAAACTCACCAATATCAACGAGTGGATAGCCAATGTCGAAGAACACCTCGGCATCAGCAAGAAATACGTAGACAAGGAATATGACGCCGTGGAGCGCGAAAACGAAGTGCGCGGCATTGTGTCCAAGGAACGTGCATTTATCCTGGGCACTCAGCCCGATTCGGTGCTATCCTACAAGGTATCGGATCGCGGCATCCTGCCCGGGTCCAAAGGTCTCGAGCTGGAGGCCGAGTGCCATCTTTCGGACATCGTCTCGCCCTTAGGCGCCGACCTGAGTCTACACGCAGGCAAGCTGATAGGCCGTTTTGAGAAAGTCACCGGGCCGGAACGCACGCCGCTGCTGGACGCTATGATGCCCACGGCACGCCAATTCTCGCGCACAGTCACCATACACGTTCCCGAAGGATATACGGTAGACGAGACCTCGCTGCGCGACTTCGCGTCCAACGTCAACAAGCCCATCGGCCAATTTGCCGTACAAGCCGCCGTCACCGCCGAAGGCGACATCCGGATTATAAGCATGTGGCGCGTCAAGATTCCCACCGTACCGCTGCATCTATGGCCGCAGTTGCTCGAAATGCTTGACGGCGCGGCGACCGCCACCGAGAAATCCATACTTCTCACCCGTAAATAGCACTCCCAAAGACACATAAACTGCGCCCCGGCGGACATTCCGTCGGGGCGCAACCACTTTGCCGAAACAGATACGCGGGCAAGTCCCGCGTATCATATTTTGGGGACGAGCGGCGAGGTCGGCATCAGCCGCGGCCTCGGGCAATCACACTATTTCTTTCTCTTCCAGCCCTTGAAGTAGTTGCGCACGCGCTTGGACTCGGCGCAACAGAGAGCATCCTCGGGCAGGCTGGACATCAAGCCATAGTACCTCTTACGCATCCTACATTCCTGCTTCCACATGTCCTCCGCGCCTTCCTCCGAGGCGTCAAAGTCCATATAATTGTCGATATTGAGGCCGGTTGCGACAGATTCAACATCCTGATTGGCACCAAGGTAGGTGAAAGTCCAGCCTTTGAGGCGCAACTCATCCACGAGCGCCTTGACCGTCGCCGAGGTATACTCCTGCGACGAGTTTTCCTCGCCATCGGTGATGACGGTCACCATCACGATATCCTCGTTCGCCACGCGAGTGCGCAGGTCGTTAATGGTCACTCCCATAGCATCGTACAGCGGCGTGCACTCCCCCGGGCGGTACTGCTCGGTAGTGATATTCTTCGTCTCCTCAGCCGGAGTGCCGTTGTAAATAAAGCGGAGGTGGCTGCTGTCAAAAGCCACCAGCGACACAAAATGACGCTGCGTATCATCCTCGGTCTGCGACTGCCGGATGGTGCTCAACGTCTCGTTGACGCCGTCAAGTGCCTGCTTGTATATCGAGCACATCGAGCCGCTCTCGTCCAAGATGATAAGGTCGAAGAAACAGCGCTTGCCCTCCTTGCGAGCCCGCGCGACAGCCGTAGCGTCGAATTCGAAGTCCTTTTCAAGAGTCATCCCCGACACCTTTTTGTCGAGGCCCATCACTTTTCTGAATGTCTTGTTCATATCTGTAAATTTGTTTGAGGTGAATACTTTATGTTTACTTCATATATCTTGATGTGAATACTTTACGTTTACTTTCATATATATTGTTTGTTTTGACGTTGGCCGACTTCCGGCCGCCCTCCACATATATATACCGCGAGCAACCCAAAAGTAAATCCGATTCCCCGAAAAATTTTGCATCCGCACCAAAGCAAGCCGCAAAAAGCATCCGCGCCACGCTTTCGGCCTACGCATCCCCCTCCCTTTTAGCATCCCCGACATTCCCCCCCCTGAAAGATAGCATAATGCCGGGACGCGGCCGCAGCCACATCTGTCTTGTCCTAAAATAGGTTGACTTTTGGATTAAACCAAATTTAGGATGAACAGTCAAGAAGTAAAGACATTTTCGGACGAAGAACGGCGAGCCATCGTACAGGAGTATCTCGACCTTGGTCCGGGGCGTTGGCATCAACGCATCATGGACAAGTATGGAATTAGAGGACACTGTACGCTTAAAAAGTGGATAGACCGTTACACAAGGGACGGTGAAATCATTCCCGAGACGCCCGAAGAAGCTTATCAAAGAAAGATGAAAGAGGAACGCAAACGACTAAAGGAACAACCGTCAAAGCCGAAAGAGAAAAAAGTGCTTCCCTCGGAAAGCGAAATAGCCAAGGACAAGGAGATAATGCGTCTGCGGCTTGAGCTTGAGCGGGAACGCACACTTAACTTGGCCTTGAACCGCATGATTGACATAGCCGAGAGCGAGCTAAACATCCCGATACGAAAAAAATCTGGAGCCAAACAGTGATGAGTCTGCGCACTGATTTTCCCGAGCTCCAGGTTGGGAGGCTATGCGAGCTGTTTGGCGTGACTAAACAGGCTTATTATCAGAGTATAAGCCGCAAGTGTGATGAAGAATCCAATGACGAGCTTATACTGCAATTGGTGATGGATATAAGGCTGCAGATGCCGAGGCTGGGGACACGCAAGATACTGCATGTCTTGAGAGAACAGTATGCGGTTGATGTCGGGCGTGACCATCTGTTTGACCTTATGCGTGACAATGGACTGCTGTACAGGACATGGAAACGGCACTACAACACCACATTCTCCAGACACAATATGAGGACGTATCCTAACCTAATTAAGGAAATTGTACCAATGCGTGCAAATGAGATATGGGTCAGCGATATAACCTACATCGTGTTTGGATATGAATTCCGGTTTCTGTTCCTCATCACCGATGCTTACTCCAGGAAGATAGTCGGCTGGAAGTATGCAGATAATTTACTGACAGAAAATGCGATAGACGCTCTTAAGATGGCACTGCGGCAACGCCAATCCAGGCTGCCGCTTATTCATCATTCCGACAGGGGTACGCAGTACTGTGCCGGCAAGTATATCGCCACATTGAAAAGGCATAAGATACAGCCGAGCATGACCGACCACGGAGACCCGAGAGAAAACGGTGTGGCAGAGCGTGTTAACGGCATACTCAAGAACGAGTTTATTGCCTATCAGAGCGATTTCTCTATTGAAAATGCCGAAAAACGGATTGCAGAAATCATAAGGATATACAATGGCAGCCGCCCGCATCTTAGCCTTGGTATGCTCACGCCAAATGAAGCACACTGTATGACAGGCGAGCAAAATCGGCTGTGGAAAGTGTATTATCGCTGCAAAAAAGATGATAACTACGAAAAAAGTGATAACTTTGCAAACGCAGACAACAAGGACGACGACCTTTTAGACCGTAGTCCAACCTAAAATGGTCGGGGCTTCGAGCCCCGCACCATTTTGCAGACAACAAGAACTCGGAACCATTTACCCGTAATTAACCATATTTATTAACCTTTTCCGAGTCAACTAATTTCAGGACGATACAATCCCGGCATATACGTCCGAGCCGGACAGTCAAAACAATTGATAATTAGCGCCGAAAGTCCGTCCGCTCGGGTATGGTCGGCTCAGTTCTCGACCTTGACGATAAACGGCTTGGTCTCGTGACGCCATTCACTTCTATATACCATCCGACCACAAATAGTAAATCGCAGCCCCCAATGTTTTTATGGTCATCCGACTATCTGTCCAGATGAAGATTGCGAATTATGACAACGCCATCTTTTCCTACCATCATTATTTTCTTGTTATCCTTTGAAAACGAGATAGAGGCTACTGTCTTCCCAGTACACATATCAGCGATTCCTTCATCCGATAGATCGTCATATTTTGCAATTTGTACTTCCGGCGAAGATGACTTACGGATATCGACAACACAAGATGGGCGATGTCCCCAAATGCCATCGATTCTTTTTACCCCATATGGTATATATCCCTGTTCGGATAATGCAATCCAAGTTCCATCCGGGCTAAATGTCAAGAAACTTTTCCCTATGATTTTGGTAAAACTAGCTTCATTCTCCACATCACCTATATATGTATTTGGCGTGCTTGTATACAATGCATATTGTCCTTTCACTGAGAAAGCGGCCGTCCATACAGCAAGGATATAGCCATTACTAAACTTGGGAAATAGTTCTTTTTGCTCTTGCATGTCGTATAGGATGAATTCACCCCCACCTGACCTTCTACCAGCAATAGCGACATATCGACCATCCGGCGAAAAAGCGACATAGTTTACAAATTGCAATGGACTACCAATACTAAACTCCCTATATACCGAATCGTCTAATGTACGACAGATTCTTGCATATCCCTCATCGTTGATTATCATAACGCTGAACCTGTCTATATCCATTGCGCCTCTACTTTCAAAGAATTCTTTATGAGACTCTATATATACAGCGCGCCTTTTATCTATTTCATCTTTTTCCTCCTTAGTACATCTATATGGAAAATCGTACTTTTCCTCAAATGATCGTTTCTCTTCCTTGGTTATGTATCTTTTCTCTGCCGTATTATAATATCGTGTGTACTCATCCAAGTTTGTTTTTGCGTATAGTTTCCCATCCGGAGACATAAAGCGATACTCATTCAGATGCGCTTCATCGATTATATTGTTAGTCAGAGGATCAACCAACCTCGCTTTTCGGAAGTTATCCTTCAACAACATCGGACGGTATCCGTTATAATGAGACACATATGAACACTGCTCAAATTCTGTCTGCTCTCCTGTTCGTGTATCCACCATTACATTTCGTCCATCTACAGTTGAAACAAAGAAAGACCCATCTTCCGAAAAAAGGACATTTTCAAAACGGACCGTATCATACTCATCATTGAGGATTCGTTCCATTTTATAATGATCCTCATCTGTATACTTTACAATACTTAGTTCTTCTCCTCTCACCGCAATTCCCCATCTATTGCTAGGGCATATCGACATTAAGTTCTCCTGTGTGTTTGATTTGAAAACATATACGCCCTCAAGGAACCTGACTTTCCCATTACACGTCAACGTGTTCCTATGGTAATACCACTTTTCTCCACATTCTTTACGCCCAACGTTATAATTATCATAGCGCCAAGACCCAGTGTAAGGTTTTGCATCAGTAATTGAGCCATTCACAACTCGACAAAAAATCGACTTGTGTTCATTAATGATTAGTCCATATTCTTCAAAGTATCCCAAATTAAAGTTTCCCCTTAAAATACAGCAACCATTAACATCATACAAACCATCGTCTTTGCGAATTAAGTGGACAGGACCATATGAATAAAGCGCCTTGGCTTCAGGTTTCCCATTTTTATTAAAGAAAGACATAGTTCCTCTATCGCCCTTTATACACAGAGTATTATCTATTTGCATCAGGGATCCATCTATTCTATTAGATTCGTAGATTATTGCATCATCCCTTCGGATATAACTTTTTGATTGTGTCAACCTCCATTCTGCCGACTTGACATTATGATCATACAAATAAACCGCAGATCCGTCAACGACAACAATGCTTCTAATTGAAACATACTTTATTGTCCATGAGACATTGATTTCATAGTCTTTCTTATGCTTTACGGCATTTTGGATTATATCATTAACATATTGAGCGCCTAAATCCTTATTGCAAACAGACAACACGGCACAATCGAATTTTACTTCGGATATCACTTGCCTCGAATCCGCATCCTGTACTCTAACATTACGACCATCAGCTAATGAAACATAATAATGCGCTTGTACAAATGCCACAAAATCCGCACCGACATAATTTGATTTTTCAACTTCAAAGGTACCTAACGCGTATTTCGAGATTCTACTTCCTTTGAAAAGATAGATTACTCCATGCTCTTTGTCTACCGAATATGCTTCGCAGTCCTCTTGTCTTTCCTCAAGCGTGAGATCTAACGAGTACGTATAGTGCTTTATTGTTATTCTGTCTCCCTCTCTTATTTCTGTAACAACATTCGATGGAGAAAGAAAAAGAATATTGCTAACGCTTAGAATTGGGAGCATACACTTCAGTGAAAACAACGTGTAGTCTGTAATCTTATCTTCTCCATCCTTAACTCGTTGATCGTTTGAAAGCATTACAACATCCGATGATACGATTTCTATATTATCCGGAGAAATACTCTCGACAAACGATTCCTTAGTTTCGCGATTATAGAAATATGTCCGGTCTTTCATCACGATAAAACACCACGGAGTTTCGTCAAACACATACGCTTTCTTGAAGCTACCGCCTCCAAACCTGATTGCATCCTTTACGATTATGGTTTGGACAGCATCATATCTGTCCGACTCAACTGACACTTCATATTTGCCCGGGACATCAAACTTCATACCATCAGCGGCACTGCATACCAAGTCATCCTCATAAGCAAGGCCATCAGATTTGCCGTTTTCATTGCCAACTCGCTTTATATGAATATTTATCGAGTTGGCAGAATCTGTTCTTAGTTGATACTTCGTATTGAGGAAGCCCTCGTGCGGATGAATTTCAAAAATCATAATACTATTTCTTGCAAAGATACTTGATTGTTTCTACTAACATTTTCAATTTGTTTCGCACACTTTCAATTGTGTATCTATTGAAAAAGTACGCATTTTTCGACATTATTTCATCATAGGATTCATATAGCCCTCTATGTTCGAAATCATTCCTTATTTTACGTATACCACTAAAGAATGCCGCTTCAGACGCGTCTAATTTACATAAGCGACAAAATGCATTAATTTTATAGTAGACGTCGATATCTCCTACCCGGCTTTCCTTGCAAGTCGGTTTGTACTGATAGTCACCACTTGTATACTCAACGACAACCGACACTATTTTATCTATGTCACGATAACAACAATAAAAAAAATAGTTTATCAACGCTTCCATCTGATAAAAAGCATTTACACAAAAGACAACAAGGCGGTTTTTTAGTTCCAAATCCATAGCCGCATTTTCCATCCGTAAATTATCTATAATAAGGCGTTCTCGAATCAGGGGGATTGCAATAAAATCATATGAGATACTATTGTCTGCCCTTATCTCTAATATCTCCCTAATCCTACGAATCTCGCGGCCATCGTATGATGACAACGCAGGGATTTGCATTTTTAATTTTTCCCGTAATTCAGCGTCAAATTCCGGCTCTTGCTGACACAAACGGACAATTTTGTCGATTATAATTTTATGCTCGGCCTTAATACTCATTTTTCAATAATAGGTCTAATTCATCATTTAATTTTTTAATATCCACCGGAGTTTGCGGCGTAACAAGGACTTTGTCCGTCCTATGGATTAGCCAAAATGGTCGATTCTTAGAATCTCGGCAATTAGATATTGACAATAAATTTTTTCTTGATTCATCTTGTACTTTTAATCCTTTATTAACCGAAGCGACCTGTTTTCTTCCGCCAAGTTCAAAAATCGCATACCTATGCTTTTGAGAGCCAAGAAGTGAATGATTTGTCTCCTTATTCTCTCCATTAGGTTTATCTGACTTATAAACGAACTTAATGACTGTATCGAACTTGCGTTCAAAATCCAAAAACGCCATAGTATCCACATATGTTACACCATTCTCACTTGTCTTGTTTACATCAGTCAAAGTTGCGCATAGTTGGTCGAATTTCTCTCTTAGTTTTATGTATACTTTATCCTCTGCTGATTTTATCATTTTAAGATACATAAGCTTCCCGTCAATAACATTAGCCATATCTGGGACTCCTTTCTTTACATGTCCCTTCTCCGCCCTATACTTAGGCAAGAACTTATTGTATGCTACATCGTACCCATATCGACTCCAAATATATAAAAGATTGCGTATGTCACGTACATATTCTTTTGCAACATTTGTTCTATCACTAACGACTACACCTGTCACTTCTTGTCTGGAGCCTCGTTTCTGCAACCTGGTTTTATCTTCGTTTATCGAGAACCGTTGGTCTTCAACTATCCGATAAAGTTCCATAAAAAACGGGCCTTTCCATTGGTATACATAATGTTTCGAACTGAATGTGATATCATCAGCATACCTTGTATACGTAAGGCCAAACCGCTTTGCCAAACCGGCAAGTCTATGATCTAATTTATCACAAATCATATTCGTGATTATGGGGGACGTTGGAGCGCCTTGTGGCAACACATACCTATCAAGGGCATTCTCACGAGCAATTCGAATAGAGCACAGTCCGGCTATAATGCCTGATATCTTCGGTGTAAAGTTGAATGGAGGTAACTGCAATCTTTTCCATACACGCGCTTGATCTACACTCGGGAAGAAATCTCGTAGATCTATATTCAATACGTAATTTTGATTTAGATGCCGCTCTGCATTATCTCTTACGGATTTACCCAACGCAAAACCCATCGCATATTTTGAAGGTGTATATATAGCTTGAAGTAGAGCATTGACACATTGAAGAATGCTCTTATAACTACTCTTTTGAGGAGCATCAATACTACGCAATTTCCCGTTTTTCTTTTTTATTTTAAAGGAATGGTATCGATGCTTTTCATGGTTTGGATTACAATAATAGTTGATTTGTCCAATTGAAAACGGTTTAGCTGTCGTTCCTTCCCAATCATTCACTCCGAGGAAACCGAGTTTGATGTCATTGAGAAGATCCAACAAATCATGCACAGTTGTCATTTTGTGCGCTTTATCTACTATTGTTTGCTTATCCATAACTAAAGAGAACAAAGGCAGGTGGTGTAATGGAGCAAATTTCTTTATGTATGGTTGAAAGCCATGTATTGGGGGAGAGTGACCTTACATATGTATCTTTCATTAAACATATAACTGTCACATACCACATGATAATGTGAAGGACATTATTTTTCTCAACTCGTAAACGAGTTAAGACATCAGACGAATCTACATTAATTTGCAGGAGCTAACTCACATCTGACGAGGATTCAAATGTACGCTCCATTATCACCACTCTGTCAATGATCTATTTTACAAAATTAGTTATTTTTCTAAAATCTACAATTATTTTATCCTCCCCTCTTTTGTACGGGCGCGGAATCCGCGCCCGTACTGGTGTCTTGCCGGAGAGAGGGATAGTGATTGATGAGGTTTGAGTAAAGGCCCTATGCGTCAATCCGGGCAAGACACCGTGGAGATGATACTATGTCAGAATGTCATGACTACTCGGGGGCCGTCTTCGTAACATCATCGGCCCCGCCGTAATATTCTTCGTCGATATCGTCAATATCATCGGCTCCGGCTGCGGCAAGGTAGTCTTCTTCGTCAATGTCAACGTCGGCTCCGGCACGGTATTCGGCTTCGGCACGGCATTTTTCTTCGTCAATGTCAACGTCGGCTCCGGCTGCGGCAAGGTCATCTTCCTCGTCGGGTGTGCTGTCATCGTAGCTGAAGCGGTGCTTGAACTGCATCACGGGGGTGTCGTTGTGCAGGACGGAGGCATCGACAACAGCGGCAGCGCTGAAGCCTTCGAGGTATTCGGGCACGAGGAAGCGGTTGTCCCAAAGGTTGGCATCGGAGCCGCAGACCAAGTGACACAGGCCGTTGCCCTTTTCATCGGCGAAGCTGAAGTCGCCCTTGTAATCGGCTTTGACGGCGAGGTTTTGCAGCCAAATCTTGAGGTAATCGCTGTTTTGCATCGAGCCGAGGCGGTTGAGCACCTTGGTGACAATCTCGTCCTTGGGCGCTTGCTCGCCATTGGCAACTTGTTTGTCACTGATGGTCGAAAGCATCTGGCTGATGACTTTCAGGGCATAGTTTGCACTGTTGAGATTCTCGGCGGCAATCTGCGCGGCTATGGCCGACATGGCCATAATGTCCTCTTTAATAGTGCCCAGACGTCCTTGTTCCATCTTGGCCTCGGCCGGCGTGGCCTCGACGTCCGACTTAGCTTCGACTTCCGACTTAGCTTCGACCTTTTGGTCTGAGGACTCTGCTTCGGAACTGCCTTTCGTCATCCCAAGCTCGGCAAATAACGCGTCCAATTCCTCCTGCGTCATAGGACGCGATACGACCTCCGGTCTGTTCTTCGCCACATTCTCGATATACTCCTCAAGCCATGCGGAGAGTTTCGACAGCAACATTCGCATTTGGCCGCAGTTGGGGTATTGGCGACCGAATTGCAGGATAAACAGCAACTGTTTCTGTATGCCATCGAAGTCGCAGCACTTCTTGTTGTTGTATATCGGGGTGTTGTAGATATACGCCAGCTTGTCGGGCTTTATCGAATCGGTGATTATCGAGTCGGAGATGCGAGTCTTGGCGCTATTGAGACGCAAATTGAGACCTTCGAGCACGTGTTGCAGCGTGTACGATATGCGTTCCAGCAAGTCTTTGTCGTTTGCAAAAATCTTGTAGTCATCACGATAGCGCAGAATTTCGTAACCTTCGGTAATACCGTCACGTTCCAAAGCCTCGCGCAGCAACATGTCCGCGTAACCCAGGACAATCTCGGCAACGATGTCGTACAAAGTGCTGCCTTGCGGCAGTCCGATGTTGCGACCTTGGCGAAGCATGGTCAGGATGCGCACAATGTCCGTCTTGACGTCGACTTCGGATGCCGTGCCCTTGCGGCTAAGAGCTTTTTCGACCGTCTGCAATTCGATAGTGCCGTAGCAATTGGTAATATCCGTGACAAACATATAGCGATAGTCCAGCGACAGCTTGACGGCCATCTGTTCGAAACGGCTCCACCAGTTCAGAATGGTTGTGGCCTTATGGAAATCCTCCTTATCGGCCGGGATGACGGGGATGCCTACGGCTTGAATATGCGGCGCGGAGCCAAAGACCTTGAAGTCGTCAAGTATCGCAGCCCAGTGCTCCGGGGTGCAAATCTCGCGTGCCAGCAAATAATACAGGAACGGATTGGACAGCGACAGCACGCGCACTGCATAACGGCCGTCCTTATTGAGCATAATGTCATAATTGGCATCGGACATATTCTCGGGGTTGATGTCCTTCAAACATTTGTCGATGGAGGTATCGGCAATATGCTCGCGTGCAAACGCCAGTACGGGGTCAAAATTGAGATACTCCGGCATCTCGGTCGTGACATACCTGTCGTTCTGCATCAGGAAATCGAGGGCTTCGTCTGCACTGAGGTCAAAAATTGTCTTAACTTTCATATCGTTATTTCAGTTTAGTTTTTGTTTACGTAATCTTTGATGTTCTGCCTTTATATACCTTTGGGGTGCAAAGTGTAAATGGACTTTTGAGTTATTACTAATCGTCCGGCACATATTCGCCATCCACGTAGGCGTCATATTGGCTTTCAGCCCATCGGTCATCACCCCAATCATCATAAATGCCGCTGTAGTCGCCCACCGTATAGTTCGAGAAGTCGTCCAATAAGGCTCTATCGTATTCACGTTCTTCCATTTCGGCTATACGTCGCGAATATTCTTCGGCTATTTCGTTGAGTTCCTCGCTAAACGGCCACAATTTCAGATCTGTTATTTCGCCGTCCTTCTCGGCATTGGTGCTCCAACGTCGCTTTCCCGCGAAATTCCAGATTTTGTCATATTCGACAGGGACAACTTCCTCGCCTTCCATATTGATGATGCCCCATTTGTTGCCATTAGGAGTATCCCAATAATTATCTTTTCCTTTTCGGACACGGGCGAGGCCGTAGTCAAATTCGCTTATCCAATCGTACTTGCCGAATGGTACGATAACCTGCCTTTTGGCTACATCAACGACGCCCCATTCACCGTTACACAGCTCTACCACAGTGACATTTCTGTATTGCGTGTATTCCTTGATCTTGCTCATATAATCTTTTGGTTATTTGGTTAGACAAAAGAAACATCGCCACCGGGAACGTCCCGATGACGATGCAAAGTTATGGAGTGGCCGCGAACTCTATGTTCGCATGCTTTACAAATCTTTATACCGCGCTACCATCTTGTCGAGCGTCTGAACAATTTCATCTTGTATTTCATTGGGGCTAAGCACAATAAGGTCATACTTGAAGGACATAAGCTCGCGTATAAGCTCGTAGTTTTTCTTGCACCTGATGCTGAAAAACCGCCCGCCGACGAGTGTCGGATAGCGGCGGCGCAATTCGGCATCTCTTTCGCCGCATAGCATCTTCTGCGAGATGTGCATAGGCTTACTGCGGATATATTCAGTGGCGATATTATTTGCCCAGAAAACAATATCCAGTACCGGATTACGCTTATAGTCCGTCATTCCGATGATGTCATCGAAACGCTCGCTCAGGTCGCCGTCGTAGGGCTGATATTGCGCCTCGGGAAGCATTTTCAAGTCCAAGATTCGGTCAAAGGCAAAGGTATACAGATTGCCTTTGTCGACGATTGATCCCACAAGAAACCACCGGCAATTGTATTCCTTGAGCAAAATTGGGTTGACGCGAAATGTCCGCTTGTCATCCGGATGGTCAAATTGATAGTGCTTGAATTCGACGACAACCTGCTGTGATATAGCCGTGAACAGTACACCGAGTATATTTGAGGCATCCAACGGATTGCGCGTAAAGGATATAATTTCGCGGTCATCACCGGTGGCATTAAGTCGCCGGCGCAGTCCTTCCAGTTTGTCGAAATTGGGGAGTCCGTCAAACTGTCCTATGACACGCAAAGTATCACGAAGAATCAACTTCTCATCAGCGCTCATCTCCTGCTTGAATATCGAAAATCCCTCTTCGCTATATCGTAGGCATCGTTTCTTGACCGTCGTCCGACCATCGCGGCTGACAGCATCGACAGTATAGCGCTCAATGTCTGCACCGAAAGGTCCTTCCTCCAAGTACTTGATGTCCTTTTCGATGGCACGACGGCTGACGCTGTACCCATCGCCATACTCGGCAAGGCGTTCGTTGACGTACTCGGTCATATCGGCAATCGAGTAATCGTGATAGCGGTTGCTCAACAGGTCGTCAAGCAATTTGTATCGGGTCATCGCGTTTTTATTGGCTGGCATAGGCGGCAAATATTTGGAAATGTCGATGCCCGAGGGAAACGTTACATCGTTCGCCCACGGGCATCAGTTATATCAGATTGGTCTTTAGCGAACAATGAGCTTGGCTGTCAGCGGACGCGCCAAAGCATCCGAATATACCGTGACGAGATAGATGCCCGGGGCGAGTGCGGGAGCATAGACGCCCGCCGTACCGGACGAGAAATCGGCATCGGCCGACAGCGCAATGGCACCGGAGATGGTGGACACACGAACCTTGGACATGCCTACATTCGCACCTTCAAGTTCTATCGCAATATTGTCGCCCTGTCGGCGGACAACCATTGCGCCGCCATCACGAGCGTCGGTTATGATGTCGTCCGCGGCACCCATACCCGGATAATTGGCGGTAATCGAGCGCAAGTCCAGGCGTGCGCCGGTGACGTTTTTCTTGACCATGGTGAAGTACATCTTCTCGAAAGTCAGCGGATAACGGGGCGTCAACATCTCGGTTCCGTCGCTTTCCTCAAATTTGAAGACATAATCTTGCTGTCCCGAAACTACGGCATTGGTGAGGTTGAAGCGTGTGCCCTCGGCGTCTACGAAATCCATCTTGATTTCTTTCACGATATTGTCGCGGTCATTCATCGTAAGCGTCAGGCTATTAGGCAGCGAATACAGTCGTATCGGAGCTCCGGGATTGAAAGTCACCAGAGGATTGCGATTGCTCTTGAGATCAAAAGTGAGTGAAATGCCTCGATCCCAGCCCTCGGGGAGGTCGGTGGTAACGGCTGAGAAATTCTTGATTAGCGTCGACGCATACTTCATCCCGAAGACAGTGCCGTCATCGAAACGCGTGATATCTATATCGCTTTCGGGGATTTCGACAGTCACTTCCACATTGACTTCCAAACCATTGTATCTTCCGGTGATAGTTGTCGTGCCATTGGCTTTACCGGTGACGTATCCCTTGTCATCGATTTCGACAACACCCTCGGGCGATGCCGTCCACTCGAAAGCCGATGGATCTACATCGATATTGATGCCGCCACAGACGCCGCGCAAGCCCAAAATCTGACGACGATACTTGTCTATAAGCAAAGCGCTTTTGGCGGGCTTCACACCGTCTATTTGAGCCAAAAACACAGGCATCTCGGCCGTCAAGGTCTTGCCGGAGGCGTTGTATGTGGCCACAATCTTGCCCGAAACGGCATTATCGGACGCATGCAGCACGCCATCGGCATCCACGTAGCCCAGTTCGGCAGGGACACACTCGAAAGAACAATCCTTGGTGACGTCCTTGGACACGATGTCGCCATACATATTGTAAGCCATTACCCCTAAGGGCGTTGCGCCAAGCATGGGCATACGGCGGCGACGATTGGTGAAACCTATAGACGCTGCAACGTCATCCTCGGGCGCCGTAGACACTGCCAGCATGGCATCGGCCACAGGACGTATCGACCCGCCGCGCATCGGGTAATTGAGCATCTCGCCGTCCAGCGAGATTGCGGCGCTGCCACCGCTGTCAAAATTGACCACGTCGTTAGCTCCATGCTCCACGAGGAATGCGGCCATCTCGATGCAGTTTATAGCTTCGCTTTTGCCCGAACCGGCCTCGTTGACAGCCACATACAGACGATTGCCCTCCTTATTGATGCCGGCCATGGTGCGCGACGACAGCTCGTAAGAGCGGCCGTTGGGGTAGCCGCTCCCGTTCTCAAAATCGTCATACTCGCCCTTATGCAGCACTCCGTCATGAACTATGCTCACGTAGCCGTGAAATCCTTCCATGATATTCTCGGGGATGACGCCCCACAGCGGGGCATCAAAAGTCTGGTACACAGTGGCGATATCACCCACAGCAGCGTTGTCCAGCGCGTGCAGTTTCTCGTTGCGGAGATACAGCACATACGTGTCCGCACTCGTCTGTATCGGCTCGTCCGAAATCGCCGTCACGCGGCATCGCGTACCCTCAGGACGATTTACAGCCCATTTATCGATGGGTTGCAAGGCGATATAGCGACCGGCCTCGGTCAGCGTCGAAGCATTGAACATATTATACAGCACACAACTGCCCCTGTAAGACACAGCCGCGCGATTGAAGAAATCGATATACGCCTTCTCATCGCCAATCACAATATAAGGACTGATGTTAGCGCGGAACACCTCGGCATGTTTCTTGTCATCGAAAGCCAGCGTCGAGCGGCTGAATTTCGTGTAATTAGGCTGGCCGTTATGGATATTCAGGCCAATGGCAATGCCATCGTCGTACGAAAAGAAATCATGGTTCCAAGCCACGCACACATTATGTCCGGGCTTAGACAACTCCGTCTGAAACGTTGGCACCGTCCAACGCTTCGTATCCGGCACCGCCATACGGCTCGGCGCCTGCTCCACGCTATTGTACTGATTGGTCAGGTCAACCTCCACAAGCCATATTATCAGCGGCTTGTCATGGTACACCAGCTTAGAATACGTGATACCGGGGCCGACGTTATACATCGCCAGCGTGTCGCACACGCCCCAGTCATACTTCAATTCGGTAGTCTGTGCATCGGCACACACCATTGACGACAGCGCCGTTGCCGCCATCACTGCGGCCACAATTCCGCCGCCAAAAGATGCCTTTATTCCCATATTTTTCGTTTTTTATAAGTCGTTTTTAGGGTTTTATACGTCATTACAATTTCACAAAACGATCCGCCCCGGCCAATAGCGCCTGTCGGCTTCCGTTTCTCCTACAAAGGTACTCATTTTCCGCGAATAACCACCACCCCACCCCCGACATTCACCTTTTCTTAATGCAAACACACATTTCAATCAAGCATATTAATGAAAATAGCGCAGAGTATTGTTGAATCTTAGCGGATTCCGACACAAAACGCACGCAGAATGCGTTCTTTTATGGACTGTACACATCTCCGGCTTTTACCCGCCAATGGCAAGCAAAATACAGTACACAGATAACATTAGTGAAGTTTATCTATTACAAGGCAATAAATGGGGGTGTGTCGTAATTGGCTTTTACGGCACACCCTCCTTTTTTTCTCCCGCGGTTCCGATAATCTATCAAGCGGCGGTTTTTTGCGAATTTTTCCCAAAAAGGCGTTTCGTAACCAAGAAAAAACCGGATATATGCAAAAACAGAGCAAAAAAAGGCGTATTTCCCCCGTTTTTTGCCTGTTTCGCCATTATTGACCACATTTTCGCCAGATTGAAAGCAATGGCGAAGAAGGCAAAGTCCATAGTGACCTTGTCTTTGCCGAAGTGACGGAAGCGGCGGTATGCCTTGTTATACTTCATCTGTCCGAAGACTGCTTCCGGTTCGATGCACCGACGCCCGCGGTGTTTGAGGCCTTTTTCCGATGTTAGGAGTTCTCGGGCTTTTCGTTTGTATTCGTTCAGACGGTGGTTGACTTCGATAGTGCGTCTGTCTCCGGCGGCCTTATAGCATAGGCAGCGTAATGGACAGCCTTTGCAGTTTTGGGCGCGATAGCGCGCGTTCTCGCTACGATAGCCGCTTGCGGTTTTCGAGTGTCTGGTCCCGATGCGCGTCATATGTTGCCCCATCGGACATACATAGTAGTCTTCGGTGGCATTGTAGTAGAAGCTGTCATAGCGAAAGGGGTCCGGCTTGTAGCGCGGACGCTGTTCAAGGTGGAAGCGGTTGTATTTGACGTATGCGTCCATTCCGGCCTCGTCCATAAACCGGTAGTTCTCTTCCGAGCCATAGCCGGAATCGGCAACGGCAACGGACGGCAGGTGTCCGTACCGGTTGAGAAAAGAGTTGAAGAATGATATCAGTGTAAGTGTGTCTGTGGGGTTGGGGAACAAGGCGAAGTCGGTGATAAACTGGTTCTCGGCCGATATCTGCAGATTATAGCCGGGCTTGGTCCGGCCGTTGTTCATCGCGTCCTCCTTCATGCGCATAAACGAGGCGTCCGGGTCGGTCTTGGACATGGAGTTCCGTGTGCCAATCTGCTCCATCCTGCCGTCATATTCGGCTAACTTGTCGCGATGGCCTTCAAGTTCTTTTATCTGCTTATTTCGCTCGCGGCGTTCTTTCCTTTCTTCTTTGCACTTTGGCTCAGGCTGTGAGGCAAGCGTTTCTTTCAGCTCGGCGATGATAGATGTCAGCGCCTCGGGCGTGAATTCGACCTTGTCCTGTTCTGAGGCGTTGTCTTGCGCTATGGCTTCGTCTATCTGCTGTAGCAACACGCGTATCTTGTCCTGTAGCTTTGCCCTGTTTCGCTCCACGGTCTTGCGCCACACGAAGGTGTATTTGTTGGCCTTTGACTCTATCTTTGTCCCGTCTATGTATTCCACGTCCGGCGTGACCAGGCCGCGACCTGCCAGTAGCAGCACTATCTGGGTGAATATGTTGTTAATCTCTTCCTTGACGCGGTTGCGGAAGCGGTTAATGGTCACGAAATCGGGGCGGTCTTGGTCGGCAAGCCACATGTAATGAATGTCGCGATGTAGGAGCTGTTCTATCTTACGGCACGAGTAGACATTGTTCATATATGCGTAGATGATCACCTTTAGCATCATCTTCGGGTGGTAGGCGCAACGTCCGCGCTCGCGATACAACTTTTTGAACGAACTTAGGTCAAGACTTTCCACAATGGCATTCACCATACGCACCGGGGCATTATCGGCTATTTCGCTATTCGGATCAATAGCAAGAAACAACCGAGAGTTGCATATGTGGGATTTTGTATGTAACTTTGAACTCATTAAAGTTATTTATTTATATATCACAAAGTTAATAAAACTTTTTGATATGACAAAGCCCCAGCTTCTCGAGGCTATGGTGTGTGTAGACGCCACGTCGAGCCGTCATATACAAAGCGCAAAGCTCCGGCTACGAGCAGATCCACGATGGCATCGTTTGCACTCCGTTGCGAGGTATGAGTGGTCAAAGCTATCGCTGACGGCGTGGTGACTCCGTCACTGACTATGTCGATGATAGCGCCGTGTATGCCGACATCGCCGACCGAATAAATGCGACCGCCGTTATTGTCGGCCTCGCGTCTCCACGCCTGCACCATCAGCGGATGGGCTGCAATATTCTCGTCGGCCACGCGGAAATAGGCTTGACGTTTGCTATCGGCCTCGATAGCCATCACCGGGCGGGAGCTTGACGGGGCAATGTATGCGCGTATCACCACCGAGGTCTTGGCGCCGGGACGATCGCTGTCGGCATCTCCGGCGCGATATGCGGTGAAGTCCACGGGTTGAGGCGGTTCGCAATAGCATTGGGCAGCCTGCTCGACTACGAAGATGTCTTCCTCGGAGCGTATTCCGGCGATGGCGCCATTGTCTTTGACGCCGATAAGCAAGTGTCCGCCGGCGTTGTTGGCGAAGGCCGAAACGGTGCGAGCAATTTTGCGTGCGTCGTTGACCGTGAGTTTGAAGTCTTGAGTCTCGTCCTCGCCGCGCGCCACCAGTTCGGAGATATATCGGTATCCACGTATGGCCTTGAGGTCTTTCATTCGGGATATTTGAGCCTGCCTTCGGTTATATTGTCAAGGACTTGCAGGAATCGTGCTGCCAGGTTGCGTGCAGCCGGCAAGTCGTTGAAGGTATAGTTGCCGCAGTCGCGAGCCGTAGCTCCGGGAATATCGCCCTCGAAGGATGCGATAAAGCGGAACATTTCGCGCATCAGCGGTACAATGTCTTCGCTTTCGAGGTTGCCTTGCAGTATGAGATAACTACCGGTGCAGCAGCCCATGGGTCCCCAGTAGACCACGCGGTCGCGCCACTCGGCGTTGTTGCGCAGCCATGTGGCGGCAAGATGTTCGATGGTATGCAGCGCACGCGGGTCGGCGGCCGGCTCGCGATTGGGTGCGGCCATGCGTATGTCGAAGGTGGTGAGGACGTCACCGGAGGGCGTGGTGTCGCGCCGAGATACGTATATGCCCGGTTGCAAGACCAGGTGGTTGATGCGAAAGCTTGCTATCTTGTCCATGGTTACATGCTTGTTTTGCGTAGGGGGGATAAGTTGTGTGTCGTGTCAAAGCACCTCGAGCAGTCGGTGCAGCACATCGAAGGTGTGGCGCGGAGCGTCTTCCCAGAAGTTTTCGTATTGGGCGATGTTGTCGTGTGTCGCTCCCGGAGTGTCGCTGATGACGCGCATACATACAAAGGGAATGTTCTTCAGGTGGCATACCTGAGCAATGGCACCGGATTCCATATCTACGGCCACTGCTTCGGGTATCACTTCAAGGATGTGTTGCACCTCTTCGGGTCGCGACACAAAGATGTCGCCCGAGGCAACGACGCCGCGGCGTAAGTCTGCGCCCATACGCTCTATTGTCCCGGGTGTCAGCGGCGACTCGAAGTACAACGGGCAACCGGCGGCCTGTCCCGGCACTGTGCCCGGGCCGCACCATACATCATGGTAAGCCACGGCCGAAGCGATGACCACGTCTCCTATCGAAGCTCCATGTCCGGTGCCGCCGGCTACGCCTGTATTGATGATAATGGCCGGGTGGAAGGTGTCTATGAGAGTCAGTGTGCCCACGGCGGCGTTCACCTTGCCTATGCCGCATTGCATGACGGTGACCTCGTGGCGACCTATGGTGCCGGTGTGGTAGGTGTAATCGTTGACGGTGGTGCGCGAGGTGTTGTGCAGTAGCGGAAGTAGCAGCTCCAGCTCCTTGGTCATGGCTACGATGATGGCTATGTTCATATGTGATATGTGTATATGCGCGACAGGGCGCGTGGTTTCGTTGGTTGTGCAGCTCGGAGTGAGGCTGAGGTCCGTATGGACCGGTCCGGTATAAAAAAACCTCGGAGACCTTTGACGTGTCACCGAGGGTGTCTGTGGTGGGCGCTGAGGGATTCGAACCCCCGACCCTCTGCTTGTAAGGCAGACGCTCTGAACCAGCTGAGCTAAGCGCCCGGTTTCTCGCCGAAAGCGTTGCAAAGTTACGCACTTTCCCCGAACCCACAAAATTTTTTTGCGCTTTTTTCTATAAAAATTCCGGCGCTTGCGGTTTTGCTGTTCTTTATATGCTTATATCCAGCATTTTATGTTTAGCAATGATATTGGACATCGATGGCTCGCAAGTATATGTAGAAAATAAAAGATATGTGTCGAGTTGTATATTTTTCGTGCGAATGGCAGGTTGTACAGGCAAACATCTCGAAATTTGCTGAAAAACGAATGAGACAAATGCCTCGAAATCTAGTCAACCAAATTCAGGAATGGACACTTGCTATATGTGCAGTAAAAGGTCTTGGTGGCGGGTATTGCGGATTTCGGGGAAAAGGTGTACCTTTGCAGGCGAAGAGAGTGATGATTCCGGTGAGATTCCAAGCTCTCAAAGGAATCGGAGTGCCTCGAATAGCTCGGAGTACTCCGAAAACCGGTGCATTGCGCCGGACAAGGCAGAAAAGCAACAGAATTGTAAGGCTTAATATCAATAATCCCAAATAAGTGCGTGGAAACTAAATACATCTTCGTGACCGGCGGCGTGGTTTCGTCGTTGGGCAAAGGCATCATCTCGTCATCATTGGCCTGCCTGCTCAAGGCTCGCGGTTATCGTGTAACAATACAGAAATTTGACCCGTATATCAATATTGATCCGGGGACGCTTAACCCCTACGAGCATGGCGAGTGCTATGTGACCGTGGACGGACATGAGGCTGACCTTGATTTGGGTCATTACGAGCGTTTTACCGATATTCAGACCACACGTGCCAACAACGTTACCACCGGTCGTGTCTATCAGAGCGTCATCAAAAAAGAACGCGAAGGCGTATATCTGGGCAAGACAGTGCAGATAGTGCCCCATATCACCGATGAAATCAAACGCAATGTCAAGGCCCTGGGCAATACCGGACGCTTTGACTTTGTAATCACTGAAATAGGCGGCACTGTGGGCGATATTGAGTCGCTGCCTTATTTGGAAAGTGTACGCCAGTTGCGCTGGGAACTTGGGCAGAACAGCCTGTGCATTCATCTGACCTACGTGCCGTATATCGCTGCGGCCAAAGAGCTGAAGACAAAGCCTACACAGCACTCTGTCAAGCAGTTGCAAGAGGCAGGTATACAGCCGGATATTCTGGTGTTGCGTACCGAGCATGACATCAATACCGAGTTGCGCCGCAAGATTGCATTGTTCTGCAACGTGGCACCCGAGGCGGTGATCCAAAGCATAGACGTTCCTTCAATATACAAGGTGCCTGTGACTATGCACCATCAGCACTTGGATGAGATAGTGTTGCGCAAGACCGGAATCGAGCCTCAGGGCGAGCCGCATATGGCGCCTTGGCTCGATTTTCTTGAACGCATGGACAATGCCGCCGAAACCGTAACCATCGGGCTTGTAGGTAAGTATGTCGAGTTGCAAGACGCCTACAAGTCCATCAATGAGGCGCTCTTCCAAGCCGCGACATACAACGACCATCGCCTGCGACTGGTGTCCGTACATTCCGAGAAAATCAATGAGGGTAATGTCGATGCACTACTGGGCGACATGGATGGTGTGGTTGTCGCTCCCGGCTTTGGTAGTCGCGGTATAGAGGGTAAATTTGTGGCTCTGCATTGGTGCCGCACGCACAATATACCTACGCTTGGCATATGCTTGGGTATGCAATGCATGGTCATAGAGTTTGCCCGCAATGTCATGGGACTCAAGGATGCTAATTCCACCGAGATGGATCCCAATACGTCAGACAACGTCATCGACCTTATGGAGGAGCAGAAGAGCATCACCGAGAAGGGCGGTACCATGCGTCTGGGGGCCTACGACTGTATTTTGCGGCCGGGGTGCAAAACCGCCGAGGCCTACGGTACTACCACGGTGCGCGAGCGTCATCGCCACCGCTTTGAATTCAACGAAGCATACCGACAGCGCTTTGAGGAAGCCGGTATGCAATGTGTAGGCGAGAACCCCGAGACGCATCTTGTCGAAGTTGTCGAGGTGCCGCAATTGCGTTGGTACATAGGTACGCAATACCATCCCGAGTATTCGTCCACGGTGCTGCATCCCAATCCGATATTCTTATCCTTTGTACGTGCGGCTATAGCCTACGATAAGGACAAACAACAGAACGATAAATAATTAGAATAAGTCATAACCGTTAAACAAAGCAGACATACGGCATGAGCGACCTCCGGTATTGAATTACGATGGCGAGCCATGGCTGAAGATATGTCAGATAGAAACGTAAAAACATTATAAACACCACAAATGGATAAAAACACCCTTACAGGCTTGCTGTTGATGGGTGCTGTGCTCTTTGGCTTCATGTACTGCAATCGTAGCAGCCAGGAACAGCACCGGCAGGCAGCCACCGAACAACAGGCTGACGCGACAGCGGAGGCCGTATCCAAACCGCTCACGGGCGACAGCCTTCGCGGCGAGATGGCCAAGTACGTGCGCAGCGCCGGCACCCTTGTGGATAGCGCCGCTCGCACATATGCGTTGACCACCAATGCCTTTGACCTTCGAGCCGACAGCACGGGCAATGTTTCCGGAAGCGTTGTGCTGGGCGAAACCAAGACCATCGTGGACAGCATTATCGCCGCCCCTGCCGGTGCCCCCGTATTGGCTCGCGTGATGACTGCGCTCAACAACGAACGCGCATACAAGGGCATGGCTCAGTTTATGGACACCGAAGCCAAAGCCGAAACCATCACCCTGGGCGACAAAAACTTGAAAGTTACTTTCAGCAGCCGCGGCGGACGTATAGCCTCGGTCACCCTGCCCGGGTACAAGACCGAAACGACGACTCCGCCTTCGCCGATCACGCTGTTTACAGACAGTACCAATAGCTATTCCTTCGAGTTTACCACTGTAGACCAGCAGCGTGTCAATACCGCCGACCTTAACTTCAAGGCCGCACGTGTCAACGACAGCACCGTGCGTATGTCTTTGCCTTTGCCTGATGGCGCCGAATTGGCATTTGTGTACACCGTCATCCCGGACAAGTACATTGTCAAGATGGACATCGAACAGCATAATATGGAGAGCGTCATACCCACCACGGTCACCACGATGCGAATGCTGTGGCATCAGACAATGATGCGTAACGAAAAAGGTCGTACCTTTGAGGAGCGCAACAGCGCCATATATTACAAGTTGCTTAACGAAAGTCCCGAGGATCTCTCGGCTCACTCCGATGAAAAAGAGAAGCTGCAAGGCAGCATCAAATGGATAGGCTTCAAAAATCAGTTCTTCTCCAGCGTGCTCATCGCTCGCAAGAACCTTGCAACAGCCGAAGTGGCCTCAAGCCCCATAAAGGGAAAGGAAGACGAACCGCGCCTCAAGGAAATGAGCATGGACGCCACCTTCGAGTACTCGTCCAAAAACGAGCAAGTCGCCGGCTTCGACTTCTACTTCGGTCCCAACGACTACCCGCTGCTGTCCTCGCTGGATGACGTCATCTCGCCCGATGAAGACCTCGAGCTGACGCGCCTCGTGCCTCTGGGATGGGGTCTCTTCCGCTGGATTAATAAATTTGTGGTTATACCCGTGTTCAGCTTCCTCAGCGGATTTATTTCTAACTATGGTATCATCATTTTGCTGCTGACCATATTCATCAAACTCATCCTCTTCCCCTTCACCTACAAAAGCTACATGTCGCAGGCCAAGATGCGCGTCCTTGCCCCCGAAATCAAGGAAATCAACGAGAAGTATCCCGGCCAGGAAAATGCCATGAAGCGACAGCAAGAGACTATGAAGCTATATTCGCGCGCCGGCGCCAGCCCGTTGTCGGGCTGCTTGCCGCTGTTGCTGCAGATGCCTGTGCTTATAGCCATGTTCTCATTCTTCCCATCGGCTATAGAACTGCGCGGCCAATCCTTCCTTTGGGCACATGACCTTGCGGCACCCGACGTAATCCTGACGCTTCCTTTCAACATTCCCTTCTATGGCAGCCATGTAAGCTTGTTCTGTTTGCTGATGACCGTGGTCAATATCATTTACACGCGTATCAATATGCAGAATCAGCCCGGCGGCACCAGTATGCCCGGCATGAAGTGGATGATGTACCTGATGCCCGTAATGTTCCTGTTCTTCTTCAATGACTATGCTTCAGGCTTGAGCTACTACTACTTCCTGTCGCTGTTGATTACGATCATACAGACATATATCTTCCGTCGTTGCGTCAGCGAAGAAAAGGTGCGTGCTCAGATGCTCGAAAACGCCAAGAAACCGCGCAAAAAGAGTGGATTTATGGCTCGCCTTGAGGCTGCGCAAAAAAAGCAGGAAGCCCTGATGCGCGAACAGGCCAAGCAAAACGCCAAGCGCCGTCGCTGAAAAACACTTTAAATCAATAAGCCCGGAGGGTTAGGCCGGTCCGGCCTCCCCTCCGGAGCTAAATATAACGCCAAATCATCACATAAAACCATGGTATCCGCTTCGGCTGATGCCACAATCACAAATCCATGACACACCGTATTTCAAGCACCATTGCGGCTTTGGCCATAACCTTAGGAGTACATGCTTATGACCATGCCGATATTCAAGGCACAACATTTACAGTAGACACAATAGAACACTATTATGTAGGTCCCGGCCTGACACATTCGCATTTCAGTTTCGCCAGCGGTAGTCGCGTCTTTCAGGCTTATATACTTAAGCTTGACACCAAAGCCACCGGCGCCGAACGTATGCAGCCTCGTGTCGAAATAGGAAACGACCAAGCACCATTGGCCGAACGCATATCCGAGTCGGGCAAACGCCACACCAACGACCAATACCAATATTTGGCGGGTATAAATGGCGACTTCTTCATTGTGTCCGCCTTTGCTGCACAGCATCCGCTGGGTAATTCCATACTCGGCTATCCCAATATGACTTGTGCCATAGGCGGCAAATTGGCTGCCCCGGATATGATAGATATCACATCTCGCGAGAATGCCTTGATTATGGATTACAATGGTGGCGCGTGGATTGACGCTACTGATATGTCGTACAATGTCCTCAGCGCCGATGGCAGCATCGTAGTGGGAGCCGCAGCTTGCAACTATCCTCGTGTGGGTGATCAGATGATGATATACAACAGCTATATGGGTGAAACCACGGGAACGGACGGCTCAGGCCGCGAATTGATACTTCGTCCCGCAGTCACCGGTCAGCGTTGGGCCATCAATACACCTATGGACTTTGTGGTGGACGGCGCATGGCGCCAAGGCGGCTCGACGGCCATTCCGACCGACGGTATCGTGCTGTCATGCGGCAATGGATATGCCAACGACTTCATAGACAACCTCAAAGACGGTGATGCCGTCAAAATCGAAATAGGAATGTCGCTGCCCGCTTTCGGAGGCTTGCGCCCCGATGTGCGCGACGTCTGCGGCGGCGATGTGCGCATTCTCAATTGTAATAATGTCACCACCTCGGCCATTCGTTGGATTAATACCCCGAGTGCCCAATATGGACGTTCGCTGTGCGGATACAGCCAAGACCGCCGCTATATTGTGCTGTGCGCAGTCGATGCCGGAGTACCCAATAGCAGTGGCGTCAGCTACTACGAGGGCGCCGATCTGATGCGATATCTCGGATGCTACGATGCTCTCGACCTTGACGGAGGCGGTTCCACGACCATGTGGAGCGCCCATGCCGGTATTCTCAATGTCTTGCGTGATGGCAGCGAACGCGCTGTCGGCAACGGCATATTTATGCGCCTCGAAGCACCCAAAGACGAAAAAATCGCCAAGATACGTTTCGCCGACCCTTATGCCAAACTTCCGCTATATGCACTCTACCGTCCTATAATATACGGATACAATCAATACGGCCAACTCATAGATACCGATGTTAAAGGTGTTACGCTGTCGGTGGACGAGGCCATGGGAACAATCAAGGATGATGGTACGGCACTCTTTGTCACCGGTAGCGGAATGCACGCTTTGCGCGCATCGCTGCCGGGAGTTGATGATGCTACCATAGCCGTATCAGTTGACCCGAATGCGCTTGCTACGCCCGAGGTGACGAGTATCCTGACGGATAACCATAGTCATTGGGGCATCAAGCTGCACGCACTTGTGGCCGGACGTTATGTAAGTGTCGATCCCGCCGCTTACGCTTGGACAACCGATGCTCCCGAAATCGCCACAGTTGATTACAACGGCATTATCACCGGTTTGCGTAATGGCACTACCGTAGCCACCGGAACAAATGCTGCCGGCAGTGTTTCCGTCACGATTACTGTCGAATGTACTCCGGCCAAAGATACGCCGCTCGATCCGGACGGGGAAATCAAAATTGACACATGGAAAGTAACCCGTACCTCGATTTCCAATAGCGTGGAAATAAGCCCGATAAATGATTCCAATGGCTTGGATATATCTTTCAAGCCCTCGTCGATGCGCGGACCGCGCTTGGCTTTGGCTAAAGAACTGATATTGTTCTCACAGCCCGATGCCATCGAAATCGTCGTTAAGCCCGAAACTTCTAATCTCAAAAACTTCTCCGTGTCGCTGAATGCTCAGGGGAAAACATCTATCAAAAAAGATTTTGGCACTATCGCAGTCGGTAAGGAAACCACGTTGCGCCTTGACCTCAAAGAAGTCATCGACACGGAAGATATGACCTCTTACCCCGTACGAGTAACCTCCCTGAGCCTCGAGCCGTCCAAGTCAGGACAACAGTCCGTAAGAATTGCGTCTATGAAGGTTGTCTACGAGAAATTTGACGGTATCGAAGATGTAAATGTCGATAGCGGGAATGTGCTTCGAGTTACTGTTGCCAATGGCTTAGTTTCCATACCATTCCGTGCTGCCGAACTCACATTGACCGACCTTGCAGGCCGTACAGTGGCACATGCAACCAATGCCGCAGAGGTGGCAAGTCCTGCCGCAGCAGGCGTGTACGTTCTAAGTGCTCGTACCAGCTCCGGCACTATTTCATCCAAAGTGTACGTTCGCTGATACCTTATACATTCTTCCGACTTTTGTTAGGTCCGAAACCGTCTCACGTGAAGAGGTGGTTTCGGACGATTTTTTGCAAAAAGCGGCAACATCGGTTTGTCGCGTCAAAAAAAAGTTGTACCTTTGTGCCACCAATGCCCGGATGGCGGAATCGGTAGACGCGACGGTCTCAAACACCGTTGGGGCGACCCATCCCGGTTCGAGCCCGGGTCCGGGTACTGCGGAGGAGAAAGATATAAGTCTTTCCCCTCCGTTTTATATACTATAGTGTCGGTTATATTGCTCTAAATGTTACGTTGATCGATATTTCTGCTTGTATCATATTTCGGCTTATGTATATTATTCTGTTGCCATATGTGAGTTATTTCGGTGTATGTGTTAAAATATGTCAATAAAAACCATTTTCGCAAACCATTTTTTAAATTTGTCGGACGTCTTTTTACGTTGTAACCAATCCAACAGATACTTCTGATGATAAAAGCAAACAACCTCTCTTACGTAGGCGAGTCCGGTCGAAACACGTCATTATTTAGAATGACAAAACATCTGATTGTCTTGGTATGTATAGCCATGGCAATGTTCTCGTGTGACGATACAAACGAGCCAAACAAGCCTGTGCCCACTGATGCCTATATCGGCACACAGAGGCAGATTACTTTAGGAGCCGAGATGAAAGGTTTTACCGGTATTGATTTCGAATGTGTAATCAAAGCCGAAGACGGTACTGTATTTCGTCGTTCGGGAAGCCACATTCGCATTAATGGCAAATCCATACTTACATTTGATACAGGGCTGAAGTCAGGCGTCTACCGTCTACTGGCTCTCGAGGTGCCGGTTGTGGGTGCCGAGTCCGATACCACGTGGATAGATTATGGTTTGGGCTGTCGCGTACGTATATCTGCCGAGGCTCAAACAGCCATTGTTTTAGATTCGTATGATCCTGAAATGAATCTCGTTGGTGAGGGGTCTGAGGACGACCCGTATATCATATCGAGTGCCGAGCACTTGTGGCGACTTCGCGACTACACCAACAATGACGACAATAATAAGAAATTGACAAAGGATACGCACTTCCGTATGGAAGCTGACATCCGCATGAAGGATATATGTACATCATCAGATCGCCATTATGGTTGGTTGCCGATTGGCGCTATTCCGGGGAATCCCTTCCGCGGTGTCTTTGACGGGCAAAATTACAAGATTCAGGGACTATGGATAGATCGTCCGCACTCTCCCGGCGTTGGTTTGTTTGGCTTTATAGACCAAGCGACAATCAAGAATGTCATTGTTTCAAATCCCGACATCACCGGCAACTACGCAGTGGGAGCCATAGTAGGTGCCACTACATCGCCCGGCGACATTCGCGGTTGTTCTTCGTTACACGGCTGTGTCGTAGATAGAGGCTCGGTGACAGCGCCCGAAGGCAGTGCCGGTGTTGGCGGTTTAGTTGGCGTTGTTGACTGCACGGGTTTTTTGTCTGTTGACAGTTGCTACAATGCCGGTACTCGCGTATCGGGAGACTATGCCGTGGGAGGTATTGTCGGCGCCGGTTCGCTGTATTCGATGACTCAAGTATTGGCATGCGAAAACAAAGGTTCTGTTGAAGCGCGGTACACCGGTGCCGGAGGCATTGTTGGCTCGGTGGACTCGCTAATGATTATAGGATGTAAAAATAATGCGACTATCAATGGCGGAACAGGCGCCATGAGCGGAAATATGGACAAAGGCGGGTATGGCACCGGCGGTATTGCCGGCGGCACCGGCGTGTCATTTATCTATTCATCACAAAATACCGGCAACATCACCGGAGCGGTAGGTGTGGGCGGCATTATCGGCAGCACACGCGTAGGCAACGATGACAGCAATTATGAGGGCGAATTATTATACAATAACTCGCTGGTAAAGAATTGTGGCAACACCGGCAATATCTTCGGTCGCACATCTGTCGGCGGCATTTGCGGAGAAGCGCAGTTCGGAGCATATGCTGTATATAATAAAGGTGCAATTACAGCCGCGGACAATCAATGCACCTTGGGCGGTATTGTAGGCAACACCTCAATAACAGTACTTCATAATGTCATCAATCAAGGTACCGTGACATCAACCACTGCCGAATCAGCTGCCGGTGTTGTCGGTAAAACCACTTGGGGTGCGCTCTATGGTTGTCAGAACTATGGTAATGTCGCGGTAACATCAAAATATGCCGGAGGTATTGCCGGATGGGTCGGTAACAACACTGTTGCAAACTATTGTCTTAATACCGGATTGGTAAATAATAACGGCACTCGCGCCACCGGCGGTATTATCGGCGAAGCGGGTGACGCTCGTGTGTGGACCGGAATGGATATCGCCGGTTGCGTCATAGGTGCAGCCGAATGTGTCATGGTTTTTGCCGGCCCCATTCTTTCGGTCACCGGCAATGCGGTCACGCAAAACGTGGTCAAGCATGCAGAAGCGTTCAAGAAGTTTTTCAATGTCTTGCATGTCGGTGAAGCTACTCTTGATTGGGCAATGGTGGCTTATGATGCTGTGACATATTCGATGAGCCTTTATGATATTTTCACCGAAGAAGATCTGAAGGAAATCAATGTAAACCTCAACACCAAGGCTACAGCCATTGATAATGATGTGAAAGCTACAATAAAATCCATTCAGGACTCTTATGTGTTTGATACCACTAAGTTGCCGCAAGGTATCAACGGTGCTGCTATAACCGGATACTTTGACAATTTTAATAAAGCAATGGATTTTTATCAGGCATCAGACGACAATAATTCCATTATCAACTACAATCTAAATCGTACTCGCGAGGAGCGTGTCGGCGAGTTGGAACATCGTCAAGAGATTAAAGAAATAGTACAAAAATCAATAGCAGGCACATGCATTATAGTAGGTTCTGTGGCAAGTATAGTTTCAACTTTTGCCACTGCCGGCACAATGACAGCCGTCACCGCCGGAGTTATGGCCTCGATACTGACATTTGTCGGCGGAGCAAACGCTATAGTCGAATGTGCCACCAATTTCGAAGTCAACGCCATTGTCGTCAACCAATGCACAAACCTTGGCACTATAAAGACGACAACGTCTGACTATGTAGGTGGTATTTTGGGATACACTCAACAAAACTGCAAACTCACCGATTGTCTCAACGTAGGCAATCTTGATGGCAATATCAACAAGGCGCATGCCGGCGGCATAACCGGCGAAGCCGATTATCGCTCTGTCATTATGCGCAACGTTTCAGTAGGCACAAACTGGTTCAACCCTATAGCCGCTCATGCAGAGTCGAATGTCGATTATTCAGACAATTTCTACTACTCAGGCGGCACGTATGCCGTTTTGCCGTACTATAATAACGCCACATCTGTAACTCTCGAACAACTTCACGACAAAACGTTCTTTGAAAAAGTCCTAAATCTCTCAGGATCGATACCATTGTGGCAGATAACAGATAAATCGGGATTTTTCCCGATACCATATCATTCCGAAATGGAAACCCCTATCCAATAACAAAAACATAATGCTCCATAAGTATGGAAACAAAACACATTATATTCGCGTTACTACTCACTTTGACGCTGCCCATATGGTATGGTTGCTCAGAGGATGACGAGCCGTTGGTTACAGACAATAAAGTCGAAGAAATCGAAGGTTTCAAGCTCAGTTCTTTTGCCTCCAAACTTATAAAATGGCGACTTAGCGAGGCCGGGGAGAATTATCACATCATACTGCATTCACACGCTGATAATAAGCTGTATGACTATGACTTAAAAGTGAACAACAGCGGAGCTAAGCCAATCTTCACAATGTATATTCCCGATCACAAGACATTGCCCGATGGTGAATATGATGCCGTTGCCTTAAACTCTGACGGAACAACAATCGGACCGCGTATGTATTTCAGAACATCCAAAATGGTGGTTGAGGAGATCGCTACGCGCGAGGGAGAATTCAAATTGCGTGGTCAAGGCACACAAGAAAACCCCTATGAGATTTCGTCAAAAAGCGATTTCGAAAATTTCGAAATTGGTCTTTACGAAGAAGGTAATTCAAATGGCTTCGGTCTCTTCTTTAAGCAGACGGCAAGTTTTGATGTGCCTCCTCGCAGTCAAATAATCATGGGCACATATCACGCTTGCGAATCATTTGCCGGCAACTACGATGGCGGAGGCAATACTGTCAATGTGCCATACACCGGTAGCGCTACAGAGGGCAATGATTCAAATATCGGATTGTTTAAAGAGTTGCTTCCCGGCGCAACAATTCACGATCTCACCATCAATGCCCTGATGCAGGGCATACATGACAATGGCGGTGCTTTGGCCGGCAAATCATCGGGAAGTGTCACCATTACAAACGTCAGCGTTGAAGGTTCAATCAACTCGAACAACCACACCAATATAGGTGGTTTTATAGGCTATGTCGCCGGTGATATTACTTTTACAGATTGCAATCTCACGGCATTTGTGCAAGGCAGCAACGCCGTCGGTGGTGTGGTTGGAAGACACGGCAATGGCACCTTGATAATCAAGAACTTTGCCAATCGCAAAACAGAGACGGATAAACTCGGCAACGTAAAGCAATACTACTCGCCATTTTCAGTTTCATCCACAGCAGATAATGCCGGCGGTTTGGTAGGATCTGTCGATGGCGGTTCGGTTGTCGATGTTGAAGACATCACATTTTTACACTCTGTACAAGCCGAAGACGGCTCGGTTAAGGCCGTGTCTGTTGAGGGAAACAATGTAGGCGGTCTGTTCGGGTCGCTAAACAGCGTTGCTTCTTGCTTGGCTAAGAACATCTCAATCAATGCGCCTGTATATGGAGGCAATAATGTCGGCGGTATGGTGGGGTATGCCAACTTGTCGGCAGATATTTCATTGGAAAAATGTGTTTTTAGCTCGGTTGCCAGCGGCAAGGATTGTGTAGGCGGTTTTTTTGGCAATGTCAACGGAAACAAATTCAATGTCAAATTTGAAGGCTCTGACAAAACATCGTCAGTCAAGCAAACCGACAATGCGCTTGTGAAAGTGACAGGTGTTAGCAATATCGGAGGTTTTGCCGGCAGACTGTCCTATGCAAATTTTTCGGGTAGCAAATTCTATATCAATACCGGAATATCTTGTACAGAGACCAACGTCGGCGGCATTTGCGGCATTCTCGAATCAACGACGTTGAACTCTGAAGTATTTGTTCTTTCAAACTCAATGCACATAAGTGGTCCCCAAAATATCGGTGGTATTGTCGGATATGCCAAAAGCAGCACGATTACAGGCAGCGCTCATTTTGATAAAAAACTCCAGGATTGTGATGGCATACCTGCCGCTTCAACATTTGAAAGCTCGTTTGCCGGCACCGTAGGCGATGGAACCAACGCCACATGCGTAGGCGGCATCGTCGGTACGGCAGAGAACTCTGTGCTGAAAGACATTTGTTTTACGGGCACATTAGTCGGCTCGCAAAACGTAGGCGGTATCGTCGGCATGATGGTTAACGGGAGCTCGGGGCAGCTTTATAACTGCTTTAACAACTCTCAGAAGATTACCAACAATAAGTCCTCGTGCACCGCCGGCATTGTCGGATATATGAAATTCTACTCGGCGTCATCCTTCGAAAATCTCATAAACTATGCAGATGTTGAAGGCTCTGACAAAACTGGTGGCATATTCGGATATGTGGAGTATATCAATTCTAATAGCAACTTTGCTCTCGCCAATGCTGTCAATGCCGGCAATATTACCGGTAGCGGAAACACCGGCGGTCTGATTGCAAATCTGTATGATCACAAGTTCTACGACAAGCGGCATAAAATAGATTATTGCGCCAACTATGGCAATGTCTCCAATAGCGGAGGCGGCAATGTCGGTGGCGTCATCGGACAATTCAACTGCACTCTCGCCGTAGTGATGCATTGTGCAAACCACGGAAATATCAAGGGCAGTGGTAACGATGTTATGGTCGGCGGCATCGCCGGTCGTATGGGCACAAATGATGCAAGCGGAACAAACACCGAGAGCAACATGGAGCTGTCTTACAGCTGCAACTTTGGCGAAATATCAAGCGATACCGGTCAGTCGCACGTTGGCGGTCTGTTGGGCTATCAAGAACAAGGTTCGCAATGGGACGATACCCATTATATGCTCCACAACTGCTACAATATGGGTGCGGTGCCCTCAGACCAAAAAGACGATAATGGCGGCATCCTCGGCTATGTCGACCACCATGGCGAAATACAAAACTGCATAAATGTCGGCAAAGTCAGTCACGGTAACGGCTGCGTGGGCACACATAAGGATGGCGGCATATTCTACCACCACAACTTATATTATCTCAAAGGCTCAGGTGGTGGATGGTGTGCAGACGATTTCAAAGAAGAAGACAAAGGTAAGTCCTCGACATTTAAAAACTTTGACTTTACTAATATTTGGATTATCGACAGCAACAACTATAATGGAGGGTATCCATATTTGCGCGACTGTCCGTTCCAATTCAAGAAACTGTCAAAATAGCATAAGTAGCTATAATCGAGAGCGCATCATCAAAATATGGTGCGCTCTCTTGCTTTTATTCATAACATTCGGGTATTCGGACGCTGTGGGTGTTGGGCGTTTGGCAAAAAAAAACTACTTTTGCAGTTATGATTGAACGAGTGAAACCGAAGAAGTCCTTGGGACAGCACTTCCTTACCGACATGACGGTGGCGGCACGCATAGCCGACACTATTGACGGGTATGCCGAACGCTATCCCGTGGTGGAGATAGGCCCCGGAACCGGTGTGCTGACACAGTTCCTGTTGCAGAAGGCTCAGGATCTTACGGTCGTTGAGATAGACCGCGAGAGTGTCGAGTATCTTGACGGGCACTTCCCCGAGTTGCAGACTCCGGGCCGTCGTATAATCTCGCGAGATTTCCTGCGCGAAGACCTTGACCGGCTTATGGAAGGTCGCGACTTCGTGGTCATAGGCAATTATCCTTACAATATATCCTCGCAGATTTTCTTCAAGATACTCGATTACAAAGACCGCGTGCCGTGCATCGCAGGAATGTTGCAGCGTGAGGTGGCCTTGCGCCTGGCCGCGCCTGCCGGCACTAAGGATCGCGGCATTTTGAGCGTGCTTCTTCAGCTATGGTATGATGTTGAGTACCTTTTCACTGTCGAGCCGGGTGTGTTCAACCCTCCGCCAAAGGTGCGCAGCGGTGTGATACGCCTGAGACGTAACGGTGTCATCGACCCCGGATGCGACCCGGAACTTCTGCGTCGTATCGTCAAGGCTACCTTCGGGATGCGTCGCAAGACCCTGCGCAATTCGTTGCGTTCTCTGCCATTGCGCCCGGATGCGGTCATTGACAGTCCCTTGCTGTCGTTACGTCCCGAGCAGCTCTCTGTGGCTCAGTTTGTCGAGCTTACCAATATTGTCCAACCGTTGCTGGTTGCCTCGGCGCCGGCGGCATCTAAATACGTCGAAGAAGTATGAAGGAGTACACCGACGAATACCTTGAGCACATCCGCAAGGTTATACATGACAATGACATAGATCAGGCTCGTAAAGAGCTTAAGGAACTGCACCCGGCCGACATCGCCGAATTGTACCAGAACCTCGATCTCGAAGAGGCTGAATATCTGTACAAATTGCTGGATGAGGACACGGCCGCGGACGTCCTCATGGAATTGGACGAAGACGACCGGCGTAAGTTATTGGATGCTATGCCTGCCGAGCAGATTGCCAAGCAGATAGACCACTTGGACACAGACGATGCCGTAGACCTTATACAACAATTGGACGAGGAGGACCGCGATGAAATCCTCTCGCACATAGACGACGTCGAGCAGGCCGGCGACATCATCGACCTGTTGAAGTACGATGAAGATACCGCCGGCGGCCTTATGGGTACGGAGATGATAGTCGTCAACGAGAATTGGTCTATGCCTGAGTGTATCAAGCAGATGCGTATGCAGGCTGAGGATATGGACGAAATATACTACGTATATGTTGTCGATGATGACCACAAATTGCGAGGCGTGCTGCCCCTGAAGAAGCTGATTACGCATCCTTCGGTGTCAAAAATCAAACACGTCATGGAGACCGACCCCGTGAGCGTGAAAGTGGACACGCCTATAGACGATGTTACCCTTGACTTCGAAAAGTACGATCTCGTGGCCATGCCCGTTGTCGATTCGATAGGCCGTCTGCTGGGTCGTATCACCGTCGATGACGTTATGGACCAGGTTCGCGAAAGCACAGAACGCGACTACCAATTGGCATCCGGTCTTTCGAGTGACGTCGATGCAGATGACAGCATCTTTGCACAGACCAAGGCCCGCATCCCGTGGCTGCTTATAGGTATTGCCTCCGGAATCTTAGCCTCGCTCATCCTCGGCACCTTTGAGGCCAAGTTGGAGGCCGTCACGGCTCTGGCGCTTTTTATCCCGATTATCGGTGGTACAGGCGGTAATGTGGGCGTGCAGGCCTCGGCTATCGTGGTGCAATCTTTGGCCAACGGCACGCTCGAAATCAAGGAATTCAGTAGACAATTAGGTAAGGAAGTGCTTATAGGTCTGATGAATGCCACGATAATATCTTCTGTCGTATTAGTGTACAATCTAATCACTTTGCCCGATGAATTTGCAGTGACTATATCCGTGGCAGTATCACTGTTTATTGTGGTGATGTTTGCCACAATTCTGGGCACGGTGGTGCCGCTGACACTCGAAAAGTTGCACATCAACCCCGCACTTGCCACCGGTCCTTTTATTCAAATATCCAATGATATAGTCGGCCTGGTCATTTACGTCCAAGTGGCGACGTACTTCCTCGGCGTATTCGGCACGCCCGTGCCCTGATGTATTTTATGCCGCCAAGTCGCACTGCTGCCGCTGATTAGCTCGTTGTGTGGCCGTGCGCTCGAAAAACGGGCAAAAATCAAGCTTGTGGCACAGGTGGCCAAAGTCGCTCCCGACCGCTTTACCATGTTTGTGATGCCCGAATTTGTTACTCCCGACCGTTATATATATGGGGTGGACAATGAGTACAACGGCGTGGTCATACGCGGCGAGTGTTATGACCGCCAGTTCATGTTCGGCAAGGGCGCGGGCGGCAGTCCAACGGCATCGTCCATACTCAGCGATGTCATGGCTCGCTGTCATGACTATCGCTACGAGTACAAGAAAATGGGTTTTGCCAACCGCCCGACCTTCACCGATGACGTTGTATTGCACGTATATGCACGCTACAATGCCACAGATGTTGTCGCATTGCTGCCGTGGCAGCACATAGACGAGAGCTATCGCAGTGCCGAGTACAAATATGTCATAGGGGACGTGGCTTTGTCTGACTTGTACGCCCGGCGTAAGGACTTGGCGGAAGCCTCCGATGTCTTTTTGTGCAATTTCAACAGATTCTTTATCGATCGCGACGATTGAGCGAGTAGCTACGAATTTGGTTTGTGTATCAGTGCTTGGTGGGGATGGTAATGGTGAATATCAATCCCGAGGGACGATTGTGCGCCACGGCGACGGTGCCACCATGCCATAATATGGCATTCTTAACTATGGCAAGGCCCAGACCGGTGCCTCCGGCTTGACGCGACCGCCCTTTATCCACGCGGTAGAAGCGTTCGAACAGTCTGGACAGATGCTCGTCGTCCACGCCCACGCCGTTGTCTGCTACGGTGAGTATTGCATTGTCCTTGGTGCATTCCAGACGAACATCTATGACGGTCCCCCCACTGTAAGTTATGGCATTGTCTATTAGGTTGTGCATCACTGAGATAAGTAGAGCCTCGTTGCCATTGACAATTGCCGGGCCGTTGCAGGTGCCGGTGATTGTGAGACCCTTTTGGGCGGCCGCGTCCGTACTGTCTGCCATCGCTTCGGAAACTATGTCGGACAGGTCTACATCAGTGCGTGCTATGGCCGTGCTGCCGTCTTCAAGGCGCGTGATGGCCGACACATCTGCCAATAGGCTTTGCAGCCTGTGGCAAGAGGCAAGACTGCGGCGCAGGAAGTCGTTGCGGTGTGCGGCGTCCATCTCGGGATGTGCCAAGAGCGTCTCCATGCATAGAGCCATGGAGGCCACGGGAGTCTTGAGCTCGTGGTTGATGTTGTTGGTCAGCTCGCGCTTGATGCGTATTTTTTCTTGCTCCTGCCTCAGCGCGGCGCGGTGTTCGCGGTCGCGGTCTATGACGGCTTGTTGCAGACGCGAATACAGGCGTACGATATTGCCGGATATTTCGCCTAATTCGTCATGCGGAAAGCCGGGCGAGTCGTATATGCGGTCGCCGGCCTCTGCATGTCGTGCAAAGTCGCGCAGGCGTGCGATATTTTGTCCGGCACGGCGTGTAACCCAGTATCCGAAGAAACACATGGTTATGGTGATACCTATCATGAACCACAAGAAACCGTAGTCGGCGCTCAGGAATTCTTGCAGGGGCACCGAATAGGGGACGGCTGTGCGCACTATGCAATCTCGCCCGCGAGTGGCACTGTAGAAATAAGTCTGTCCCGTGCTTTGGCTGTGTCGTCGGGTACTGAAGCCGTGTCCCGATTTCATTGCGGCCGCAATCTCTTCGCGGTCAAGGTGGTTGGCGTCAGGCAGACGGTCCAACGAGTTGTCGTAGACCACATTTCCGTCATCGTCTATGACAGTAATGCGCATGTCCTTGAAGGGGTATGGACGTGCAACGTCAGGGTCGAAGACGCTGTCGGTATCGTATTCGGTCAGTACCCTATTGTTTATTAGCTGCAATTGTGCATCTAATTCATCGGCCTTGTAGCGCCTTTCGCGGTAATACTGGAATACGGCAAAACATCCGACCAGCAGCCACGAGTATACGACAAGGCCTATGAAAAGCCGATGATGGTAAGATGTTTTATGGCTTGAACCCATACCCGTATCCTGCTCTGGTGATAATATGTTTGCCGTAAGGCGCTATTTTGGCTCGCAGACGCGTGATGTGTACATCAACGACGCGGTCCACGACAACCACTTGTTCGGGCCATACCTTTGCCAGCAGTTCTTCGCGGCTGAAGATATGTCCCGGGTCGGTCATCAGTGTCGCCAGGATTTCAAACTCCTTGCGCGGCATGGCTACGTCCTTCCCATCCACGGTGCATTGCTTGCTGTCCGTGTCCACTCTCAGTCCACAGCATTCGAGAATGTGGGATGCGTGTGATGTCGTAGTGCTGTCTCCGGTAGTGCGGCGCAATACGGCCTTGACACGTGCCAAAACGTTGCGCAACGAGTAGGGCTTGGTGATATAGTCGTCCGCACCCAGATTCAGTCCGGCCACCATATCTTCGACGTCGTCACGGGCGGTGCAAAATATTATCGGGATGTTTGATGTGGCAGGGTCGCTTTTGATCATTCGTGCCAAGCGAGTGCCGCTGACCGCGCCCATCATGATGTCCAGAAGTATCAAGTCAAATGTACGGAAGTCCAGTGCCAGTGCCTCTTCGGCACTATAGGCCACCGATACTTCGTAGCCCTCAGCCTCGAGGTTGAAGCGTAACGCCTCGCACAGGGTTTCTTCGTCGTCCACCACGAGTATGTGGTGTGGATGTTCCTTTGTAGCCATTGTTTAGCGTGTTTGGATTTTTCTGTTTCGTAAAGACAAAGTTAGCGTTTTTTTTGGTGGTACGGTATTGTTGGCTTGTATTCTTAACAGATTGTTAATCTTGGCCGGTGTGCGTCACTTTCGCAATCGATTCATTATACATAATATGCCTGTATTACTATATAATGAGGCGTTGTATATATATAATGAGGCGCTGTCGGGCGGATGGCGAGGTAAGGTGCGCGGTGCCGACGGCGTGCGGGGTGACTTTTCAGCCTAAGAGCGACAATCTCGGCCCGGAGAATGGCCGGCCAATGTTAAATAATATTTATGTTAGCAAAGGATGTATAAACAATCTTAACAAAATGCTTCTACGTCCGAAAAAAGCGGTAAGTTTGTATAAAAATCCTGCAAGAAACCGATTTGAAGACCAATCATTGGAACTCATTGGTGTGCTATTGTGATGCAATTGACGAACTAAACTCTCGGAAAAACATCTTTCGAGTAGCACATTTGCGGTGTTAACCAGTTTAAAACAAGTATGTTAACCTTGAATATAAACATTATTAATTAGTTATGAAAAAACAGCTATTTCTACTGTTATTTTCCCTCATCACGATAATGGCGCAAGCCCGAGTCGTGACAGGTACCGTCTACGACTCCGACGGCGAGCCCGCCTTAGGAGCGTCTGTCTCCCTAAAGGGTGCCAAGACCGGTGTCGCCACTGATTTTGATGGCAAGTATTCCATCAATGTCCCTAATGACAATGCTGTCTTGACTTTCTCTATGGTAGGTCATAAGACCGTTTTCGAAACTGTCGGGTCGCGTACAGTTATCGATGTCAACCTGCCGGCAAATGCCGAAGTCTTGGATGCGGTGGTCGTAACCGCCATGGGTCAGAGCCAAGCCAAGAGCAAACTCAACTTCGGCGTGCAAGAACTCAAGAGTGACGAAGTACTCGCCGGACAGTCCGCCAACTTTGTCAACTCGCTGCAAGGCAAGGTGGCCGGTGTGCGGGTCAGCACCTCCGGCGGTTCGCCCAACTCGGCGTCACAGATTGTGATTCGCGCCATCTCGTCTATCAACAACGCACAGTCCAACGAGCCCCTCTTCGTGATAGACGGTATGCCTATCCGTGGCGGTGGTTCGTCCATCGGCGATATCAACCCCTCCGATATCGAAACCATGAGCGTGCTCAAAGGCGCTGCCGCCTCAGCACTCTATGGTCAGGAAGGTGCCAACGGTGTCATCATCATTACCACAAAGAGCGGTAAGGAAGGCAAGGTTAATGTTGCTGTAAACGGAGGATGGGAAATCTCCAATACGCTCAACCTCCCCTCCTTGCAGAAAGAATATATCGGCGGTGCCAACGGCTTCTACGTGGCCAACTCCTCCGGCGGCTGGGGCCCGAAGATGAACAGCGACGATGTATACTATGACAACGTCGGCAACTTCCTCGGTACAGGCTTCATGCAGAAATACGACATCTCGCTCAGCGGTGGCAACGACAAATACTCGGCTTATGCTTCCGCCAACTTTATGGACAATGAAGGCGTCGTTCCCAAGGACTACAAGAAACGCATGGGCGTGTTCGTCAAAGGTGAATTTACGCCGTCAAAGGCCATGAAAATCATGCTCTCCGCCAACTTCATCGACAGCAAGTCCCGTGGTTTCGGCAACTCGATGAGCACCATCTATGGCTGGAGCATCAACCGCGACATGGCTGACTACCGGCTCGAAAACGGCCTCCCCAACTGGGGCAACCGTTACGACGACTGGGACATCCTCACCAACAGCCAGCGCGTAGGCGCAACCCTGTCTCCCTACTACAGTCGCTACATGGACAAGAGCCGCACCGAAAGCTCGCGTGTCATCATCAACACCTCGATCCAATGGGAACCCATCAAGAACCTGACCATCACAGGTAAATTCAACTATGATAAGGGTTGGTCTTCCTACGAATCGTCCACAGTCCCTCGCTTCACTACCTCGGGCAAAGAATTCATATTCGACCCCGTATATGACGAAGAAGGCAACCAGATAGGAACCGAATTCCCCTCGGCTATCAAACAGGCTTACGACGAGCGCATGGGTACATATACCTTCCAGCCTTCGCGTAGCGAACGTGCCACAGCACAACTTCTCGGTAACTACTACTGGAAGATCAACGATAATTTCAATCTTAACTTCTTTGTCGGCGGCGAATACTCCGAGAGCAAGTCCTATAGCGCAGGCCTCGGTGGCATCCACTATGTGTTGGATGGCGACTTCTACTCGCTCAACAACTGCGACAACGAATACCTCAAATACGGCTCAGGCGACTACAACGTCTACCTGAATCACGCCAAACGCAACAAGTTCGGCTACTTCGGTGAAATGCGTTTTGACTATCGCAACGTCATCCAGCTGTCCGTAACCGGCCGTCTTGACGGTTCCTCGACACTCAAGCAGATGACCTCCACATACTTCTATCCCTCCTTCACCGGCGGTATCATCTTCTCCGAGCTCCTCGGCATAGGATCGTCCAACGGCGTGTTCAATTACGGTAAAATCCGCGGCAACTGGGCAAAGGTAGGTAAAGATGCTCCCGCCAACCAGTTTAGCGACAACTACAAGCAGTGGTCCACCTTCCCCGACAAGGGCTTCGGTGTCAATCCCACCATCTCCAAGGCCATCACCCTCGAGCCTGAAATGACCAAGTCTTGGGAAATTGGTGCCGACTTGCGTTTCTTCCGCAATCGTACCCGTCTTGATGTTGCATACTACAATACCAGCGTGGATAACCAGATTGTAACCGTGCGCGTATCTCCCGCATCGGGAACCATTCTACAGACCCGTAACGAGGGTTGCATCGAGAACAAGGGCCTCGAGCTCACCCTCAATCAAGACATCCTTTCCACCAAGGACTTCTCGTGGACTGCTACTCTAAACTTCTCGTACAACCGCGGCAAGGTGGTTTCCTTGCCCGAGAACGTGGCCCTCATCCAAGGCGGACAGTATGGTGATATCTTCACCGTGGCATATGTGGGCGAGTCCACCACCGGTCTTGCCGGTATCGACTACGAGCGCAGCGCTGCCGGCGACGTCATCATCGACGAAAACGGCCTTCCCAAGGTTTCGCCCGTAAAACAGACCTATATAGGTAACCGCGAACCTGATTGCCTCCTCGGCCTCGGTTCCACTTTCACTTGGAAAGATCTTTCGCTATCCTTCCTGCTTGACGGACGTATCGGCGGCGACGTGGCCAATATCACAGGCCGAAGCCTCTACTCCAACGGCCAGAATGCCCTGCTCGTTCCCTACCGTAACCGTAAAGTCGTGTTCAAAGGTGTGGTAGACAATGGTGACGGCACCTACAGACCTAACACCACCCCCGTCATCCTTGACCAGACGACATTCAACAACTATATTTACAATGTATCGTCCAACTTCATCGAAGACGGATCGTATCTGCGCATGAGCTACGTGACTCTCGCCTACGACTTCTCCAACCTTATGAAGCGCCTTGGCAGCTCCAACCCCATCAAGGGCCTCAAGTGCTCGCTGACAGGCCGCAACCTCTTCCTGTTGACCAAGTATACCGGCGCCGACCCACAGGTGATGCCCTCCGCATCCAATGGTACAGGCTCCATGGGTATCGACAACTACAGCGTCCCCAGCCTCCGCAGCTTCAACTTCAATGTAAACGTTACATTCTAAATCTCTCCGACCAATACATATAAATCACGACTTTATCATACACAGATATGAACAAGATAAAATCCATAGCTTTGGCTGCCCTGCTGGGTGTTACTGCGGTATCTTGCGATGACGTCCTCTATGAGAATGTCAACCCGGATGTCGCCCACCGCAATACCTGCTCGCTTGGCCTTCCCGTGTTGGTATTCTATTCCAGCCAGGTGAACTATGACCACGCCGAATACAATATCTATCTGTCGCAATGTCTCACCACTATGGGCAAGAGCCAGACAGGCACTTACGCATACAAGAGCGGCTGGCAGTTCCTGACCATGAACCGCCACCCGCAGTGGCGTCGTCACTTCTACGACATAGGTGTAAACGGCAAGGAACTTATTGCAAACGCCGAGTCATTAGGCTCGCTCAACTACGAATACATAGCACGCGTTATACGCTTGATGTCCACACAGTTGACTACCGATGCCTTCGGTGACATGCCCCGCAGTCAGGCTTACGAAAGCAACTCGCCCAAGTACGACACTCAGGCATCCATATACGACTGGATGCTCAAAGAAGCCGACAACCTTACCGACGAACCGGGAGCAGAAGACCCGTTCTACAGCAAGGCCGTCAATTGCGAGACAAACCAGAAGATCGACGTCTCCCAAGACCGCGTGTACGCCGGCGACCTCAGCAAATGGAAAGGTCTGGCATACGCCATCAAGGCTCGCCTGTTGCTCCGCAATATCCCCAATATCGACCGTTCGGCAGCCACTTGCCAAAAGATTATTGAGACGGCACAAAAGGCCATCGACACATGGCGCGGCGGTGATGCAATCTACGGCGCATGGTTCGGCAGCGAGCCTCGCTACAATTTCGATGGCGGCGTGACCGAGGAAAATGCACAATGGTCCGAGTCCCAGCCCATAATCAACGCTTGGGAGTCGCGTGATAATAGACTGACAGAGGCTGTGCCTTCCAAGTTCTTCATGGAGAACTGCCTCGGTGTCATCAACCAAGGAGACGAGCTCAAGCAGGGCTTTTATGACAAGGAAAACGGTTACGGCAACGACCCGCGTCTGCTACTGCTGTTCCGTCCCAACAAGGGCCCCATCAGCGCGTCCAACGCCAGCGAGAAAGTGATGTTGCGCTATCTTGAAAACAATATCGGTGCCGGTTCGACATTCAAGCAGTCACACTTCCCGACGCTATACTGCGGTGCATATGCAGCCGCTAAGGATGCCTATACTCCGTTGTTCACCATGGAAGAACTCTACTTCATACAGGCAGAGGCTTACTATTGGATGGGCAATAAAGAACAGGCTTGCGCTTTGGCCAAGGAAGCCACGAGATGGAACATCCAACGTCACCTCGACCGCTTCCAGAAAGACAACCCCAGTCCTACCGGAGGCCTAACAGTTCCCACTGACCAATGCAGGCCCCAGGGCACCAATACAGCCCTCAAACGCTGGGATAGGATGGTGACAGCTTTCCTCGAAAACGTAAAGGTCGAGAAAACCAAACCTGCGTCCGAAATCGGCAATATGCACTATTTCTTCAATCCCTCGCAGTACACCCTTAGCGACCTGATGATGCAGAAATACATAGCCATGTACATGCAACCCGAGCAGTGGACCGACCTCCGCCGCTACCACTACTCAAACAACCGCAACGGCTATGGCATAGGCGATGACAAAGAAATCGTATATCCCGGGTTGCGCCGTCCGTACAATCTCTATCAGGCATTCTGGATTGACGGCCTCACCGACGCCGAGAAAGAAAACACCTGGGTACAGCGCTACAACTACGACCCCGAAACAGAGGAGAAATACAACCTTGCCGAACTCGAGCGTCTGGGTGCTGCCAAGAACTACAAATGGCTGCGCAAGCCCATGATTTGGGCAGAGGACTACGGCGTGCGCAAATCGCTGACTGCCGAGTAACCTACCGCGTGTACTACAACATTAATCAGCAACAACTAACACAGAATAAAAGATGAAAATCCAATATAAGACATTGCTCTTGACCCTCGGTGCCGTTGCCGTGCTCACGTCCTGTGAGAAGAACGACCCGTTAGAATCAGTTGTAGAGCCCGGACAGAAAGTGCCCACCGCATATTGGGAAGTAGGCTCGACGGCATGCAAGGCCGGCGAATCCTTCACATTCCAGGGCAAGTATACGGTGGACTATGAAGGGGCATCGCCTTCATACTCCGAGGTTTGGTATCGTGTGGTACGCGACGAGTCTGCTGCTGCCACAGTCAAGTTGGGCGGAGCCAGCCTCAACTACACCAAGACCGTAGCTGACAATCAGGTTATGCGTTCGTACCAACCCATAGCTCGCTTCTCTCATGATTTGGCCGAATGGGCCGGTCATGAGTTCCAGATAACAGGAAGCGTGCCTGTATCGCGCACCCTCAAACCTGTCAACTGGACGGATATAGCCACCTGGGACGGCGATCGCTTTGATCAGTACTATCCCGAAGGTTTTGCCGACGAATTCAATAATGAGGTCATCAACTTGCTGACCAAGGACTCGACATACTACAATGCCTTGCGTCAGGTGTACATCAGCCATCCTTTCACGATGGAGCAGTTCGCTGCCGCCAACGCCAAGTACAAAGTTAACTTCCCCACAAACATCGACATGACCAAGGAAGATAACGGCGCCGGCGAGAAGTCCGACTTGTGGTTCTCCACCACCCAGGCGTCTGAAGATGCTATCATCGGTTGGTATTACGTGACCATAGATGCGGCCGGCAACAAGATTATACACGAGGTTGCCAAGGATGTCCAAAAGAAGGAAGGTATCAACTACTATCCGGTTTACGATTCAGCAGAATGGGTGTTCTGCCGCTACGATGATGACCTCGGTGCCATCATTTCCACCGTCCGTTCGGCATATATCCCCGCCTTCAAGGACCTGCTTGCCTCAATCACCTTTGACCAGTGGATATATGACAGCGCCAACAAGGTGTACAAAGTCGAATTCTCACGCAAGTACTCGCTTGAAGCCCAGTTCCGCGTGTACGACTCCAATGGTGAGGAGGGTATAGCCAACGATGTACGCACAATCTCAATCAACTGATACGTCCAACATTAAGACACTACCGCACAAACTATGAAACTTTTAAAAAAATCGCTAATCGCTTTAGGTTGCGTGCTGGCACTGTATGGATGCAAGGACGCAGAGCCCTCTTTCCAGCAATACCCCAACCCGGATGTTGACTTTACCTACAATATCAGCGGCGACGAATATACGTTGGACTACTATGTGGTATCCACCATACAGTTCAACAACACCTCATCCAAGACCGGAGCCGTAACTTGGGACTTCGGTGATGGCGAAAGCTCCAAAGATCCCAATCCCCTGCATAAGTACAAAAAGGCAGGCACATATCGGGTGACTCTCACGGTAGACGGTGTCGGTTCCAAAACCTACCCCATCTTGATTTATGACATCGTTCCCGTACTCACCATCAAGGATCAGTCTACCGAAATCGTGGAGTTTAACAACACCATGATGACCTTCAACCTCGAGCTCCCGAACCCCGAGAATCTCAAGGTGAAATATGTCTGGACATTCCCCGAAGGCACTGTTGACGCCAACGGCAACGCTGTGACCGCTTTCACCGGATACTCTGATGAGCAGGGCAATATCGAATATCCCGAAGCCGTGAAATTCAAAAACATCGGCTCGCAGAAAGTTCAGATTGCCACATGGTTTGACGTCAACGGCGAAAACCGCCGTCTCGAAGACACCTATCTTAACGTACAAGTAGGTTGCGCCGAACCCGCGCCCACCATCTACTACGCCGAGAAAGGTGGCAACATCAAGGCAATGAAGCTTCTCGACCCCACCAAACTTCCCAAGGGCACCAAGATTTTCCCCTATGATATGGGCGTGAGCGCAGGCAACAACTGCTTCAACCTCGTATATGCCGATGTCCCCGGAACCGACGAAGAAGGCAAGGCTAACACCGAGGGCTGGATTTACATCCTCGATGCAGGCAAGCAGTATTATTATATCAACGATGAGAACGGAGTCCTCGGCGATGGCAAGATTGAAGCTATGCGCCCTGACGGTACAGGTGTCAATACTGTGCTGACCAACGTTGGAGGTCCGGCCTTTGCAGACCCCTTCCAGGGCTTTGCAGTGGGCGAATACCTCTATTACAGTGACCGTAATACCGGTATCTCCAAGATAGCGCTCAAGGCTCGTGGCGAAGTTCAGGGCAAGGTTCTCTCGGGCAGCACCTATAACCGTGACAGCTACATGGTACAGAACAACCTTATACCGTTCTACGGCCGTGGTATCGCTTACGGCGCCATCCACGTGGCTCACCAGAAACTGAGCGATGGATGGTGGTACTGGGCCAAGAACTACTCCGGCAACGGCATCTATCGTTTCAAGGAGACTGATGTATATGCCACGCAGAAGGAAGCTGAGGCAAAGCCTCTGCCGGCTCCCGCGCTTTTCCCCGGTATCAAGATTCGTTCAATGGTCGTTGACGAAAAACGCAAGGCCATATACGTTTGGCGTATAGGCTCGGAAAAGGGCTTTACTGCCTACGACTTGCCCCCTTATACTGACGAACCCAAATATCAAGAGAAGTATGGTGAAGCGAAGTATACCAAGTTTATTCATATGGAGGCTGACCCAATCAACACCACAGACAATGAGGGCGTTTACACTTGTCAGCTTGCCCTGGACAAAGACACCGGACGCGTGTACTTCTGCTTCCGTCCCGATGCCAAGGACAACTCCAAGGTACCTGCCGGTATATGCTACTACGATCCCACTACCAAGAAGGTCGTGCACTATGGTGACGCCAACGACCTCGGCATGGGTATTTGCATCAACCCCAATAAGAGCAAACTTTTCTAAGACATAAGCATCTAAGCATCTCAAGACAAAGGCGGCTGTCCACCACAATAGCGTGGCGGCAGCCGCCTTTTGCTTGACAATGCAGCTTGGAGAATATCTAAGGCAGTTTTTTTGATGTTATTTAAGTTTGTCTTTTAGAGTATATTTAAGACTGCTCGGTAGCCTTTCGATGCTTAGCATGGTCTTATGGCAAGCCTACCTCGTAGCATCGAACAGCCTTTCGGTCGTATTTGAACCTGTACAACAATCAACATCGAACTCACTTATTACAACAGTTAATGAAAAAATCACTTAAAATAGCTGCCGCACTTTTGGCTATGGTCATGGCGGCACCGGCACAGCCGACCGAAGCGCAGGCCATGCCCACGCGCGAACATCGTGCTTTGTGGCTGTCGCCAATACTTAATTCCAGTTGGCCTTCCGCTCCGTTGACCAGCGAGACTCAGGCTCGCTTCCAACGCGATTTCCTGAAGAAAAAACTTGCGCAATTCAAAGACCAGAATATCAACATCATATATTTCCACGTACGTCCCAATTGCGATGCAATGTACAAGTCATCGTATGAGCCTTGGTCACACAAGGTTGCCGGCACGCGTGGTGGTACGCCCGTCGAGGATCCCTTCAAAATGCTTCTTGACGAAGCCCATGCCGTAGGCATCGAAGTGTACGCGTGGCTTAATCCCTATCGCTATTCGGGTTCGACGAGCCTCTATGGAGGAAGCAACCCCCTGAATTATGAGACCTCGCACCCCGATTGGCTTGTGCGCAACAGCAAGGAAATTTACCTCAATCCCGGTATTCCCGAGGTAACACAACGAATCGTAGATATCATCACCGAAATTGTCACCAACTATGATGTCGATGGCGTGGTGTATGACGACTACTTCTACCCCTCCGGCATGGGGGCAGACCAAGATGCTACGCAATATGCGGCGTACACTAAAGGCGGAGGCTCGATGAGTCTTGGCGATTGGCGGCGTAATAACATCAATAATATGGTGAAAGTGGTCAAAAAAGCTATCAAGAAGGTGAAGCCTTACCTGCCTTTCGGCATTTCGCCTGCCGGGGTTGCTTGTCCTCCCGACATCGAGAAATACGGTTTGACCCCCGTCAGCGGTGACTGGCAGTACAGCAGCATTTTTTCCGACCCTATGAGTTGGCTCAATGCCGGAGATATAGACTTCCTGTCGCCTCAGATTTATTGGCCCAACCGCTTCACCGAGTTGTCAAAATGGTATGGAGTGGCAGTTCGCCGCTTCGACCGACACTTCTATCCTTCGGTGACCCTCTCTAATATCGTAAACGACAAGGCTTCAGAATATATTCATGAAACCAATACCGCACGTCAGGCTAACACCTATGATGCCAGCGGCATGGTATTCTTCCACTACGGCGATTTTGTCAATTACACAGAAAAATTCGGAGGCAAGCGAATGAGCTTCGGCAAAATCTTGGCACAGGAAGTATTCCAGAACAAAGCATTGACGCCAATACGTGCCTGGGAGCATGTTTGGTCGCCCAAAACGGTGGGGAATGTAGCCATCTCGGGTACAGCCTTGACATGGGATGCCGTTCCCGGTATGCGCTACACCGTATACGCCTTCCCCGAAAGCGTGGGCGAAGCCGGTTTTGCATGCCAGCGCGAGTATCTACAAGGCATATCTTACACCAATTCATACGAGATTCCGACAGACATGGCATCCGGATATAAATGGGCTGTGTGCGTATACGACCGCTACGGCAACGAATACTCAGCAGTAACTGTCGGAGGCAAGGTTGTCTCCGGGACCAAGGCTACGCTTACTTACCCCGTAAACGGCGAAAACGCCCCCGAAATTTTTTCCTTCAAGTGGAACGGCAGTGCTTCGCGCAGCCGCATCGAAGTGTCTGACAAAGCCGATATGAGCCATATCATAGCGCTCTTTGACGCTGCAGGCAACACTGTATCATCCATGAACTTGCCACACCTCGAGAACGGCAATACATACTATTGGCGCGTACGTTCTATCGGAACCAACATGACCGATGCGCTCTCCGATGTGCAGTCCTTCAAGGGTGGCCGTATATCTTTCACCGCTCCCGCCGACAAGGCTACCGGTGTATCGGTCACACCCACTATCACGTGGACTAAAGTCGACATTGATCAGGAAGTCAAGCATCGCATGACCATAATCGACGGAACTTCCGAAGTATATGTGTATGAAGGCCCGGCCAACAGCGTCACCGTGCCTGCCGAACTGCTTCGTACCGGGCGCACCTACACGGCCACGCTTGCCACAAGTGTAGGCGGCTATGAGACCGAGAGCGAGCCTATTACGTTCACTACGGTCAACCGTACCGATTACACCGCTCCCGCATTCACAAATCCGGCTTCCGATGGTGTTACAATACATGTAAACGAAGGATTGTCTATTGAAAAATGGAACGGCCTTGCTTCTGTGACCGTATACATCTCGTCTTCTAAATCCTTTGGACGTACGGCATACTCGGTTACTTTGCGCGACTTCGAGACCATGACAAAAGCCCTCGGCGAAATCAAGATTGGTGGAAAGTATCTCGTAGACGGCAAAACATACTATTGCAAGACACGTGCTGCATACTACGTAGACAACTCTGCAAAGAATACAGCCGACTCGCCCGTGCGCAGCTTCGTATACTCCGGTACGGAAGGCGTCAATGAAGTCACTGCCGATACGGAAGCTGCCGCATATATAGACGTTGAGTCTATGCTACACACCGGATGCGGCGCATGTGCAGTCAATGTTTATACTTTGGCCGGTGCTGCCGTATACTATGGCGTGGCCGATACCGCCGGCGAGCTGTCGCTCGAGGCGCTGCCCGCAGGCATGTATATCGTGCGTCTTGCCGATGCCAACGCGTCCGCAATTAAGTGGATTAAGAAATAAGGTCGTGTAAACAGAATCGGCTTTTGCCGTCTGACGTCATAGACGTAAGTCCGGCAATCCGACATAGACCGAAACAGTTAGACCGCGGCCATCGCAACCTTCGGACAGTCAAGTCCCGTAAGGTGGCGATGGCTGCGGCTTTTTGTTGCGAATATGGAGAGCGTATGCGCTATCTGCCGAAAAAGTTGTAATTTTGTCGTTATGAACAACGAGAACGCTAAAACTAAACATGCTGAGACGAAAATCGGAGGAATGTATGCACTACCTCTGGCGGTGGCGGCGATAGTATTTGCCGTGCTGCTGGCCGCTTGCGCCTCCATAGGTAATCCCGAAGGAGGACCGCGCGACTATCAGCCCCCGGTGTTTGTACGTTCTACTCCAATGCCGGGACAGACCGGCGTAACCCCTTCGCGGCTTGAGTTGTATTTTGACGAGAATGTAAGCCTGGACGATGCCTTCAATAAAGTTATAATCTCGCCTGTGCAGAAGTCCACGCCCGTGGTGCGTGCCGGCGGACGACGTATCACTGTCGAATTGCGCGATACCTTGCAGCCCAATACCACCTATACCATAGACTTTGCCGATGCTATACGCGATCTCAACGAAGGCAATATCCTCGATGGCTTTGCAATCGACTTTGCCACCGGCGATTCGATAGACTCGCTGCAGATTTCCGGAATAGTGCTATCGGCTCGCGACCTCGAGCCGGCGCAGGGTATTACGGTAGGTGTTACCACTGACATGTCGGACACCGCGTTTGTCAAGTCGCCCCTGCAACGCATAGCCCGTACTAATCAGCGCGGTCAATTCACGATACGTAACCTCAAGGCCGGTACCTATCGTATATTTGCCGTTAATGACGTCAATCGGGACAACTGTTGGGATCGCTCCGAGGATGTAGCATTCTATGACTTAGATATAGTCCCTTCCTCACGACCTACGATAGTGAGCGATACTTTGCGTTCGTCCGAGGGCACGGATAGCATTGTCGAGCGTGACGCCACGCTGTTCCTTCCCAATGATGTACTGCTGACGTGGTTCAACGAAGACTACCATGCCCAGTACATTAAGGACAGCCAACGTCCCGACCGCCGTCGTCTCTTTGTCGGCATGGGCGCTCCTCATGACACTCTTCCCACGCTTACGCTTGTCGGCGGACCGCGTGACGGTGATACCGATGCCGATTGGGCGCTGTTGCAGGCCAATGCCAACAGCGACTCCCTTACGTACTGGATACGCGACCCCGAGCTTCTGGCCATAGACACACTGCGCGTGAGCGTGCACCACTCCGCACAGGATTCACTCAGCCGACGCGTATGGGTCAATGACACGATCAATTTCATATACCGCGCGCCAAAGGTCTCAAAAAAGAAGAAAAAAGAGGAAGCGGACAGCCTTAATGTTCCCGAGCGCGAATTTGCCACCCTTACGGTCAAAAGCCAGTCATCACACGAGGTATATGCTCCCATGCGGATAGAGTCGGCCCTGCCGATATCGCGTATAGATACGACCGGTGTTTACTTGCAACAACAGGTCGATTCCGTGTGGAAAGACCTTGTCTTGCCGCCGTTGCGTCCCGATTCGCTCAATCCGCTGTTGGGCCGTGTGTTTGACTATCGCTGGGATCCCGGCGCCAAGTATCGCTTGCTTGTCGACTCGGCTGCTGTTACCAGTATTTACGACAGCATTCATAATAAGGCTTTGCGTCACGAGTTCATCATCAAGAAGCTCGAAGAATACTCCAACCTTGCCTTTACCATCAAGCCGAGTATGGTGGATGGGCATGCCTTGTGCTTCGAGTTGCTCAACAACAGCGATAAAGTGATGCGCACAGTGCCTGTGGATACGGCCACAGGCAAGGTCGTAGTGCCATATATTACCCCCGGCACCTACTATGCACGTGTGTTTATAGACGCCAATGGCAACGGACGTTGGGATACCGGCAACTTCGCCGAGAGGCTTCAACCAGAGGAAGTCGCATACTTTGATAAGAAGCTTGAGCTTAAAGCCAATTGGGACAATGAATTGGCGTGGGATATCTATGCCAAAGCCATAGACACGCAGAAGCCTTATGCCATACTTAAGAACAAGCCTAAGCTGAAGCCCGGCGAGAAAGCACCCGATCAAGAAGAAGAACTTGACGAATGGGGCGAACCCATCAACCGCGGTGGCAGTCGCCGGGGTACATCGCGCCAGGGACTCTCCCTGCCGGTAGGCCGCAACGGCTTACAGACAGCCGATGATCGCGTACAACGTCGCTGACGGTGGCTCGCGCATGTTCCCAATTGTTTAGTAACAATACAGCGAATGCCCGTGGTTAGATCGGCCACGGGCATTCGTTATGCTTTATGCTTATGGTGAGCCTTCGTTGGGGTAGCGGCTATGGCTATTAAGGCGATTATAGCGCTGTTATGGCTATCATGACTATTGCTTATTGTCGCTGCTGCCGTTGGCTGTCGAAACACCCCGGCGGCAACGGCTACAGCAGGCGTTGGTCTATGGTTGCAAAACGATCCGGAGAGACTATCGTTCCCGAGGGCGTGGGCATGGATGCTCGCGGTCCGGCGATGCGGCTGTCTGTGTCGCATAATTTGGCAAAGGCACGCAAGTACTTGCGAACGTTGGAAATCAAGTCCTGAGTCTCCTGCAACATATTCAGATAGACGTATAATACCGTGATGGTGGATGGGTCGCCTTCGCGCAGTTGCTCGTGCAGACGGTGATATCCGTCCGAGATACGGTCTTTGAGCTCATCGCAGCGGCGACGTATAGGCGGGACGGCTTCCACGTTACGCGAGGACATCACGGACAAGGCATCGGCAAAGATTTCATCCGCGCGTGAGCGTATTTCCTCGAATTCGGCCACGTAATGCTTGGGTAGAGGCAGGAAGTTGTTTTCAGTGTGTTCTTTGCATACCTCGTTGATACGCCGCAAGTTGTAGAGCATGGACATGCAGCAGTTGTTGGCCAGGTGGAACCATGTACTCTTTTCGATGGCAGTGGGATGCGGTAGCTGGCGCAAGCAAAGAGTTTCTTTGCGTCGTGCGCCCTTGAGCGTGTTTTTTTCGTGGAACAGCGTGCGGTCCAGGCGCTCGAGCGTGTGCACATCCTCGTGTATGAATGCGCCGGTCATTCCGTCAAAGCTCTCGCGGGCAAAGGTCATGAACTCGCTTTGACGCTCGGAAATGTAGGCCAACAATAGTGGCCAGCGCTCTTCTGCGTCCTCGGTGTTGAGGATGGTTTGGAACATTGCATCACCTCCGTCTTCGGCTTTGCGCCGACGGTAGCGCCGGTTGCTGTGTATGAGCAGGGCTACTGCTATGGCTGCAACTACGGGGATGGTCCATAGTCCGCCCCAATAGATGAATGCTGCCACCAGCCCGGCGCCTATGAATGCCACGCCGGCGGTGATAAACCATCCGCCGACAACGCTGATGACGCCGGTTACACGGAATACGGCACTTTCACGTCCCCAGGCACGGTCGGCAAGGCTGGTGCCCATGGCCACCATAAAGGTGACGAAGGTCGTAGACAGTGGCAGTTTCATCGAGGTGCCAAGGGCAATAAGCGCTCCGGCCACCACCAAATTGACGGCTCCGCGCACAAGGTCGAAGGATTGTCCCTGTTCCATAGTGACGTCATCCATGCTGAAGCGTTTGTCCACCCAGCGGCGCACGCGCAACGGCGTATGGCTGCTTACCCAGGTGATGCCGGACAGAGTCCAACGAACCAAACGTCGGCCTATGCGCGACGACCCGAACATCTCGTCTCCCGAGTTGCTTTGGCTGCCAAGCCCGTTCTGGGTCTTGGTTACGTTACGAGCCTTCTTGGAGGTGGCCAAGGTGAACACCATAATCGCTCCGGCGCCTATAAGAAAGTATATCGGAGTGTTGGCAGGGTTGTTGAGTACGCCCATCATGTGCGTATGGGCATCTGTGGCGCCTGAGGCCGTGAAATCTTGGAACGAAGCCAAGCCTGTCAGCGGAACGCCTATAAAGTTGACCAAGTCGTTGCCGGCAAAAGCCATAGCCAGGGCGAAGGTGCCGAGTAGCACTACCACTTTGAGCACGTTGACCTTGAGCCAGTGAAGAATCTGCATCAGTATCGTAAAGCCGATAAGGCAGTACAGCATGAGCAGGCCGGTGTTGGAGTGTATCCAATCCTTTGCCTGAGGAGTCATGAAGGACAAATCCTTGATGCCTTTGATGATAAGAAAATATACGATTGCTGTGCAGCATAGGCCTCCAAAGATGCCGATGCTCCATTTGAGATGGTCTCCGAAGTGGAAGGTGAAAAGCATACGGGTCAGAAACTGTATAACCGTCCCGAAGAAAAATGCTATAGCTACCGAAAGGAAAATGCCGATGATGATGGTCAGCGCCTTTTCGGTGTTGAGTAGGTCGACAACGCTCATCCCGGCACAGTCACCATGGGTTTTGAACAACGCGACCACGAAGGTAGCGCCCAAAAGTTCGAATACCAACGAAACTGTGGTGGATGTTGGCATGCCCAGTGTATTGAAGATGTCCAGCAATACTATGTCTATGCACATTACAGCCATGAATATGCATACCAAATCATAGAAGGAGAAGAATTCCGGACGGAAAATGCCATGTCTGGCGACATCCATCATGCCGTTTGACATTGCGGCTCCGAGAAATACACCCGTAGCTGCAACGAGGATGATGCGACCTAACGGGGCGGCCTTTGAGCCTATGGCGGAGTTGAGAAAGTTGACAGCGTCGTTGCTGACGCCTACCGAAAGATCGAAAACTGCCAGTAACAGCAGAAATACAATGATACAAAGAAATACTATATCCATACTATATAGGTGAGTGTTGTCTTTAAGGGACAAGGTGGCGGCGTCTCCGCTACCATCGGCCGTCCGTTGTCGGTGTGGCCGAGCCTTCTTTTCTCAGTGCAAAGGACGGATTATTGTGTTTACAAAATGTTGCATAACTCCTAAGTTTGCGTTGAATGTAGCTTCGACAGCGACGTTGGCTATGTATCTCGGCGGATGTGGACACGCCATCCGTGTTGGAAATGTCGGATGGCTGTTTGCGCAAGTGCGCTTTCGAGCGTTTTGCCGAACTGTTGCCCGGGAGAGTGTTGCAACGGCCGGAAACACCGAGAGAAAACAGTGATTTGGCACTCCGGGGAAATTTGTGTAACTTTGCCCTTGAATATTGCCATACGGCAAAGGCGCTGCCCAAAGGGGCCTGACACCGGGACGTCAAATATGTCCCCGAGACAGCCGCGACATCATATACATGAAACAAGAAAAAACAACCATATATGAATCCCCTCGAACTTAGCGAACAAGAAGCGATACGCCGCAATTCATTGGCCACGTTGCGCCAAATGGGTATAGAACCATATCCGGCAGCGCTTTATCCTGTGGATGCCACCTCGACAGACATCCGTGCCAACTTCAAAGATGACGCATCCGAACAGCGTCAGGTATGTATAGCAGGTCGCATAATGAGCCGCCGCATCATGGGAAAGGCCTCTTTTGTCGAACTGCAGGACAATGCCGGTCGTATCCAGGTGTATGTGGCTCGTGACGAAATATGTCCGGGCGAAGACAAGGACCTGTACAATGTGGTGTTCAAGAAATTGCTTGATATCGGTGACATCGTAGGTTTCAAGGGTTTTGTGTTCCGTACACAGACCGGCGAAATCACGGTTCACGCCCGAGAAATGACGCTTTTGAGCAAATCGTTGCGCCCTCTACCCATAGTCAAGGTGAAAGACGGCAAGACCTACGACAGTTTTGACGATCCGGAGTTGCGCTACCGTCGCCGTTATGTAGACCTTATTGTCAATGATGGCGTCAAGGAAATATTCATAAAACGAACGGGCGTGTACAACTCCATGCGCAATTATTTCAATGAACACGGGTACATGGAGGTTGAGACCCCGATACTGCAAAGCATACCGGGCGGTGCCGCCGCGCGCCCTTTTGTGACGCACCACAATGCACTGGACATACCCCTGTATTTGCGCATAGCCGACGAGCTATACCTCAAGAGACTTATCGTGGGAGGGTTTGACGGCGTGTATGAGTTTTCCAAGAACTTCCGCAACGAAGGCATGGATCGCACGCACAATCCCGAATTCACATGCATGGAGATATATGTAGCCTACAAGGACTACAACTGGATGATGACCTTCACCGAGCACTTGCTTGAACGTATATGTCGTGACGTCAACGGAACGGACGAGGTGCGTGTGGGCGACAATATCATCAGTTTCAAAGCACCATTCCCGCGTGTAACCATGACGCAGGCCATCAAAGACCATACAGGCGTGGATATAACGGGAATGGACGAGGCCGCACTCCGCAAGGTATGTAAAGACCTCGGCATCGAGGTGGATGAGTCCATGGGCAAAGGCAAACTCATAGACGAGATTTTCGGCGAAAAATGCGAGGGTTGCTACATTCAGCCTACCTTTATCACCGACTACCCCATAGAGATGTCTCCGCTTACCAAGCGCCATCGTGACAATCCCGAACTGACCGAGCGCTTCGAGCTTATGGTCAACGGCAAGGAGTTGGCCAACGCCTATTCCGAACTCAACGACCCTATCGACCAGTACGAGCGCTTTGTCGAGCAGATGCGTTTGAGCGAGAAAGGCGATGACGAGGCTATGATTATCGACAAGGACTTCATTCGCGCCCTCGAGTACGGAATGCCTCCCACGTCCGGCATGGGCATTGGCATGGACCGCCTTGTGATGCTGATGACCGGGCAGACCACCATACAAGAGGTCCTCTTCTTCCCGCAGATGCGTCCCGAGAAAGTCGTCAAGCGCGATGGCCCCGAACGCTTTGTTGAAGCATTGGGCACGGACGAAGTTGCCGCCTGGGTGCCTCTGATGAATAAGGCCGGCATCAATACTTTGGCCGATCTTGCCGCCGCTACCGCTGCCAAACTTCAGCAGGATCTATGCGGTCTCAACAAAAAGCACAAGTTGGGACTGAAACCGGTGAGCGTTGACACGGTAGGAGCGTGGATTGCTGCCGCCGCGCAGTAGCCCAATTGACGGACGATTTTTTGCAGTGTCTCTCCGGATGTCGTGTCTGATATTTTTTTAGATAAAGAAACATAATTAACCATCCTCTCTCGATACAATTTACTATGGCTTTTCCTGGCAATATATGCGTCATGGGTGGCGGCAGTTGGGCAACAGCATTGGCCAAATTACTGCTGCAGGACTGTGAGACCATACATTGGTACATGCGCCGTGACGACCGTATCGAACAATTCATAAGCGAAGGCCGCAATCCGGCATATCTTAGCGATGTCCCCTTCGATGTCAATCGCATATACTTCTCCAGCGACATTAACGAGATGTGCAGCCGGTGTGACACGCTGCTGTTGGCGATGCCGTCGCCGTACTTCAAGGCACATACGGACAAAATTAATGTCGATTTGAGCTCCAAGTCGATAGTGTCTGCCGTAAAGGGTATTGTACCCGATGATAATGTACTGATTACGGACTACATGGCCGACCGTTTCGGCTGCGACCGGAATCAAATTCTTGTGATTTCCGGTCCGTGCCATGCCGAAGAAGTGGCTCTTGATCATCCATGTTTCCTGACAATAGGCAGCGCGGACGAATCCAATGCTATGATTTTTGCCAAATGCTTGGAATCCAAGAAGGTCAAGACCATAACATCCACAGATATCAATGGTATACAATATGCGGCGGTGCTTAAAAACATCTATGCCATTGCAGCCGGTATTATTCATGGCATCAAGATGGGAGACAACCTCTTGGCTATGCTGGTGTCCAACGCTATCCGCGAGATGGAGCGCTTCTTGGATGCGGCGGCACCGCACGCGCGTCGTATTACCGATTCGGTATATCTGGGCGACTTGCTGGTGACGGCATATTCGCGCTTCTCGCGTAATCACAATTTTGGGGCGATGATAGGACGCGGATATTCGGTGGCCGCCGCTAAGATGGAGATGGAACAGACCGCCGAGGGATATTTTGGCACTCAATGCATTTACGATATCAATAAGGGATTGCATGTGCCCATGCCCATTTTGGATGCGGTGTATGATATTTTATATAAGCGCATCAATCCTGCCAAGGCCTTAGCCAAGATGAGCCAGACTTTTGTCTGAGACACATCCTTGCGGTCATGGGAAACTAATCGGAAGTATATGAACAAATCATACTTACAACAAAACCGAGATACACTATGAAGGAAATTCAGATAGACACTACAAATGTCGGCATGGCTATCAGCGCTGCCGAAGTGGCAGCATTGCAGCCCGAAGTGGCTACGGCATTGTCACACTTGCACAACGGCACCGGTGCCGGCAACGACTTTATCGGATGGGTAGACCTGCCTACACGCACCCCCGAAGAACTTATAGACGACATCATGGCAACCGCGCAGGATATGCGCGAACGTTGCGACACAGTGGTATGTATAGGCATCGGCGGAAGCTATTTGGGCGCCAAAGCCGTCATCCACGCGCTCTCGCCGGCCTTCCCCCAGCCGGGCGAAAAGTCCACCGAGGTGGTTTTTGCCGGACACAATATATCCGAGGACTATCTGTATGAATTACAGCAGTATTTGCATGACCGCCGTTTTGGTATCATTGTCATATCCAAGAGCGGCACTACCACCGAGCCGGCCATAGCATTCCGCCTACTTCGCGAACAATTGGAAAAGGCTGTGGGACATGAAGAAGCTGCCCGTCGTATCGTGGCTATCACCGATGTCAAGCGAGGCGCTTTGCGCCAACTCGCCACCCGGGAAGGCTACAAGACATACGTTATCGAGGATAGTGTCGGCGGCCGTTTCTCGGTACTCACACCTGTGGGCCTGCTGCCTATAGCTGTGGCCGGACACGACATCCGCAACCTTGTTGAAGGTGCTCGCAAGATGCAAAAGAGCACCATAAATATCAACGCCACGAATATTGCCGGAACGTATGCGGCTACACGCAACGCCCTATACCGCGCCGGCAAAAAAATTGAGATATTGGTCAACTACGACCCGCGTTTGCACTATCTGGCCGAATGGTGGAAGCAGCTGTATGGCGAGAGCGAGGGCAAGCAACACCGCGGCATATTCCCCGCATCGGTTGACAATACCACCGACCTCCATTCGATGGGGCAGTGGATACAGGACGGCGAGCGCACTATTTTCGAGACGGTCATATCTGTCGAGAAGGTGCAGCGTAGCCTCACCATACCGCGCGAGCAGGCTGACCTTGACGGGCTTAATTACATAGCAGACCTGCATATAGACCAAGTCAATAAGATGGCCGAGGCCGGCACGCGACTTGCCCATATAGATGGTGGTGTGCCCAATATTCGCATAACCATTCCCGCCGTCAACGAGTACTACATCGGCCAGCTACTTTACTTTTTTGAGAAGGCGTGCGGTATCTCGGGATACATCCTCGGAGTCAATCCGTTCAATCAGCCCGGTGTCGAGGACTACAAACGCAATATGTTTGCATTGCTCGACAAGCCCGGCTACGAAGAACAATCCGCCGCCATCCGCAAACGGCTTGGCTGATGGTCTCAAGCTCGGGGTAACGTGTGCCACGCGCCGCTTACGTCCCGAGCTGTGTGGCCGGCCGATGAAACACTGACGATGCAATGGTACAGCCCTCGATAGGAGTCTTTGATTCAGGCTATGGCGGCTTGAGCGTTCTGCGCGACTTGGCGGAAGCCATGCCGCAATATCGTTTTACGTATTTGGGAGACAACGCACGCGCTCCTTATGGAACTAGGTCGTTTGATTTGGTGTATGATTTTACGCTGCAAGCCACTCGCTATCTGTGGGATTATGGGTGCCCGTTGGTGGTGCTTGCTTGCAATACGGCAAGTGCCAAGGCCTTACGCACCATACAACAGCGCTATTTGCCGAGCAGTGATGACCCTACACGACGCGTCTTGGGAGTGATACGCCCCACGGTCGAGCACTTGGCTGAAATAGACACCAATGGGCATATAGGTATTGTGGCAACGCCCGGAACCATTGCGTCGCACAGCTACGATATCGAAATAGCAAAGATGTGTCCCGGCTACCGCTTGACCTCGCATGCATGCCCTATGTGGGTGCCGTTGGTCGAAAACGGGCAGCTGGACAACCCGGGAACGGACTATTTTGTGCGCAAGGACCTTGACGCTGTGATGCGAGAGGACGAGGAGATAGACACGCTGATACTTGGCTGTACGCATTATCCGCTATTGGTGCCGGTCATACGCCGCCATCTCCCCGAGTATGTACGGATTCTTACGCAGGGAAGCATAGTGGCTCCTTCGCTCATAGACTATTTGCGCCGACATCCCGAGATGGATATGCGGCTGAGTCCCGGTAGGCAGGATATGGCTTGCCGTATCACGTATATGACCACGGATTTGCCCGAGCGCTTTGATGCGATAGCCTCCACATTCATGGGTACGCAGGTGCGCTCGCGGCGCGTGACGCTGTAGCGACGATTTCAATACGCTGAAAAAGGATATTTGACAATAATGTACAAGTGGGGTGGGCCGAGACCTTACCCCGCTTTTGTGCTGTTTTGTCTAAATAAAAAGGCTCGCTTTGCCGTTGTTGCCGGAGTGGCACCTCATTTGGAGAGCGCCGTGCTAAGTTCGGCGTGGATGAAGAAGCGCACGCAGACGACGCCACAATGGAGAGGGGGCAGTGGTGATGTCGCTGGCCATGGGATCGACGAATGTTGTAGACGGAACGGCCGTCCCGAATTGTTCGGGGTAGATTACCGCGATGTTTGTTGTGGCAAAACTGCGTTGCAGGAATGTCGGCATCCCGGCAATGTCCTGGTTGTAGGACACCGAGTTGACTCGAGCCCCGATTACTATCAGCAGGTCGTCATTCAGGATTTTGCCTGAAATCAGGATGAAATCATCCCAGTCCTCGGCTTGGCGGAACTCGCAGCGTATACCATAGTTCTCTTGATAAATCACGCCACGTATATGTGGCTGTATCTCGTCCGGGCAGCAGAATATGGCGCGGCATCCTATCTGGCGTGTCAAACGAGCCACGGCACGCACCCAGCGACTGAATCCGGTTTCGTACTGCGCGCGTGGTGGCGCGTACACGATTATGCGCGTGACGGTGTATACCGGGATATACATGCGGGTGATGATGACCATGCGGTTGGTCGATCGTAGCAGGGTATCCACCTTATTCCCGTATATGCTATCCAGTACGGCGCTGCGGCGGTGCAAGCCAAGTATAATTTCGGTAATGTCTCTTTCCTCGATGGTGTTGAGCACGCCTGTGACGGTGTTTAGATCGTAGCGGTCGATAGCCTCGAGCGTTACTGAAGCTGCTGCGGCCGTATGTCGTGCCACCTTAAGTGTTTTTTGCGACAGGACGCGTGCGGCCGGGTTGTTGTCGTTGCGCACGTGCAGGGCGTAGAAATTGTGTTTGCCGCGATCGTTGCGCATCAGCATGGCCATGTCTACCAGAGCTGTGGCCAATTGTGGGTTTGGTACTGCTATGAGCGTGTTGTTGAGCCGCATACGGCGGCCTGTGGATGTACTCTCGACTCCGGTTTCTTCTTCTTTTTTGAGCATTGATATTCGCAGTCGCGGTGCAGAGATGGCTGTGACTATGGGCGCCACGGCGCAGGTGACGAGGATGACAAGTACCGTGCTGTTGAGTATGCGTTCGTCCAGCATCCCCAGGGTGTTGCCCAGTGCAACCACGGCCAATGCCACAGCGGTGTGCGCCGATGTGAGGCCGTATATGACGCCGAGGCTATGCTTGTCAAGGCTCGAGAGCTTTTGGCACAGGTATGCCGGAAGCCATTTGGACACCAGAGCAACGGCTATCATCAGCGAGGCTATGATGAGCGTGTTTTGCTCGAACACAACGTTGAGATTGATCATCATGCCAACGCTTATCAGAAAATAGGGGATGAATAGCGCGTTGCCCACAAATTCGATACTGCCCATCAGCGGCGATGCTGCCGGAATGTAGCGGTTGAGCACCAATCCGGCAAAGAATGCGCCGAGGATGGCCTCAAGACCTATAAGCTGTGCCAGCCATGCCGACAGGAATACCATGGCCATTACAAAAACGTATTGTAAGACCTTGTCGGCGTGGCGTTTGAAAAAGTATCGGGTGATGCGCGGATAGGCGTATAGAACGCACAGGCAGTATAGGGCTATGCGTCCGAGCAGGGCAAGCATTTCCGCCCAGCTGAATTCGCCGCTGCGTGCCACACTGACGGTGCCTGCAATGACGAGCAACGCGCCTACGACGGCTATGATTGTGCCTACGACGGCTATGATTACTGCCGGAGCCTTGGTGATGCCCAGACGTGCCGCTACAGGGTAGGAGATAAGCGTGTGCGATGCGTACATGGCGCCCAAGAGCATGCTCGTGAGCAAGTCGAGGCCGAGTATGTAGTAGCTGGTGACTACGCCCAGACCTAACGGTATCAGCAGTGTCATTATGCCGAAAAACAGGCCTCGCCGCAGGTTGAGCCGCAGATGAAACATGTCGATTTCGAGGCCGGCCAGGAACATGAGGTATAGGAGTCCGACCTGTCCGAAGATGGAGAAGGATTCGTCTGCGGCAAGCACGTTGAGACCGTGCGGACCGATAACGACACCGGCGACAATCATGCCTATGATGTGCGGAATCTTGAGCTTGTTGAGCAAAAGCGGCGCTGTCAATATTATCACCAGAACGATGAAGAATATCGGCACGGGCTGTGTCACCATGGGGGACACGTCAAGCAGCGCAAGGTGGGGAGGCATATTTGTCAGTCAGATAGTGATGCTGTTTTTTTTATGAAAGTTTGTTGTCGGTGCGATATGCCGACGCTGTATTTTGCGTTAGGGCTGTGCCCGGTGTGTCGTTTGCCTTAGCGTGGCAAACGGTTGTGTACCATAAGGTACTGCGCAATCTGGATGGCGTTGAGCGCCGCTCCTTTCTTGATTTGGTCGGCTACGCACCAGAAGGACAGCCCCCGTTTGTTGGCGAGGTCTTGGCGTATGCGGCCTACGTATACGTCATCGGTGCCGGCCAAATGCAACGGCATTGGGTATTCGAGAGCTGCCGGATTGTCCATCAAAGAGACACCCGGAGCGTTGGCAAAGGCCGTGCGTGCCTCTTCGACCGAGATGGCGCGCTGTGTCTGCACCCATATTGCTTCGGAGTGAGCACGCATCACCGGAACGCGCACGCAGGTAGCGCTGACTTGCAGGTCGGGGGCGTGCATTATTTTCTTGGTCTCAAGGTGCATTTTCATTTCCTCGCGTGTGTATCCGTTGTCGGTGAATACGTCGATGTGGGGGATGACGTTGTCGGCCAATTGATAGGCAAATTTTTCGACGGTGGGTTCTTCGCCATCGGCTATCTGGCGGTGTTGGCGCTCGAGCTCGGCCATGGCCGAAGCTCCGGCACCGCTGGCTGCTTGATAGGTGGAGACGTGTACCGACTCGATGGGTGATAGTGCATTGATGGGGTTGAGAACCACCACCATTTGTATGGTTGTGCAATTGGGGTTGGCGATGATATTGCGCGGTGTGTCTAAGGCATCGGCGCCGTTGACTTCGGGAACGACTAAGGGAACATCAGCGTCCATACGGAAGGCGCTCGAATTGTCAATCATCAGCGCGCCGCGTGCGGTGATGGTCTCGGCATACTGACGAGAGACTCCGGCTCCGGCACTGACAAAAGCTACGTCTATGCCGGCAAAATCTTCAGGTTCGTCCCTGAGTAACTGTATGGTGTGGCTTTTGCCGCGGAAAACAATAGAACTGCCGGCGCTACGCGTCGAGCCAAAAAGCTTCAATTCCTCTATGGGAAATTTCTGCTGGTCGAGAACACGCAGGAACTCCTGCCCTACAGCGCCGCTGGCGCCGACAATAGCTACTTTCATTGATGTCTTTGTCTGTATAAAATGGGTGTGCAACGATATTCTACCGCCTTGCGGCGTAAATATAGTACAAAGTTACAATTTTTCGAGCAATTTCATGGGAATTTGCTTTTCGAATGAGCCGTGTAATCTTGTGCATCGCCCTCCGGATAAGGCGGTAGCTCGTGCGTGTTGACTTCGGGTTGTCGCTCCGGGGTGGCTGACGCGGCTGTGTATAGCTCTATTTTTCGCGCATGAATATGGCGATGGGCGTGCCGTGAAATTCCCAGCGTTCGCGGATTTTGTTTTCCAAGTATCGGCGGTATGGTTCTTTAACCCATTGTGGCAGGTTGCAGAAGAATATGAATGTTGGGATGATGGCTTCGCGCAACTGGGTGATGTATTTTATTTTAACAAATTTGCCCTTGTTGGAGGGTGGTGGATATGCGGCGATGGCTTCGAGCATGTAGGTGTTGAGCTGCGAGGTGGGCACGGTGCGTTTGCGGTTTTTGTAGACGTCCACGGCAGTCTCGATGACTTTGAAAATGCGTTGCTTGGTCAGTGCCGAGCCAAAGATGATGGGAAAGTCGGTGAACGGTGCGAAGCGGTCGCGGATGGCTGCTTCGAAGTGCGCGATGGCCGCTTGACTTTTGTCTTGCACCAAATCCCATTTATTGACTACGACTACAAGTCCTTTGCGGTTGCGCTGTATCAGTGAGAAGATGTTTGCGTCCTGAGCCTCGATACCGCGTGTGGCGTCAATCATGAGGATGCAGACGTCCGAGGCTTCGATGGCGCGTATGCTGCGGATGACCGAGTAGTATTCGATGTCTTCGTTGACTTTGTTTTTCTTGCGTATACCGGCTGTGTCTACAAGGTAGAAGTCAAATCCGAATTTGTCATAGCGCGTATATATGGAGTCGCGTGTCGTCCCGGCTATATCGGTGACGATGTGTCGGTCTTCGCCGATAAAGGCATTGATGAGCGAGGATTTGCCGGCGTTAGGACGCCCAACGATGGCGAATTTGGGGATGTCGGCCAGGGCTTCGGTGTCTTCGTCATTTTGCTCGGGAAGTTTGGCCACCACTTGGTCAAGCAGGTCGCCCGTGCCGTAGCCGTTGACGGCGCTGATGCCGTAGGGGTCGCCAAGTCCGAGGGAATAGAATTCGGGCACGTTGTACTGCCATTCGTTGGAATCCACCTTGTTGGCTACCAGAATCACCGGTTTGCGGCTGCGACGAAGGATGGCTGCGACGTGGTCGTCGAGGTCGGTGACGCCGTTCATAGAGTCAACCACGAAGAGAATGACATCGGCCTGTTCGATGGCCAATTCGACTTGTTTGTTGATTTCGCTCTCGAAGATATCTTCGCTATTGACTACCCATCCTCCGGTGTCTACTATGGAGAATTCAATGCCGTTCCAGTCGACTTTGCCGTATTGTCGGTCGCGCGTGGTCCCGGCTGTGGGGTCGGTGATGGCCGTGCGTGTTTGGGTAAGGCGGTTGAAGAGCGTCGACTTGCCTACATTAGGACGTCCGACGATCGCTACGAGTTTTCCCATAATGGTGTATTGGTTTGGTCGTGGGTGATGTTAGATTATCTCGGTGCGGTCATTCGATATATCCGAATTGGCGTAGCTTGTTTTCGCGGTTGCGCCAATTGGGTTCTACTTTGACAAATATCTCGAGGAACACGCGTTTGCCGAAGAATGCTTCGATGTCTTTGCGTGCTTGTGTGCCGACTTTTTTGAGCATTGCTCCGCCGCGGCCTATGATGATACCTTTTTGGCTGTCGCGTTCGACATATACCACGGCCATGATGTGTATCGATGTGCCTTTCTCGTCAAATTTTTCGACGATGACTTCGGTGCTGTAGGGTATTTCTTTGTCGTAGTCCAGCAGGATTTTTTCGCGAATGATTTCGGTGACGAAGAAGCGTGCCGGCTTGTCCGTAAGGGCGTCTTTGCCGAAATATGGCTCGCCTTCGGGCAGCAGTTCGACTATGCGCTTCATCAGGTTTGTGACGTTGAAGTGCTCTTTAGCGGATGTGGGAAATATCTCGGCCTTGGGCAGTGTCCGGTGCCAGCGGTCGTATATCTCGTTGAGGCGGTCTTGGCTTTGCAGAAGGTCTATCTTGTTGATGACCAGCAGTACGGGAATGTCTTCAGCGGCTACACGTGCCACGAAGTCGGCGTTTTTTGTCGGGTCTTCGATTACATCGGTGACGTAGAGCAGTATGTCTGCATCGGTGAGTGCGCCTTCGCTGAACTCAAGCATGGACTCCTGTAGCTTGTACTTGGGTTTGAGCACGCCGGGGGTGTCCGAGAATACAATTTGGTACTCGGGGGCATTGACGATGCCCATGATACGATGACGCGTGGTCTGAGCCTTGGAGGTGATGATGGATATTCGTTCGCCTACAAGGTCGTTCATGAGTGTCGATTTGCCGACGTTGGGGTTGCCGACAATGTTTACAAACCCGGATTTGTGCTTATGTTCCATAACTTTTGGCTTTGACGGTATGGCGTATGTGTCAGGGCGCGAGTCCTGTGATTGTATATATAACATTGATAGCACCGCGAAGGTGCTATCAATGCTTTGGCTGCGTGGCGTAAATCGCTCCGCGTGCCGTGCGTGGGCGTGCGGAACGGAGTGCCGCGCTGCCGAGTGTTACATGTCCCAAACGATATACATCGCACCCCAGGTGAACCCGGCGCCGAAGGCTGTCAGGATGATTTTGTCTCCTTTCTTGAGAGTGTGCTTGTATTCGTCCAAACAGATGGGTATGGAAGCGGCGGAGGTGTTGCCGCGGTATTGGATGTTGACCAACACCTTGTCCATGGGTATGCCGGCACGTTGGGCTACGGCTTCGATGATGCGAAGATTGGCCTGGTGCGGTACGATGTAGTCGATGTCGTTCACGCCGAGTTTGTTGCGCTTCATAATGTCCTGGGTGGAGGTAAGCATGTCGGTTACGGCGTTTTTGTATACATGGCGTCCGTCTTGAAGCAGGAAGTGCCATTTCTTATCCAGTGTCTCCTGGGTGGTGGGGTGCGCCGAGCCGCCGCCAAGCATCACGAGGTGCTCGAGGCCGCTGCCGTCCACGTGGAATAGACCGTCAATGACGCCTGTATCGGGTTGGTCGGTGGGCTGTACAAGTGCGGCTGCTGCGCCGTCGCCGAAGAGCGCGCAGGTCGAGCGGTCGGTGTAGTCTATCATTGAGGACATTTTTTCGGTGCAGACTACCAGTACGTTCTTGTATATGCCGGAGCGTATATATGCTGTGGCGTCTTGCAATGCCACGATAAATCCGGCGCATGCGGCTTGGATGTCGTAGGCGTATGCGCCTGTAAGCCCGGTGTGGTATGCAATGATGGACGCTGTCGACGGAAAGCGATAGTCGGGGTTGGAGGTGGCGCAGATGAGCAGGTCGATATCTTCGGCCTTGGCTGAGGGGTTCTCGGCCAGGAGCTTATTGACGGCCTTGATGCCCATATACGATGATCCTGCACCGTCTTTGTGGAGTATGCGGCGCTCTTTGATGCCTACACGTGTGGTAATCCATTCGTCGTTTGTGTCGACCATCTTGGACAGCATGTCGTTGTCGAGGATGTCGTCAGGGACGTATGATGCCAGGGCTGAAATGCGTGCGTTGAACATAGGTGTGTTGTAATAGAATGTGTGGCTTGTGTTTAGTCTATAGACTACGCTTCCACGGCATCGGCGCGTCGTGTGTCTTGCCGATGCTGTGGCAGTGTGATTGCCCTTGCCATGACATATTGCTTGCCGATGTATAGGGCGTCGTGCGTAGCCATTGCCGTGGCTGGAGGTTGTGTCGTCAGGCTGTGTCGGACGGCTTGAAATACTTGTCCGCCGTTAGCTGATTGCCTCTTTCTTGGCGATGGCCTGCTGTCCGCGGTAGTAGCCGCATTCGCATACGGTATGGTATACGTGCCATGCGCCGCAGTTGGGGCAGAGTGCCAATGTGGGTTCGATAGCCTTGTCGTGTGTACGGCGTTTGGCTGTGCGAGTTTTGGATTGTTTGCGTTTAGGATGTGCCATTTTATTTTATGTGCTTTGATTGTTTTTGTGTTGAATGTGTATTTTTGTATTCGGTCTCGTGGGCTTGCGCCCGTCGGGGGTCAGTCTTGCTTTTTGAGGCTTTTGAGCGCGTCCCACCGAGGATCGTTAGGCGTATCGGCTTCGATGTGCTCTTGGTCTTGCTCCGGGCTGTCTTGCGTGTCAATGACTCGATGCCGGCTGAGGATGTCGCTCATGGCGCTGTTGCATTGCCCTTCTTCATGCATATGCTGTATGGGGATGTCAAGCATCACCGTGTCATAGAGCATGTGCGCGATATCCAGGCTGCTGTCGCTGCGCGGCACCTCAATCATGGTTTCATCTTCGTCGTTGTAGCAGTCGCCGTACTTGGCTGCGGTATGGTAGCCGGCGTCTATGCTCTCTTGCATGTCGTCCAGGCATCGGTCGCAGGCTATGGTGACCGCTCCGGTGCAGCGCATGTCTATCTCGTAGACATCGCCGGTGTATTCCACGGTGACTTCGGCAAGGATGTCGCCGTCACGCACATCCGTGCTTTCCATCTGTTCAAAGAAGTCCTTTGTCAGACGGAAGCTGAATTTGTGTGTGCCTGCCACTAAGGACCTTAGCGGTAGTTTGTATTCGGCGAGAGTACCCATTGTCTTTTAAGTCGGGTGGGAAAAACTGTGCAAAGTTAGACAAAAACTTCCAAACCGCCAACTTTTTACGCATACTAAAACGGTATTGCTTGCGTTTTAAGCTTTTATCGGGCTTTACAGGACGTTTCAAGTAGGTTTTGTACTGTCGGTGAGCGAGGTGAGCGGTCGAGGTCGTTTGTCGTTTAGGATTTAGCGCCGGTTTTGTCTCCCTTGGCGCGGTCTTTTTTGTTGTCGCGTCTGAAGGGCTTTTTGTGGCGTTTTTTTTCGGTATTGTCGGTTGGGTTGTCGCGGCGTCCCGATGGCTTGGCGTTGCGCGGTTTGCCTTTGCCGGGGCCTGCGCCTTTGCCGCGCCTGTTTGCACTGTGGCCGTGGTGCGAGTCCATGTGTCGGTCCGGGTGGTACTCGGGTGCTTCACCGTACAATGGGTCGATGGATTCTTTGCGCACGGGCTTTCCGAGGAATTTTTCTATTTGGCCGAATCGTGTTTGGTCCATGGTGCTGACCATAGTGATGGCGCGGCCTTGGCTGCCGGCGCGTGCGGTGCGGCCGATGCGGTGGACATAGTCTTCGGCTTCGTAGGGCACGTCATAGTTTATGACCATAGTGATGTCGTCGATGTCGATGCCGCGGGCTACGATGTCTGTGGCTACAAGAATGTCTATGCGTCCGGCACGAAATCCGAGCATGACCTCATCGCGTTCTTTTTGGTCGAGGTCGCTATGTATTTGTGCTACATTGAGATGTGCCTGGCGTAGCTGGCGCGTGAGATCTTTGACTTTGAGCTTGGAGGATGCGAAGATGATTACGCGTTTGGCACCTCCGTCCTTGTGCAATAGGTCCAGCAATATGGGCGTCTTCTGGCGCTCATGGCAGATGTATGCGCTTTGGTCGATACCGTCGGCGGGACGTGATACGGCAATTCTGACTTCGGCGGGATCGTTGAGTATTTCTTCGGCAAGTTTCTTGATTTTGGGCGGCATTGTCGCGCTGAACATCAGTGTCTGCCGCTCCTTGGGCAGGCATCGGACTATTTGCATAATGTCATCGTAAAATCCCATATCGAGCATTCGGTCGGCTTCATCGAGTACGAAGAAGGATACGCGGCTGAGGTCTATGGAACCCATTTGCATGTGCGCAAGCAGACGCCCGGGTGTGGCTATGACAACATCGGCTCCTGCACGCATACTGTTTTGCTGACGAGCAAAAGTCGGGCCATCGGTGCCGCCGTAAACGGCTATGGAGCTGACGGGCAGGTAATAAGCCATGCCTTCCATCTGTCGGTCGATTTGCTGGGCCAGCTCGCGCGTGGGCGCCATGACAATGCAGTTGATGGCATCGGTGGGTGCCCCGTCCGTGTATAGCCTACTGATGATGGGCAGCAGGTATGCCGCAGTTTTGCCGGTGCCGGTTTGTGCGACGGCAATGAGATCGCGCCCTTGCAGGATGTATGGTATGGACTGCTCTTGTATGGGTGTGCATTCCTCGAAGTTCATGTCGTATAGCGCATCAAGGACTTCGTCGCTGAGGTCTAATTGCTCAAAGGTCATATCGTGTTGTATTGTTCTTTTTGTCGTTAAATGTGGCGCAGCCGTCAAGACATGGCTCTACCGGGAATCATTTTGCGTAATCTCCTGAATTCCATAATTATTAGGATGACGGTGACGGCGGTGGCGAAGAGGTCGGCAATGGGGAAGGAAAGCCATACGCCGTTCAGCCCCCACATCCCGGGCATAATGAGTAGCAGCGGGATGAGGAAGAGGACCTGGCGAGACAGTCCCAGAAATATGGACTTGCCAACGCGGCCGATGCTTTGGAAAAAGTTGGTGGACACTATCTGAAATCCTACGAAGACAAAGGCCGGCAGGGCGAGGCTGAGCCCGTGTGCGGTGGCGTTGACCAAGTCTGCGTCTGTGGTGAATATAGAGGCGATGGCTTCGGGGATAAAGATGGCGCCGCACCAGCCGAGGATGCTGAGTATGGTGGCGGCTGCCAGTGTCAATATATAGGCGCGACGCAGACGGTGGAGTTTGCCGGCGCCGTAATTGTAGCCCACCACGGGTTGCATGCCTTGACAGATACCAATGATAATCATCGTAATCAAAGATGCGTAGGTGGAGAATATGCCGGCGGCGCCGACAGCGTTGTCGCCGCCATAGGCATACATGGTGTTGTTTATAAGAAAGTTGATGAGCGAGGAGGCAGCGTTTACCAGCGAGGGCGCGGCGCCGATGCCTATGATGCTGATGACGACTGTGCGGCGCAAACGGTAGGTCCCGCTGGTGAAGTGCAGATTGCTGCGTCGGTCAAAGAAGTGCCACAGCACAAATACCAGTGTGCCGGCCATGGCCAGATCTGTCGCCAAGGCGGCGCCGCGTATGCCCATGTCAAGTCCGAAAATGAATATAGGCGCGAGTATAGCATTGGCTACTGCGCTGAGTATCATTGTCATCATTGCACGGCGCGGGTATCCGGAGGCGCGTTGGATGTTGTTGAGCGAGAAACTGAGGTTCATCAACAGCATGCCCGGAAGTAAAACCGACATGAAGTCGTGTGCGTAGGGGAGTGTGCGGTCGCTGGCTCCGAATGCACGCAGCAGCGGGTCCAAGAACACTGCAAAGGTGGTGATGTATATCGTGGCAAATATGAGTAGCATTACCAGGGAATTGCCAAGTATGGTTTGTGCTTCGCGCAAACGCTTGGCTCCGAGCATTATGGATACGCGTGCGGAGGCGCCTGCGCCCACAAGCACGCCGAGTGCCGTGGATAGGTTCATCAGCGGGAAGGTGATGGCCAGTCCGGAGATGGCGTCAGGACCTACGCCTCGACCTATGAATATGCGGTCGATGACGTTGTATAGGGATACAACCACCATTCCGGCCACGGCCGGCACGCTGTATTGCCATAATAGTGCGCCTACGGGGCGTGTAGCAAGGCTGTTAAGGGCGGCGGCGTTGTCTGCTTCCGCTGCTTTCCCGGCTGTGCTCGCGTTGGCTTGGTAGGCGTCATTTGCCTTGCCGATGTCGCCTGTCTCTGTATCGTCTTGGCAGCTATCGGCATTGGCGTTATGGCTGTCGGTGGCGTGGAAAGGGGCGTTGTCGGTGGAGTGTTCTGTCTCTTGTGCTGCGGACATGGTGTTGGCGCTTCTTGAAACCTGTGTATTATGCGACGGACAGCGTTCCCGCGATAGGGAGCACTGTCCGCGATTGGTTATGAATATAGAGCGTTTGCGTCAGGAGACTTGGCGCTGTCTTATTTCCCGGCACGTATGCGTGCGCGCTCAACGTATTTGTCGATGTTGATGCCTGCTTGCTGTACGTATGCCTGATAGTCGGTGCGGATGGTGCTGTAGCACTCGTATTCCTTCGCGTAGTTCTGCTGCTGGGCGTATATGTTGGCCATTTTAATGAGTACGAAAGGTGTAATCGTGGGGTTGCCGTCGGCCTTGCTTACGGCGTTTTCGTATTCGCTTATGGCTTCGTCAAGCTTATTGAGGTTGGCGTAGCAGTCACCTTTGAGGCTGTAAACGCCGGCGCCAATGATTTCGCTGCTTACCGAGGTCTTGTCGAGGTATTCTATGGCTTTGGTGTAGTTGGAGTCGTTGTATGCGCGGATAGCAACCATGAGTTGCGCACGTTCGTTGGCGGCTGTGCTGCCATCATCGGCAATTTTCTGATACATTGCGGCGCGGATGCTGTCATTGGTCTCAATGTCGGCCAGGCCGATGGCATCGTTGGCTTTGTTTACGGCGTTGGCGTGCAAAAAGTATACTGCTCCGGCAACCACGAGGATTACTAAGATGGCGATAGACGAGAAAATGAAGATTTTCTTGTTACGTTGCGCACGAGCCTGTTCGCGGGCTTCCTGTTGCGCTTCGGGGGTGGTAAATGTTTTGTTTTCCATTATTTAGTGTATCTTTTTTGCTTTGTTTGATGCAGTGTTCAGGCTTCAGGGCTGTGTGCCGGTGCCGTTGCTGCCGGAGGCTGTTGCGCTTCCGAAGTGCAAAGTTACTGTTTTTTCGCCGAATACGCCAACTTTTTACACATGTATTTTTGCTCCGGCGTTTTGCACGCCTTTGACGGCAGTCAGCAGCATTGCCGAACTCAAAAAAGGTGGCACGCCGCTGAAGACGTGCCACCTTGTATGCGGCTGAAAGTCGCGTATTTTTTTCTTAGAAGCGGTAGGTCAGGCCTATGGAAATGACGCCTTGGTCGAAGTCATCAACCAGTTGGTATTTGCCTTCAAAGCCTATGGTGAGCTTGGAGTCGATGTCGTATTCGAGGCCGCCGCCGAAGTTGCCGCCTATGCGTGTCTTGCTGTCAACTTCGTCAAAGTCAAACATATAGTGACCTATGGTAAGACCTATCAAGGGGTAGATATGGAAGTCTTTGGAGAGGTTTACCCGGTAATGGACGTTGGCGTTGAAGTCAAACATCGACACTTTGTCGTTCTGGAAAAAGTAGTTGAAGGAGGCTTCGCCGCGGAAGTTGTTGGTGAAGAAGTGCTGGGCCTTGATGCCTAGGCCGGCTGACTCGGTCACTTGTGTGTTGTAAAGGATGTTTACGCCGATAGTGTTAGATCCTTTTTGCGCATATGCGCATACGCCGAGGATGGCGCAGAGGGCTGTCAGTAATATTTTTTTCATAAGTGATTAAGTGTGAGATTTGTAGGATAATATTATATGTAATGCCGCTTGATACGACGATACAAAGGTATATTTTTTTGTGGATTGTCGGGCTATCGATGAGATTTTTTTATTGTCAGATGCGTGCGATGCGGTTGCGCAGCAGTGCGCCGAATACCGTGATGGCGGCCATAGCTTCGACAACGGGCACGGCGCGAGGCACTACGCAAGGGTCGTGACGCCCATGTACTTCGAGGGTGACGGCGCGATGCTCGCTGTCTACGGTCTGCACCGGACGCAGCAATGTGGCTACGGGTTTGAAGGCCACGCGCATTACGATTGGTTCGCCGTTTGAGATTCCGCCTTGTATGCCTCCCGAATTATTGGTCGCGGTGGTTATGCCGCGCAGGTCGTCCGGTGCGGGCATCCAGGAGTCTATGACTTGAGACCCTTGGCGTGTGGCGCCGTCAAATCCTATTCCGTATTCGAAGCCTTTGGCTGCGGGTATACTCATCATTGCTTCGGCAAGTAATGCTTGCAGCTTTCCGGCCACGGGGTCGCCTATGCCTGCCGGCATTCCGGTGATGACGCATTCGATAATTCCGCCGAGTGTGTCGCCACGATTCTTGGCTTCGAGTATGGCTGTTTCCATAGCGGCTGCCGCTGCTGTGTCGGGGCATCGTACGGCGTTGGCATCTATCAATGAAGGCGTTGTTGCCATCGGGTTGATGTCTGCGCTTATGCCGCCTATGGCGCGAGTGTATGCACGCACTTCGATGCCGTAGGATGTCATGGCTTGCATAGCCAAGGCTCCGGCAACGATACGTGCGGCTGTCTCACGGGCACTGGCACGGCCGCCGCCGCGATGGTCTCGAATGCCGTATTTGGCTTGGTAGGTATAGTCGGCATGTCCGGGACGGTAGGTGTTGCGCAGCGTATCGTAGTCATTAGAGTGATGTGAAGTGTTGGGTATCACAAATCCTATGGGGGTGCCCAAGGTGACGTAGTCCGGAGTGCCCGAAGTGCCGGCGCATACGTTTGCATCAATGATGCCCGAGAGTATTTGTACCTTGTCGGGCTCGTTGCGAGCCGTGGTCAGTGCCGATTGTCCGGGACGGCGCCTGTCCAGCGCTGCCTGTAGTTGGTCGAGGTCTATGTGTACACCGGCGGGCATGCCGTCGATGACTCCGCCTATGGCCGGGCCATGGCTTTCGCCGAATGATGTTAGGGTGTATGTCGTGCCAAAGGTGTTCATGTCATTCTTTGATAAGGTCGGTGATAGTGGCTGCCGAAGCGGACACGAGGGCTGCCGGGGCGAGGCATAGTTGGAGGCCGCGGATGCCGGCGCTTACGTATACGGTGTCAAAATCGGTTACAGTACTGTGTATCAGCGTGGGTAGTGCTTTTTTCATTCCTATGGGCGAGCATCCGCCGCGTATGTATCCCGTAAGGGGCAGTAACTCGCGCACGGCTATAAGGTCGGCCTTTTTGTCGCCTATGGCGCGAGCAGCTTTCTTGAGGTCGACTTCGGCATCACCGGGGACGACGCATACAAACAGTCCGCAGCGTTCGCCTCGCAGTACAAGGGTCTTGAATACCCGGCGGATGTCTTCGCCCAGGCACTCGGCAACGTGTGTGGCTTCGAGATGTTCTTCGTCTACGGGGTAGGGTACGAGTGTATAAGCTATGCCGGCGGCATCGAGCAACCTTGCGGCATTGGTCTTGTTGGATGCAGCGTGTTTCTTGGCCATAGCTCAATCTTGTTCGGGCGTTTCGCGGATGTCGTCCAATATGGTGTCCAACTCTTGGCTGACGGTGGTCAGGCGACTGCGGCAGAACTTGAGCAGGAAGGCTCCGCGACGGGTCTTGGCGACCATGGTGTCGATGTCGCAGTCCGGGTCTTGCAGCGAGGTGATGATGCCCTCAAGTTCGGCGATTGCTTCGACGTATGTCTTGGGTGCGTTGTTGTTATCCATTGGGGTTGTCTTTAGATGTTACCTGTGATTGTATTATTGAGCCGCCGGCAAGCCGAGTTGTGATGATGTCGCCGACGGCTACGGCGTCTGCTTCGGTGAGGATGTGTCCGTCCGCTCCGTATGTCAGGGAGTATCCGCGAGCCAGAACTTTTTCGGGCGACAGGGCGTCAAGTAGTGTCGCCTTGGATTTTAAGAGGCTGTCGGCTATGTGCAATCGTGCGTTTATCGCCGGCGGTATTGTTGCTGCGGCAGCGTCGAGGGCATTGCGCCGTGTCGTGATGGCGGATGTGGCGGCATGCCCTATGGCTGAGGCTGACTGTAAAAGTGTGCGTGCCGCATCCGAGATGGTGTCGGCGACGTCGCGATATAGTGAGGTGGCGTAGCTTCGTAGGGCGTGTTGTGCATCGGCTATCGCACGTTGGGCCGTGGAGGGCAGTGCGTATGCCGCTTCGGTGTAGCGTGTGCGATTGTCTGCGAGGATTTTTTGAGCCAGTAGGGCCATGGTGTTGCCCAGGTCGGCGAATCGCCGCAGGGCACTCTTGCCCTTTGCTATGAGCCACTCGGCGGCAGCCGTTGGCGTTTTTGTGCTCACCTTGGCCACTTCGTCGAGTATAGTGTGGTCGCGTTCGTGCCCTATGCCGACAATCACCGGCAGCGGACAGCGGGCCACTGCGGCGGCGAGGGCGTAGTCGTTGAAGGCGTCGAGATCGCTGGTGCTTCCTCCGCCGCGGATGATGACCACGCAGTCCCAGCGTATGCGTTCGGCGATGACGTCCTTGAGCGCAGAGATGACGGTCGTAGACGTGTTTTGGCCCTGCATGACGGCGGGGAACAACCCGGTGGTGAAGCGCAGATGCGCCTCGTTGTGCGACAATTGGTGGCTGAAGTCGCCATATCCGGCGGCGCCGGGGGCGCTGATGACGGCAATGCGTTGTGGCATGTCGCCCCAAGGTACGCTCCGGTTGAGTCCTATGAGTCCTTCTTGTGTAAGCTTTTGTCGCAGCTCGCGTAGCCGCCGCTCGGCATCACCTATGGTATATGATGGGTCTATATCGGTGATGGTCAGTGCAATGCCGTGATACGGGTGGAACGACACCGAGCCGCGTAGCATGATGCGTATACCCGAGCCGAGTGCGGACCCGGTGGCCACGGCAAATTTGCGCGACACTGAGGACCATACATTGCCCCATATATTTGCCGAAATGCGTGCTACTGTCGCACCTTGCTCGTCTTTCTGGATTAATTGCAGGTAGCAATGGGGACCGGATTGGCGCACGTCCGAGGTCTCGGCTGTAATCCAGACATCGTGGATGCCGGCGGCGGCGCTGATGGCATCGCGCACCAGGGTGTTGAGCTGAAGCAGGGACAGCGCGTCACGGCTGTTGGCACTGTCTTGTGCGCAGGCGTTCATGGTCGTGGCGTTATGCGTGTGAAGTGCATTTTGTCATCGAGCCTGAAGTCGAGACGCTTGTGCATTTGTGCCAATGCCGCCGGGGTGTCTTCGGATACATAGTACCGATCCATGGAGCTTGTAAGCGTAAGAGTGCGTGTCTCGTGGTCGTACTCGGCAGTGGAGAGAATGAAGGGCAGCTGTTGCCGTGCCTGCTCGAGTGTGGCCTTGTCTTTTGTCGCAATCCAGTCGGAGATCTTGGGCGTGTCCAACGGAATCTTCTTCAGCGGACGCCATTGCGTGTCGTAGAATGATATGCGACTGTCCTTCTGGGGCAGCGGAAGGGTTTCGATGACCATCAGTACCGTGTCTTTGCCTGCCGTGAGTATGTCGAGCGAAGCTTCGACTGAGGTTGCCGGTGTCAGTTTTATTGACTTGTCGGAGACCGAAATGATGCGTGCCACTCCACCTTGACGATTGTTGGAGGGCGTTGTAAGTCCCGAGTGTGCGTAGTCGAGCATGTCCAGGCGTGTGGTGGCGCTGATGGCATCGAATGCTGTATCAGCCTCGGCCATGCCGAAGAAATCGGCGGCGGTGCGTGCCTGTACGGTTAAAGCCGCTATGGCAACGATGAGTGCTATGGTGTATCTCAGCATATTGTTACGAGGATGGATGTATGAGGATAGATGTATGAGGAGGGATAGGCTATGAGTTGTTTCGGATCATGTATGAGGATGTATGACCATCACTTACGCTTGTGCTTCTTTTTGAAACTGCCTTCGCTGTCTTTTTTGTCTTTGCGACCTTTGGCCTTGAAGCCGTTGTCTTTGGTATGTCTGTCTTTTGGCTTGAATTCGCGTCCTTTGGCACCGGAGACGTGGTCGCGCGTGGCGCGGTCGTCGCGTTTTTTGCGTGCGGTTTTGCGCTTGGAGGCATCTGCGTAATCTTTGTCCGCCTCAGCCACCTCGCTGTACAGCACTTGTCCGAAGAAGTCGGCACCACGCAGCGCCTTGACCACGATGGCGGCATCTTTGTCTGCCACGTCGAAAAGGGTGTAGTCGGCAAGCAGGTCGATACGACCCACATCGATGCGCTTGTCGCGCGTGCCGCGGTTGATCATCGTGATGAGGTTGCCGGCGTAGAAGCCCTGAGCTTTTCCGGCGTTGACATATATTCGAGCCATGCCTGCATCGGCGGTGCGTCGGTCTTTGTCGGCATCGGAGACGGGGCGGTCGCCGTTGTCGGCAAATGCGCGGTCGCGGTGCGGTCGCTCTTTATCTTTCTTGCCCCGCCTGCCTTCCTTGGTGTCCGGCACATCTATGTCGCGAGCGTCTTTGTAATAATCGAGCAAGCGATTGAATTCGAGCGATAATACGCGTTTCAGCAAGTCTTCGCCGGACAGCCATGACAGTTTTTTTGATATGCCGGGGAGATACTTTTCGATTTCATTGTCATCTACCTTGACCTTTTCGAGGCGGTCGGCGAGGTTGTAAAGTTGTTTCTCGATGATGTGCTGTGGCGTAGGTACGTTGCAGCGTTCGAATTTCTTGCCTATCGATCGTTCGATTTGGCGCAGACGTCCCTGTTCGCGGGTGTGTATTATTGCTACTGATATGCCTGTTTTGCCGGCGCGTCCGGTGCGTCCCGAGCGATGGGTGTATACGGCGGTATCGTCCGGCAGGCCGAAATTGATGACGTGCGTCAGGTCGTCTACATCGAGGCCGCGTGCGGCGACATCTGTAGCCACGAGGATGGAGATGTGGCCCTCGCGGAATTTCTTCATGACGATGTCGCGCTGCTGCTGCGAGAGGTCGCCGTGCAACGAGTCGGCGTTGTATCCGTCCGAAATAAGGCGGTCGGCAATATCCTGTGTTTCAGAACGCGTACGGCAGAATACTATAGCGTAAATGTTCGGACAGTCGTCGGCGATGCGTTTTAACGCCAGATATTTGTCTCTGGCTGCGACCATGTAGTAGATGTGACGGACGTTTTCGGCACCTTGGTTGCGGTGTCCGATGACGACTTCGACCGGGTCGTGCATGAAGCGTCGTGCAATCTTGGCTACCTCGTTGGGCATAGTGGCCGAGAATAGTAGCATTTTGCGATTGTCGGGCACGTGGTCGAGGATGTCGTTGATGCTGTCGATAAATCCCATATTGAGCATTTCGTCAGCCTCATCGAGTACCACGGTATGTACATCGTCCAGGTGTACCACGCCGCGGTCTATCAGATCAAGCAGTCGTCCCGGTGTGGCTACAATGATTTGGATGCCTCCGGCACGCAGGGCCTTGATTTGACTCAGAATGCTGCTGCCGCCGTACACCGGTAATATCTCGATGGAGGGGATATATTTGGCGTAGTCGGCCAGGTCGGAGGCTATCTGGAGGCATAATTCGCGTGTGGGCGCCAGTATAAGTGCTTGCGGACGGCGCTTGGTGGTGTCCACGCGTTGTATCAGCGGCAGGCCGAAGGCGGCGGTCTTGCCCGTACCGGTTTGCGCCAGTCCCACGACATCGCGGTCGCTGTCCAGCAGGTAGGGTATCACTTGCTCCTGAATGGGCATGGGGCGTTCGAATCCCAAATCGCTGATGCCTTGCAGCAGGTCATTGCGTATGCCCAAATCCGCAAAGGTGGCAATCGAGGTCTCGGATACGGTCTTTTCGGTGATGTCGTCGGCGTTTTGTTGTTCTGTCATTATCTCGTATATATGGCTCTGTGCGTATGTATGTTTGGAGGACGAAAGGTTGTCGGCGTTGTGCCGTCGGGACGGGTGGTAGCCTTTACGGCAAGCGGCCGATGTCTTGTGGCATCGGCCGCTTGTTATGTCGGAATGGATGGGATACTGTCCGGGCGTGGCCGCGACCAATACTGCCCGGCGAGTTGCGCCGGATTATTTGTCTTCGGCGGTGAACTCGAGTATGTTGTTTTTAATCTTGTTGTTGCCTACGAGGGTGAGCAGTGACAGGCCTGCGGGACGTCCCTGGCGGTCAATCAGGTATATGGGTGCTGCAACGGAACCCATGAAGGTGTTGGCCGACTCAAGGAAGTTGTAGGGGCGGCCGGCGTTCTTGTTGGAAGACACTACAAAGTAGTAGATGCCGGTGTTGCCTTGTACGGGGCCTACAAGTGTGCCGGGCTTGGCGGCAGCGATTGCGCCTTGAATGGTGCCTTCGCCAAAGCCGATGCCGGTGACGAAGTCATCACCGAAGGTGCTTGTGCCGGGTTGGTCTGCCACTTTGACGCCGAGGTTGGTGGCGGCAGCATTGAGTGTCTTGGCATTCTTGGCTTGGGCTGCAAGGATGGATGCTTTCTTGTCGCGGATTACAAGCGGCTTGAGAGTGTCCCTGACGTACTGCGAGGTGACGGGCATGTAGTTGTTGTCAAAGACTTCGTCGATGGCTACGGCAAGCATGTACTCGTTGGAGCCGTTCTGGCGGGCAACTTTGGTGCAGTTGTAAACCTTGGAAACATCGCCCTTGTCGGCATCCATCGCCCACTTGACGGTGGACATCGAGCCGGGAGCGAGGTCGCCTATGGGGCTGCTGGCACCGATGATGGCCTTGTATACGGTATATCCGGCTTTTTCGGCGTTCTTGCCGAAGGATTCGGCTGTGCCGTTGGTAGCTATGAAGTTGTGGAAGTTCTGCGTGAGCTCGGTTATAGTGGCTTGCGAGGGCACAATTTCGTAGTTGATTGTGGCGATGTCATATACGGTGACGGGTTCGGAACGCTTGGTGATAAGCATTGCGTAGCTTATGGCTTTGGAAGTCTCCTGGCCTTTTTCGTTTGCGCCCTTAATTGTGTCGGTGAACACAAATACGTTGTTTACAGCCTGCTGTTCAAGAGCCTTGTACATCTTTTCGGGCAGGGGCATCTGCGGGTTGGGCGTAACCAGCGAGGTTTGAAGGCCGACGTTGCCCTGATTGAGACGCGTGATCGAGTCAAAGGTTGCGGTGTTGAGCAGGCTCAACAGCGAGTCTGCTTGTTCTTTCTTCTCGGGCAAGGGCATGACGCTGAATGTTACATCGTCCACGCCGGTGGTCTTGTCAAGAACCTTGGCCAGATAGAGTTTGCCGTTCTGGTTGCCGAGGTTGCGCACTGTTCCGGCGGCCATAGGCACACTGTCGGTGGTGAGCATTCGCAGGATGGGGTCCTGACCGAGTTTGTCAGCTGTGTATTTGGCTGTTGTTTTCTCGAAATTGCTGTGCTTATTGATGGCATCAATGCCTTCGGAAGTCAAGAGCTCGTTGTAGAGCGCGTTTACTTCGTTGATGGCGTCTGCCTGGTCCTTTGTGGAGGGGGCCAAATCTACGACGATATACGAAATCAGGCGTTTCTCTTCATCAAGCTTGAAGGCGCTCTTGCGCTCGTTGTATACTTTTTCGTAGTCGGCATCGGTGATGGCCTTCTCGGCATCTGCATCGGATACGGCTGTGTATTGTTTTGTGACATAATTGAATGTCGATGTCACGGAGCGGTCGTTGTATACGGCGCGGGCGTCTACCTTATTGGCTGTGAACAGGCCGTAGGCGAGGGACATGTACGCGTTGGCCTTGAGCCCTTCGGTGATGTCATTTTCGGTTTTTATCCAGGCGCTCTTGAATGCTGCGGACAGTTCGGCGTCAAGCTGATACTTGGCGGGGTTGTTCATTGCGTCATAGAATGTCTTGGCGTCGGTGATGCCGGCTTGCATGAGGCCTTGGGGATTGATGCCGGCGTTCTGCGCCAATTGGTACAGAACATAGACGCTCTGCTGGCCATTACCCAGCATGACGGAGGATAATTCGTTGTCGGTTACGGTTATACCCATGCGGTCGTATTCTTCGTCCAAGAGGCCTTGCATAAGCAGAGTCTGGATGACTTGCTCGCTGCGGTCGTCAGGGTTGATGTTCGAGTTCTGCTCCTTGAGCATTTCGTCAAATTCCTGCTGCTTGGCTTGGTAGTCGTTGTACTTGACTGTAGCGCCGTTGGCTGTGGCCACTTTGTCGCCTACGCCGAAGAACGAGCGGCCGGAGGTGAAGAAGTCTCCGAGGATAAATGCTAAAAGCGCAACAATGATGATGGTGAATAGCATCACCGATTTGCTTCTGATTTTCTCTAATGTTGCCATTGATGTTGGTATAGTTAAGTTTTAATTTTCTGATTATTAAAGCGCTGACTTGATGTCGGCAAGTGCGCACCGACAGTGCCGGTGTGCAATAAACGCACAAAGTTAGTGTTTTTTCGCAAATCGGCAAAGCCCCGGACGCACAAAAACGTTGTTTCGATCCCAAAACAACGTTTTTTTTGTGCATTATTTTTTGCCAAAAAGCAGGGAAATGATGCCTCCGCCGATTTTGCGCTCTATGCCGGAGCGCGTGGTCGGTATGCCGGTTTTGCGTGCGATGTTTTGACGCAGACGGGTGAGACCCACGGCGCGTTTCCATGAAAATGATAGCCCCGGAATGGGCGTCGATCTTTTTGCCATAATATATTGTGCGTTTGGATGTTTGTTGCTAATCGTTTTACTCGTTGAGACGAATAGTTGTTGTGACTTGATGTGCTCTCAATGAGACACAGGAAGGCGTTGGAGTGCCTTCCTGTGTTATTATACCATATGCGATACGAATGTAAATGCTGCAGAGTTCGGATGTGTCCCTGACAGTTTTTTTTCTCGGAGTCGGATTGTCTCCCTCCTTTGCTGTAAAGGCTTGCTTTGTTTCTTCGTGTTTGTGCCCGAATCGGTCTCTCAGAGGCCGAAGGCGCGGCGTACATCGTCTATGCGGTCGGTCTTTTCCCAGGTGAAGAGTTCGACATTGCGCTGGAATTTGGTACCGTGGTCATCGACGAAAGTTTTTGTGACTGTGCGCGGTATGCGCCCCATGTGTCCGTATGAAGCGGTCTCGCGATATATGGGTTGGCGCAGCTTGAGCTCTTTTTCGATGGCGTGCGGCGTCAGATCAAAGGTTGCGGCCACGATATCGCCTATCCGTGCGTCGGAGAGGTTGACGTGTGCGGTGCCATAGGTGTTGACGCACACGCTGACGGGTTTGGCCACGCCTATGGCGTATGCCACTTGTACGAGTGCGCGGTCTGCCACGCCTGCGGCTACGAGGTTCTTGGCGATGTGTCGTGCGGCATATGCGGCTGATCGGTCTACTTTGCTGGGGTCTTTGCCCGAAAAGGCTCCGCCGCCGTGAGCGCCGTGTCCTCCGTAGGTGTCGACGATGATTTTGCGCCCGGTGAGTCCGGTGTCGCCGTTGGGGCCTCCGACAACGAACTTGCCGGTGGGGTTGACGTACAGTGTGTAATCTTCGTCCAGGAAGTGTCGCAGGTTTTCGGGCATGGCCTGACGTACGCGAGGTATTAGGATGTCGCGGACATCGGCGGCAATGACTGCGCACATCTCGGCATCGGCGGCGTCTTGACGTTCGGCTGCTTGTATGGGTGTCAGTCCGGTGAGGTCGGGGATGATGAATTCGTCGTGTTGTGTCGAGATTACAATGGTGTGCACACGTGCCAATTTGCCGTTTTCGTCATATTCCACGGTTACTTGGCTTTTTGAGTCGGGGCGCAGGTATGTCATTTGGCGACCTTCGCGGCGTATTTCGGCGAGACCGCGCACCAGTGCATGGCTCAGCGCAAGACTCAGAGGTATGTATAGCGGTGTCTCGTTGCATGCATAGCCGAACATCATGCCCTGGTCGCCGGCGCCTTGCTCTTCGGGGGCTTGGCGCACAACGCCGCGGTTGATGTCTCGGCTTTGCTCGTGCACGGCCACGAGCACGCCGCAGCTGCCGGCATCGAAGCCCAGTTCGGCGCGATTGTAGCCTATCCGGTCGATGACGTTGCGTGCGGTGCCTGCCAAGTCGATGTATGCCTCGCTGTTGACCTCGCCGGCGATGATGACTTGGCCGGTGGTGACCAGTGTCTCGCAGGCCACTTTGCTGTGGGGGTCGCGTGCCAGGAATTCATCGACGATGGCATCGGATATTTGGTCGGCAACCTTATCGGGATGCCCTTCGGATACGGATTCGGATGTGAATAATTGCTTCATTACATATGAGTGTTAGATGTGTTGTCTATTGAAGTGTGTTCTTTGCGCGAGGACGCAAAAGAAAAGCGGACAGCGCGAGGTCTCCGGGTGGATGTTCGGGCTGCCTACTGTTGTGTGGCGATTAATGCTATTGGATGTTCCCTCATAGAGCGCCGTGCGTTGAGTACGGCAGTCTGTTGGGGTTGTTTTTTAGCATTTTTTTTAGTGGTTGCAAGCAGCCAAATTTGTCCACTTCGGAAGACGTCATACGCCTTTTCGGGTTGCAAAGGTACGATACTTTTGTCTAATACGCAAATCTAAATTGTGCTTGATAGTTTTCTTGTCGAGGTCATGTCTTATACGCTCTGGCTTATTCGCTTGAATATAAGGCAATCCGCCGCAAGAATCGATTGTGATCTTGCGGCGGATGTTATGGATTTGTGCTGTATGGCAGTGTCTTTGTGGATTGTTGTGTGTCAGAAGTAGCGGGCCAGTGCGGCGGGGAGGTCGCGTGCATCGGATACGCGGAGCACCAGGTCGCCGTTGCGGTCAAAGATGAAGCTTACCGGGCCGCCGTCAGGGTTGACATTGTAGGCCAAAAGGATGCCATATCCTTCTGTTGGCGAGTTCCATACCGAAGTCCAAGGTATATTGGCGGCTGAGCGCCTCCAGTTCATTTCGTCCGGGTCGAAGGATATTTGGTATATTTTCAGCCCGGCGTTTTTGTATTTGGTGTAGACTTCGTTGAGTGCCACGGTGTTGGCCGGCGAGTTTTTGTGGTCGTATCGCACGAAGTTGAGTACGGTGACGCCTTTGCCACAGTAGTCGTCGAAGTTGCGCAGTGTTCCGTTGATGTCGTATCGGGCAATGGCGATGTCCGGCTTGGATGCCATCTGTGCTTCCATGGCGCGTCCCGAGGAGGGCAGTGCACGTCGTGCGGCCATGTATCTTTGCTCAAGGTCTTTGCCGCGCGGATCGTTGGGATACAGGCGTTTGTAGTTGTTGGCTGCGTTGCCGAGGATGCGCAGGTCGGCACGGTCCGAGAGGTTAAGCAGCGGGCGTTTATCAATGAATTTGCCGACGATGTAATATGACGTCAGGCAGGTGGTGTCCTTATTGACCATGAGCATGAGCTCGGTCTTGAGGTTCTTGTCTTGGCGTGCTGCTTCGGTGCCCAGCGAGTCTATATACTTGTTGATCAGTCGGTCCACGGTGGTGAATTCGACGGCAATCGGCGAGCCGGCTACATCAAATCCGCGGTCAAAGGACTTGGCGTTGGCTTTTAGTGTGAGGGTTTGGGTGCCTTGCGCCGGGAAGTATATGTATTTGTCGGCCAGACGTATGCGGTATATGGTGGGTAGTGAGTCTGCTTTTGCGGCTATGTAGTCAAAGGAGCCGTCCTCGCCTATGGCCACCGAGTCGATGAGATACCAGTTGCCGATGGTCGAACCTTCGATATATACTGTCTTGCCGGCACCGCCTTCGATGTCGCCTTTGAGTGTCCATCCGTCGTGGCCGGAGGTGCATGCCGCTACTGACAGGACGGCGGTTGCGATGCTGAGAAACTTTTTCATGCGTTTTGGGCGTGGTTGTTTAGATTTTCTCGAATTCGGTGGAAATAGCCTTGGCGATGGCTTCCATTTCTGTATCGGGAATGGTGGGGTGTTGTTTGAAGAAGTTCATGTCCGATTCAGCGTTGATGGGCACCAGGTGGATGTGGGCGTGAGGCACTTCGAGTCCCATTACGGCGACGCCTATACGCTTACAGGGTATTGCATGACGCATGGCGATGGCTACACGGCGTGCAAATTTTTGCAGGTCGGCGTACTCGTCCTCTTCGAGGTCGAAAATGTAGTCGACTTCCTTCTTGGGAATGACCAAAACATGTCCGGCGGCTACGGGGTTGATGTCTAAGAATGCGAAATGGCGGTCGTCTTCGGCGACTTTGTAGCAGCCTATTTCACCGGCTGCTATGCGTGAAAATATTGTTGCCATGATTGTTGTCTTGTTATATGTTGCTTGTCTTTATGTGTCCGTTGTCGTATCGGACGTTTGTGGCGTATGACGTGTCGTTGCGCCGTGGCTTGTAAGCGGTCGCGGTGTGTGTTTAGAATGAGATGTTGGTGATTTCGAATTTCATCAGGCCGGAGGGTACGCGTATTTCGACGACATCGCCCAACTTGTGTCCCAGAAGGCCTTTGGCGATGGGTGTGGAGGAGGCGATTTTCTTCTCTTTGAGATTGGCTTCGCTGTCGGCCACTATGGTGTACTCCATTGTCATGCCGTTGGCCACGTTCTTGATTGTGACGCGGTTGAGTATCTGGACTTCTTCGCAATTGAGCTGGCTTTCGTCCAGAATGCGGGCATTGGCTACGAGGTCCTTGAGCTGCGAAATTTTCATTTCGAGCATGCCTTGAGCTTCTTTGGCGGCATCGTATTCGGCATTCTCGCTTAGGTCGCCTTTGTCGCGTGCTTCGGCGATGGCGCGTGATATTTCGGGACGCTTGACCGATTCGAGATATGCAATTTCCTCCATTTTCTTCTTATAACCTTCTTTGGTCATGTATGTAATAGCCATAGTTGCTTGTTTTTTTGTGTTTTTAGTTGTTGGATGTTAAGTATATACAGGCATTTAGCGGTACCGGGGCGTCATCTGTGTTTTTTCCGTAAAACATAAAAAAGAAAGAATCTCAGCCCCGCGTTAACCGGGCGAAGATCCCAAAGGATGTGGTAGATGTCGTAGACGGCTCTATATCGGCGGGCCGCATCAATGTCTTGTTTTGCAAAGATAGCGCTTTTTTTTGAATGGTGGTCGCGGCAAGCCACTAAATGATGTTAAAAAGCGCTATAGAGGTGAATATTAAGCTTTTTAGATGCTTTTGGACGACCATGCTATGCGGTGAGCCGCCCGTCTATGTCCGGCCACCAAATCGATAAGAAATGAGGCGTGTACAAGACATGGATTTGAAATAAATCGTTAGGGCTTTGTGATGTTTTGCGCCGCGCGAAAAGTGGTGCCTGTCGGGCATATCCACGAGCAGTAGGGGCGGTGGACAAATATGCTGATAATAAGGAAGGTCGAGGCTATTACGATAACGGTCACGGATGCTGCCGCTGGTACAAATAAGGCAAAGGGTTCGTAGTCGGTCCATACAAATGCGATGCCACACCACATCAGCAACATCAGCAGGCCCCAAAGCCCTCGGCGCGTCCATGTCAGGATGCGTGTAAGGCGTGGCGATGGATGCCATTTGCGTTTGCGCAAGCGTCCCATAAGTTCCTGTGCCGAGCCGTAAGGACATATCCACATGCAGTAATGGTTGGGACGTCCGAATAAGGGCATCACGAAAGCAGCGAAGAGAAATACAAGAGCCAAAAGTCCGGTGGGCCATTGTAGGCCGGTGGACATTGCATTAACCATCAGCGAGAAGGATATGAAATGTCCGCATAGTAGGCCGAGTCCGGCTACGTTGAGAACCAAGATTGCCGTGCGCAGCTTGTGCCCGTTTCGCCTCATTGGAATTATGGTTGACGAGACGGCGATGCATAGCGCGACAATCAATTGCCATGTCCAGGGCGATGCCGTTGTCTCTTGGACGGAGGCGGCGTTGTTGTCTTGTGTGGCTTTGGGTGTGTGCGCTTGTTCGGGTGTGAGTTTTGTAGCTTCTGCGGAGGTGGAAGCGGCGCTTGGACTTTGTGTTGTGACGATGGTGGAATTGACCGTGGTTGAATCGGCTTCGTTTGATGCTTGTTGCGTTTGCTTGACCGGGTGTCTTGCCTGCTTGTCGGCTGTGGACGCTTTGGAACTTGTATCGTGGAAGGAGGCAAGAGTGTCGCGTGCTTGTTCGAAGGCTTGCCGCATATTGGCAATCAGTGCCTTGGATGAATATGTCGCACCGCTGACCGCATCGGGCATTTCGGATGCCAGAGCTTGACGCACGCTCATGCCGACAAAGGTATCGGTGAGCGCGGCGCGTGTCACTCGCTCGAAAAATCTCGGCGTTTCGTCATTGGGTAGTGCGGTGATGGAGATGATGTGTCCCTTGGCGCTTACTTCTATTTGGATAGGCACAGGTCCTCTGAAGCCGCGGATGTCTTTACCTGTTTCGATGGTATTGACGATGAAGGAGTGTGGGCGCTTATCGTCCGAATTTTCTGTGTCTATTGTCTGTTTGCGGTCGGTATTTGCGGTCTCGGGCTTCGATGTCGATGCGTTGTCTGCGGTGGGATTGTGTGCCGCTGTCGGCGTACCGTCGTTTTTTGCCTGCTGGGTATGACTCGGCGTTTCGTAGGTGCCGTTTTCGGCTTTTGAAGCGTCTTGTGCGGACTTGACGCCTGATGTCGCCGGGGTCGTTGTCTTGGCGGGTTTGTATGGCCGGTCTAATGCTGCAGCAAGACCGGCGCGAACGTTGGCGATAATGGCTTTGGATGAATATGTCGCGCCGCTGACTGCGTCTGCGTCCGTCGCGGCGAGTATCTGCCCGGCATCACGGCCTATCCATTGCTCAAGCAGGCCGCCGTCGAGAGCATGTTGCAGAAATTCCGGGCTTTCGGAATTGTCCATTACTGCTATGGATGCCACTTTGCCTGAGGGGTCGATGCGTATTTTTAGTGGCACAGGACCGTTGTATCCGCGTATGTCAAGGTCTAATTGCGAGGTGTTGACCATAATACTGCCGTCTTCGAGTCGCTCGATGCCGGCGATGCTATGGGCTTTGTCCTCAATCATGCGATAACCGAACAGCATTCCGTCGCGACGTATGGCGATGACCGCCATCATTACAAATACTATGGCGAGGGATGTGGCGTTTTTGGCTATTTTCTTGTATGATTGTCTGTTGCCCATAGTGTTGCCTATTGTTTTGCAGAGACAAAAGTACATAGAAATTACCATACGGCAAAACCGACTAAAAACAGCGGACACGCTCCGTGAGGGAACGTGTCCGCCGATGTTGCGCCGTGATACGGCGTGTAGGCTTGGTTTTCTAAGCTCGTGTTTGTCTTTTTAAGCTCTTGTTTTAGTTGGCTTTGAAGATGACGATGCGGTTCCAGTCATTCTGGCCTTTGCCGGTGTAAACCTGTTCGTCGCTGCCGAAGGACTTGGTTGTAAGACGGTCGGAAGCGATGCCGTATTCGTTGACGAGCATATCGCAAACGGCTTGTGCACGTTTTTCGGAGAGTTTCTTGTTGAAGTCAGCCGATCCGGTCTTCTTGTCAGCATAGCCTGCGATGACAACCTTCTGCTCGGGGTTGGCTTTGAGCCATTCGGCGATGTTGTATACATTGACTTCTTCGGTGGAGGTGATGACTGCCGAGCCGATTTTGAAGCGTACGGAGGCCAGTAGGGGAGCAGTTGTTACAACGGGTTGTTGTTCCTTGACTTCGGGGCAGGGGAGTTGAGCCTGAGCAGCTGCGAGGTCGGCGGCGGTGGCAGCAAGTGCGGAGCGCAGGTCGTTGACTTGGCCGTTGAGGCTGTTGATGTAGTCGGTGTAGTCGCAGGGATTGAAGGTGCGGAATTGGCTACCACCGAGGTTGAAGGTCAGGCCGCCGATAGCGGAGATGTTAACGTCGACGGGTTGACCATAAGAGCAACCATTGAAGTTGTCGCCGTAGAATTGCGCACGGCCTTCGAAGAAGAGGTCTACATATTTGCACAGACGGAAGCGCAGCTGCAAGCCGGCACTTACGGGCAGTGTCCAGCTCTCGTCTTTGATGACGTCATTTTCGTTATAGATATTGGATGCGGGAGCCTTAATGTCCCATACATATGTGCCACCGAGGCCTACAAAAGGTACGATGGAGAATGTACGGTTGGGGTTGACACCGCCGATGCTGTTGAACATGTCCCACATGAAGTCGAGGTTGGCGTTCACGTTCTTGGCCTTGGATATTTCGCCGTTGTCCCAGCGCATTGCGCCGCCCAGGAAGCTGATACGCCAGCCCAGGTACGGGGAGAACCATTTGCCGAAACCGAGGTTGTATACGGCTGTGATTTTGTGCTTGGCATCGGTCCGGGGCAGATAGTTTTCTACGAAAGGACTTTGTATACCTGCACCGATTTGTATGAACCAGTTGTCACGCGATGTGCTATAGTAGTGTGTCTTGCAGGGTTGATCCAGAGATACTGCTACTTCTTGTGCCTCTTGTGCGATAGCGGGTACCGCACAGAATGTTGCGCCGACTAATGCGGCTACTAAAGCAATCTTTCTCATAAAAGTAGAATTAGTTGGTTTGTATTCAGTGTATTTGTATGTATTCTTGTTGCTTTTTGTTTTTTGATGATGTCGGAATGTCTTTGTGGTGCAAACCTATGCTTTTTTGCTCTTGGCCGATGTCTTTTTAGGATTCGGCTTGGAGGTGTATATATACAACGTTGCGGATCCTCGTTTTGTTTGGCCTTTGGCTAAGTATATTGTTGTGTTAAACAGCTTTTTTATGCATCTGTCGTCTGTCGTGAATATTTTTTCTGTCTTTTCACCCCTCTGTGGGGGTCTGAGGAGAACCCGTTCGGGCTTTGCCGGATGTATGGCGTTGTTACGCCCATATGGGAGAGTGCGTATGCGGTTTGCTGACCGATTTTTGCGGCAGCTTTTGTGGCTGAAATACGGCAATATTTGCCTTGGCCGCACATCTTCCTTATTCTTCAGCAAAAATATAACTTATCGGCGTTTCTACCAAATTCTTTTGTTAAAAAATGCCTCTAAACTATCATCTTATACCGTGAAAGTGCCATTCCGGATTATTTGACCGAATTTTTTCGACTGATGAGACTGGCCGGCGGCTTTTGCGCTCGAAGCGGAATATCGCATTACATACAAAAGACGCCCGGCCTTTAATATGTCGAGCGTCTTTTTGTATGTAAGGATGGAATTATGCGTTCTTGGCGATGGCCTTTGTGTCTGCTTTCTTGTGGTGACGACGGCTGTCGGTGACGTAAGCCACGGGAGAGGCCACGAAGATGGTTGCCAGAGTGCCGATGATGACACCGAAGCCCATTGCAAATACGAAGCTGCGGATGCTGTCACCGCCGAGGATGAAGATGCAGATAAGTACAAGCAGGGTGGATGCGGAGGTCATGATTGTACGAGCCAAGGTGGAGTTGATAGAGTGGTTGATGGTGTCGAAGAAGTTCCACTTGGGATACAACCCGAGGTTCTCACGCACACGGTCGAATACTACCACGGTATCGTTGATTTGGTAGCCAATCACGGTCAGGATGGCGGCTATGAAGGTTTGGTCTATCTCCATGGCGAAGGGGAATACGCCCCAGAATATGGAGTAGAAGCCGATGATGCTAAATGTGGTGAAAGCTACGGCTGCGAGTGCGCCAAGCGAGAAGGCAACGTTGCGGAAGCGCAGCAGAATGTACAGGAACATTGCTATCAGGGCGAGGGTGACGGCGATGTATGCTTCGGTACGCATGTCGTCGGCCACGGTAGGACCTACCTTCTGCGAGGATACAATGCCTTGCGATGCGTCGTATGTCGAGAATTCTTTGTCGCTCATGCCCGGACGGAGGTACGGTTTGAGGACTTTGAAGAGCTTGCCTGTGATTTCTTCGTCGGTGCCCTTGGCGTCGGAATCAATCTTGTAGTTGGTGGAGATGCGTACCTGGTTGGAGCTTTCGATGGTGATGACCGATACGGTGGAGCCGTCGAACTCGGGTGCGAGTTTCTGCTGCAACTCGGTGGTATTTACCGGTTTTTCAAACTTGACGATATAGTTGCGGCCGCCGGAGAAGTCGATGCCTTGATTGAGTCCTTTGAGGCACAGCGAGGCAACGAATACGACGATGATAGCTATGGTGACACCGAAAGCGGCTTTGCGCTTGCCCATGAAGTTTATTTTGGTGTCATGGAACAATTTGCGCGACAGCGCGGTGGTGAAGGTCATCTTGTTCATGGCCTTGGTCTTGGCCACCCAAAGGAAGAATACTCGGCTGAGGTATACTGCCGTGAAGAACGAGCAGATGAGACCGATGATGAGGGTGGTGGCGAAGCCCTTGATGGGGCCTGTACCGAAGTACAGCAGGATGATGCCGGTGATGATGGATGTCAAGTTGCCGTCAAAGATAGCGCTGAAGGCGTTGGAGTAGCCGTCGGCGATGGCGGTGCGGCTGTTCTTGCCGGCGCGAAGTTCTTCTTTGGCGCGTTCAAATATAAGTACGTTGGCATCGACGGCCATACCGAGTGACAGCACGATACCGGCTATACCGGAGAGTGTAAGCACTGCCTGGAAGGAAGCAAGGATGCCGAGCGTGAAGAAGAGGTTGAATATCAAGCATAGGTTGGCGATGATGCCGGGGATGAAGCCGTAGAATGCAATCATGAAAATCATGAGGCATACGAGGGCGACAACGAAGGACATCATACCGTCTTGGATGGCCTGCTTGCCCAGGGACGGGCCGATGACCATGTCGGAGATGATATTGACTTTGGCTTTCATCTTGCCGGCTTTGAGGACGTTGGCAAGGTCTTTGGCTTCTTCGACGGTGAAGTTGCCGGTGATGGAGGAGCGTCCGCCATCGATAGCGGTGTTGACTGTGGGTGCGGAGTATACCTGGCCGTCGAGGACGATGGCGATGGATTTGCCGATATTGGCACCGGTGATACGCGACCATTCGCGTGCGCCTTCGGAGTTCATGGTCATGGAAACTTCCTGACCGCGGAAGCTCTGTGCATCAAAATCTGCGGAAGCGTCCTTGACTACTTCGCCGTCCAGCGCCGGTCCGCCATTCTGTGTCTTGAGGGCATAGAGTGCATAGCCAATCTTGACTTCTTCGGTTTTGTCACCTTTCTTTACTTGCTGCGTCTCGGGTTTAACGCCCCATCCGAATTTGAGGTCGTTGGGGAGCTTATTGGCGTAGCGAGCGAGTGTTGCATCGATGGCTTTAACTTCTTTGTCTGTGGGAGCGTAGGCCAGGATGGGGTAGTTGGGGTTAATCATACCCTGGCTTGCGGCAAGTACTTGTGCGAGTGTTGCGGCGTCTTCGATGCTGTCTTTGATGGCGGCTTGTGCAACGGCGTTGATGTCGGCAGCGACTTCGCCGGCAGTATATGTGAGGTAGAACTCAAGGTTGGCCGAGCGTTGGAGCAGTTCGCGTACGCGTTCGTGGTCCTTGACGCCGGGGAGCTCGAGCAGGATTTGTCCGTCTTTGCCTTCAAGTACTTGGATGTTGGGCGATACAACGCCGAACTGGTCGATACGCTTGCGCAGGGTTTGCGTGGCCGAGGTGTTGACCATGTCGCGTATTTCGGCGCGTAGTTGCGAGCGTGCCACGTCCGGCTTGTTTTCTTTGACTACAGGGCTGAAAACTACTGTCAAGTCGGCGTTGGGGCAGACCTTGGCGTATTCTGCGAGGAAGTGCTGTAGGTAGTCGGCGTTGGGCTCTTTGTCCATAAATGCCGAGGTTGCCGTAAGGGCTTTCTCAAAGTTTGAGTCGTTCTTGACGTTGGCCAGTTGGCGCATCATATCGGGCATGTCGACCTGTAAGGTGACGTTCATGCCGCCTTTGAGGTCAAGGCCGAGATTGACGCCCCATTTGCGTACTTCGTCGAGTGTGTAGCCTAAGTAAACTTTTTGTTGGCCGATGCTGTCCATGTAGTGTTTGTAAGCATCGTTGTAGGCTTGGTCTTGGTTTTCCTTGCCTTGGGACTGGACGTGCGCATAATCCGTCGCTGCGGTCTCGTAGTTAGAGTTTACGATCGTAAACGACAGGTAAAACGCGCATACCAGGATGAGCAGCACCGCAATCACCGAAGATAGGAGCGCGGCCAATTTTCCTTTGTTCTGCATGTTTTAGAATTATGTTAGTTTTGAATTAATTATTTTCTACATAAAATTTCAGTCTGCAAATATACGACAAAATCTTGTAAGTGCCATCGGGTGGGGTGAAAATTGTTTGTTTAGGCGTTTGTTTGTGCGTTTTGGAGCCTCTGAAACGGTCTTGTGTCAGCTTTTGAATACGTCTTTGATGGCGCCTATGGAAGAAAGCACGCCGGTGGCTTCGTAGGGAATGTAGACGGTCTTGGTGTCTTTGCCGGCAGTCATTGTGCGCAAAGTTTCGATGTATTTGACTGCGAGCATGTATGTGGCGGGGTCGGTTTGTGTCGAGCTGATGGCTTGTGCGACGCAGCGTATGGCTTCGGCTTCGCCTTGAGCCTGAAGGATTTTGGCTTGCGACTCGCCTTCGGCTCGTAGTATCTCGGAGCGTTTGACGGCCTCGGCGGCGTTGATGCGTGATTCGCGTTCGCCTTCGGAGCGGAGTATCAACGACTTCTTTTCGCCTTCGGCGTTCAGGATTTCGGCACGGCGGTTGCGCTCGGCTTGCATCTGTTTCTCCATGGCTTCGCGCACGCTTTCGGGGGGTGTAATGTCTTGCAGCTCGACGCGGTTGACTTTTACGCCCCATTTATTTGTGGCTTCATCGAGTATCGTTTGCAGGCGGCTGTTGATGGTGTCGCGGCTTGTAAGTGTCTCGTCCAGTTCGAGTTCGCCGATGACGTTGCGCAGTGAGGTCTGGGTAAGTTTCTCGATGGCGTTGGGAAGGTTGTCGATTTCGTATACCGATTTCTTGGGGTCGACAATTTGGAAGTATAATAGAGCGTTGATTTCGGTGGTGACGTTGTCCTTGGTGATGACTTGCTGTGAGGGGAAGTCGTAGACTTGTTCGCGCAGGTCTATGGAGCTGGTGGCGGTCATTCGGACGATAGTACGGCCGCCATAGGCGCTTTCGACGCGGCGGGTGTATATTACCTTGGGCTTGTCTATGAAGGGCCAGATGATGTTAAGACCGGGAGGAAGGACGCTGTGAAAGCGGCCGAGGCGTTCGATGACACGTGTTTCGGACTGTGGTACGACTTTTACGCCGGCGAGTACCACGATGATGGCGATAAGAATGGCGAGTGCCAAAAAGATGATTGATTCCATGTTTTTTTGAGATGGTTAAGGGTGTGTAAATGTCTTTATGTTAGTTTTTTTCGGTGGGTATGTCGGCGCACTTGACAGTTAGGATGATGCTGTCATAGCGGATGACGCGGACGGGCGTACCGGTTTCGATCGGACTCCCGTCTTCGGACACGGCTTGCCAGCTGTCGCCGTCTATGCGTACCCTTCCCGGTTCGTCTGCTCCGCCTATACGTTCGGACACGGTACAGGTGCGGCCTATCAGAGCGTCCATGTTACTTGGATCGGAGCGGTGGTGTCGCATCAGTCCGTAGTGTTGTAGCAGTGGCTTCCCGGCTACGAAGGTGACTATGGTGCCTATGGCGGCCAGCAGCAGTTGCATTTGCAGTCCGCCATCGCAGATGGCGCAGATCATTGCGGCCAGGCATCCGCCCACGAGGCATAGCGCAGCATAGGTTGTGGTCAGCAGCTCGATGATTACGAGGATGGCTGCGGCTATGAGCCATATCAGCCATGCGGATAGTATCGATTCCATATCTGTTTGATATTAGAGTTCTTTTAGCGTGAGTGTGGGCTTGGGATCGGATTGTGGTATCTGGCGTTCTGGGCTTCGGGGGCTTCTTGTGGCTGTCTGTACTGTCCGGCTGTCAGAATTGGTACGAAACCCCAAGAGTTCCGCCAAGGCGAGCCGAAGCTACGCCGGGAATTATATAATAGCGACGGCACAAGATGTTGGTCAGCATGACGTGGGCACTGAGCCTTTCGCTGAATTGCCATGCTGCCGAGGCGCTTATGTCGTTGATATTGCCGAGGTTGATGATGTTCTTGTGGTATAGGAAGCCCATGGTCAGGAAAGAAGCGCTGCCCAGCTCGTAGGCGCGGCGTTTGGTGCGCAGGTTCCAGTCCACGGATAATGTCAGGGGCTTGAGCGGCCGAAGGGCTATGCCGACGTTGGTCTGCCAGCGTGCGCGGTCGCGCCACAGGTAGTATCCGCCGTCATCACCGTCCTCCGACTGGGTGGCTCCTTCGACGGATGCGTGTGCCGAGAACCATTTCAAGGCGTCCCAGGCCAGGGCGGCACGATAGTGTATTCCGGCAACCTTGGTCATTTCGTAGCAGTTGGCGCCGTTAGCCATGGCGGGCATCAGCCATTCGTTGGCCGAGGCGCCGCCGAGTTCCAGGGCGATGGAGAAGCCGCTGAATGGTCCCATATTTATGCCGGCATCTACGGTGACGGGTATTGATGACATGTCATATCCGTACGCGCCGGACATGTAGGGCGTGTATGCGTAGAGGTCTTCGAGGGTATTGAGCACTTTGCCGCCGCCGACGCGGGCCCAAAGTGCTACGCGCGAGGATATTTGCCAATTAAGGCGTATGTCAGGGGCCGCATAGAATTTTTTGGAAAATCCGCCGCGGCTTAGGTCGAGACGTACGCCGAATATGCCGGTGAATGAGCCGCTGCGCACTTCTGCCGAAGGCGTGAAGGTGTACAGCGCGTTGGTGTGGTAGTCGTAGTGCGCGTATCCGAAGAGTGCATCGTCCGATACTCCGTTGTCAGCCGCATATGCGTATAGGCTTGCGGCGGCAGGGCTGTGGTGCTGCCAGGTGGCGGCAGCCCGTAGGCGCAATAGCCACTTGCCGGATGTGACCGCGATGTTGCCGTGGATGTTGTATAGTGCTTCGGACATGGGGTCTTCGGGAATGAGCGTGCCTGAAGACGTCCCGGTGTTGTATATGTCCTTGGTGAATCCGAAGTACCGGACCGAGGCGCCTGCATCGGCGGCGAGGGAGCCGCGGTGCGACCAGTCGGCGGCGAAGTGTGCGCGGTTGGTGTTTTGCTTGAAGGTGTTTGCCGGGCCATGTGCGTATTCGGGCATCTGTGTGCTTCCGAAGGCGTATTCGACGGATGCGGCAAGCGTATTATGACGATTGAGGCGATGGAGTGCTTCGGCGCCTATGCGCAATTCTTGGTGCGAGTAGTCTGTTTGGGCGCGATGGCCGTTATCGGCATCACGGTAGCCGTGGTATTTATTGGCCAGATAGTCGGCGAAGGCGCTGACGCGGCTGTTTCGCGTATTAATAAAGGTGTATCCCAGGGATGCGGCGGCGTTGGCGGCCGGCAGGTATCCCAGATTGGCATATCCGCGGAACGGGCTGACATACAATGTATCGCCCCATGCGGCGGGTTCGAGCATGGTCAGCGAAGCGTCAAGACGTGCCAGGGCCGAGTATGGTGCGGCGGACAGTCGCGGAGTGGTTACCGTAGGTGTCAGCGCTACCGGAGAGACGCCCGAGGGACGCACGGCCGGGCGGTATTCGGGCTCAATTTGGCGTTCGACAACGATTTGAGTGGACATATTCTGCGCCGAGGCGGCGATGACGGTAATGGCTGCCGCCATCAGGGTGGCGCGGCGCGGCTGTATGTGCTGTAAGAGAGTCATGTATATTATATAATGTATGGACGTATGAGTTTTGCGGAATGGCTTCGGCCGTGATATCGGTTTTGGTGTTATTTGCCTCCGAGGCGCGAATCTATGGCATCAAAGATGTCGGCTTCATCGCCGGTATAGTTGGAACGTACAGCGCGGAGGTACTCGTCGGCTTCGAAGACTTTGCCTTTGGCACGCATTGCATCGCTCAGAATTATAAATCCTCGTGCCAGCCAATATTGGTGGGGCGTACCCGAGGCGGTGAATGCCTCGGCTGTGGCCAGGGCCTCATCATTCATTTGATGGTCGAGGTAGTTTTGTGCCAGGTATACGGCGGCTTTCGCACCATAGATATCGGAGGCGTCTTTGGCCAGTTTTGACCAAATCTGTCTTGCGTCTTTGTCGTTGTCGGCGAGGTGCTCGGCAAGGCCCATGGAGAATGCCGCTTCGGTTTTGTCTTGTGCTCCGAGCGTCGAGGATGACAGGACTGACTGGGCTGCTTCGCGCAATGCGTTGGCATCGCCTTGATCGCGTGCTATGCGCATCAGGCCCATGCGTGCGGCGTTGGCGTTTTCGGGCGTGGAGGCGCGCTGACTCAGTTTGACCCATGCATCGCGGGCATTGCCTTGGCGTCCTTGTGCATAGTCGTATGCGGCAACTATGGCCAAGGCGTCTTCGGCCGCTTCGGCATCGGGATACTCTTTGACTATGGCTGAGGCATATTTGTATGCTTCGTCGGTAGCTTGTCGTTCCGAAGCTTCGTCCATCAGGTAAGCCAAAGCGCGGTGACGATTGTGCCCTTTGGGATAGTTTTTGAGGTAGCGGCGCATGGGTGCAATTCCTCGTCCGTTAAGGTATTGTTCCTCGGCGGCTTCGAATGACAATCGGTCCGATTCGGCGGCTTCGAGACGCGGTGCGTTGTCTATACCGGCGATAAATTGCTCGTAGCGTTCCATTTCTCCGGCCTCGGCGGCGTATCGTTTGAGTACTTCGGCGGCTTGGCGAGCCTCGGCACTGGTGGGATACTCGCGTATGAGGCGTGCATATGTTGTGGCTGCTTCGTCTTTCTGACCCGCATCGGCACGGATGTTGGCCAGATACAGCAGCGCCTGACGGCCTTGCTGTGTGGCCGGATATTTGGAGGTGAGGTAGTTGAGCGTGCGTTCGGCGTTTTCGTCATCGCCGCTGAGCTGGTAGGCTTCGGCTGTTTCGAGCAGTGCCTCCGGCATCAGCGATGAAGATGGGAAATCTTTGCGCAGAAGCTGTAGCAGGCGCAGGCGTTCGGCCTGGTCGGAGGTGTAGGATGCTATGACGGCTTGCTGAAACAGTGGGTAGTCGCCGGTGCGTGGTGCCATGTCAAAGGCGTGGGCGTATGCCTTGCGTGCCTGTTCCCAGTGCTTTTGGTAATAGTGGGCATCGCCCAGGCGTGTGTATGCATCTGCCACAATGTGCTTGGACATGCTGCCCGGGCTGTCAATGACGTTGCGGAAGGCGTTGGCTGCCAGTCCGTAGTGTTTAAGTCCTAATTCGGCGTATCCAAGGTCGTAGTAGGCCAGACGGGTGTTGGCGTTTTTGCCCGAGGCTTCTTGGAGATATGCTTTGAGATTTTCGGCGGCATTGGTATACTGGTTGTCAAGCAGGTATGCTTCGCCTAAAGCCATAAGGGTCTCATGGGCCACTTTATTGTCGTACCGGGCAAGCTCCAAGGCTTGTTCGAGGCGTGCTATGGCATCTCCGCGGCGGCCGGCGCCAAGGTCACGCAGCCCCAAGGCGTAGAGTACTTGTTGCTTGGCGGCGAGGACTTCGGCCGAGGGATTGGACGTGCGGTTGATGGATGCTATTGCTGCATCGTAATTGCGGTCGGTGACGTATCCGGCTATGATATATCGGCGTACGATGTCACTATGGGTGCTTTCGGGGAACAGTTCGAGATATTCCTCAAAAGTCTTGACGGACGAGCCAAAAGGTACGCTGCCGCCGCGCGACAGTGCCACAGCGTAGTTGTAATAGGCGTTTTCGCGGGCCGAGTTATCGAAGGTCATGCGCGCGGCGCGGTCAAACGCCATAATGGCTGCGTCTGTATCGTTTTGTTTTAGCAATGCCTGTCCGATGTACAGATAGGCGTTTTGTCCCATGGCCGAGGGGCTGTCGCACACTCGGCGCAGGGTTTGTACGGCATTGGCGTATTCGCCGCTGTTGTATTCGCTGACGCCGAGGATGTACAGTGATGTGGGCTGCGGCTCTATGGTGGCGTCAACGTATGCGCGTATGTGTGGTACGGCTTCGTCGAAGCGGTCGAGATGGTAGAGGCTTTCGCCGGCGATGCGGTTGGCCTCGGCGGTGAATTCGGCGGTGCCGGCGGTGCCGCGGCCGAGTATTCGGCGTGCTTCGTCCAGTGAGCGGCTGTAGTCTTCGCGCACAAAGTATATTTGTGCCAGGTAGTATGGCGTCATGTCTCCCGGGGCCTCGGCTGTATTGGCCTGCCCGAAGAATTCGAGTGCCGTATCATACTGGCGTTGTGCGTAGGCGATGTATGCGAGGTAGAACGTGGCGGCATCGCGGTATTCGGGCTTGTCACGCAGGGACATCATCAGTGTCTGTGCGCTGTCATAGTCGCCAAGCTTGAGATAGCAATATGCCGTGCGATAGTCGTATTCGTCATGCCTTTCGGAGGTGAGAGCGGATGCATCGACGCGTCGATAAAGCTCGAGGGCTTTGGCGTAATTGTGCTCGAACTCGATATCGGCTATGCACATCATCACGTCTTGGCGCATCAGCGAGGCGGGATACGCGTCGAGGAATTGCTCGAAACGGTCGCGTGCGCGGCTGTCGCCGAGGCGGTGAAGGCACATAGCTTCGAGCCAAGCGGCCTGTTCGGCCACGTTGGTGCCAATCGCAGTGGGAGCGGCTTCCAAGGTGCGGCGTACTTCGTCGAGTGCGGCGTTGTAGCTGCCTGCTTCGTAGAGTACTCGTGCCCGGCTGAGTGCTGCGGCTGTCGTCGGGATGGTCGTGCATGCGCCCACACCCTGACGAGGAGCATCGGCATAGTCGGGAACCCGGGCGGCTGCATGACTTTGGGCGGCGATGCCTATCGCCGCTAAAGCTGTCATTAGTACTATCTTGTTCATTGTTTATGGAGTGTCGTGTGAGCGCTTTGGCCGACATGCATTGCTACGGCCATATTTGATGCAAATTTAGTTATTTATATCCAAATCTTCAAATCATAGGCGCACATAATGCATATGTTCGTTGCAAATGGTTTTCATTGCGGGAGAAGGTCCCGGTATTGTATGAAAGTAAACAAAGACAGCCGGGAAGCATATAACTTGCTTTCCGGCCGTTTAGATGTATGTGCGTTGGTGCTTAGACGTTAAAGCGGAAGTGCATGATGTCGCCGTCTTGCACGACATAATCCTTGCCTTCGACGCCCATCTTCCCGGCATCGCGCACGGGGCCTTCGCCGCCGAGGGTGACGTAGTCTTCATATTTGATGACCTCGGCGCGTATGAATCCTTTTTCGAAATCGGTGTGTATGATGCCGGCTGCCTGCGGGGCCTTGGTGCCGCGACGGAATGTCCAGGCGCGTACTTCGTCCGGGCCGGCGGTGAAATATGTCTGCAGGTCGAGCAGTGCGTAGGCAGCGCGTATCAAGCGTGCCACGCCTGATTCTTCAAGACCTATTTCGGCGAGAAATTCCTTGCGTTCCTCGTAGGTGTCCAGTTCGGCGATTTCGCTCTCGGTCTGGGCGGCCACGACCATCAGTGAGGCATCCTCGTCCGCGATGGCTTGACGCACGGCTTCGACGTATGCGTTACCGGTGGCAGCACTTGCATCATCTACGTTGCATACATACAGCACGGGTTTGGCTGTAAGCAGAAACAGTTCGCGGCTGTAACGGATTTCGTCCGGTGTATCCAGTTTGACCGAGCGTGCCGGACGGCCGGCGTCCAGCGCATCTTTGTAGCGGCGCAGTACCTCGTATTGCATCTTGGCTGTTTTGTCGCCGCCGGTCTGTGCGGCTTTTTGAGTCTTGGATATTCGAGACTCGATGGTTTCGAGGTCTTTGAGTTGGAGTTCGTAGTCAATGATTTCTTTATCGCGCACGGGATCGACGCTGCCGTCTACGTGTGTGACATTGTCATCATCGAAGCAGCGCAATACGTGTAATATGGCGTCTGTTTCGCGTATGTTGGCGAGGAATTTGTTGCCGAGGCCTTCGCCGCGGCTGGCGCCTTTGACCAGGCCGGCGATGTCTACGATTTCGACGGTGGCGGGTACTACCGAGCGAGGATTGCACATCTCCACCAGGCGTGTCAGACGGTCGTCCGGTACGGTGATGACGCCCACGTTCGGCTCGATGGTGCAGAATGGAAAGTTGGCTGACTGAGCCTTGGTGTTGCTCAGACAGTTGAAAAGCGTGGACTTGCCGACGTTGGGCAGTCCCACGATGCCGCATTTTAGTGCCATATAATGTTTGGTGTTAGATGCCTATATGGACGAAGTGTCACGGTGATAGGCATGGGCTGTTCTGTCTTTTTTCGGAGTGCAAAGGTACAAACATTCTGCCGTAATTGCAATTCGAAAGAAAATGCGCTGTCCTATCGGCTCTTAACGCCTACCGCGAAGCACGTGGCCATCGCCGCTGTACGCACGCACGGACGTGCGGCGTGTGCGCCCGGCAATCTGCTATATCGCCGGAGGTGTCACTGCTGTATCATACGATATGTACAGGTTGAGTCTCTTTCTCGCTTTCGACGTTTATCGATTTTTAAGGTATTCCTGCTTGCGAAGATACCAGCGCTCGTATTCTATCGGATAAAACTTCACGGCTTTTTTATAATCCTTGTAGAGCGAATCCATGTCAATACCATATTGATTTATCAGATGAGGGAAACGCACCATCTGAAACGGGCTGTTAAACAACTTGTACGGGCCTGTGTATATATACGGAATAAAGCCGTCTATATAGCTGTATGGTATGCTGACATGCCTGCCCAAATCAGTAGACGTCCCATGTGTGTAATCTACCGGTTTGATGAATATGCCTATAGAATCTTTTCCTATAATGCAGCATAACCTGTTGCGCCATTGCGTGGTATGCCCTTTTTCATACTCTCTGGGGACGATTCTTCCGAAGTCTTTTCCCGAATACGTATTTGTGCCCGATAAAGACTCACACAACTCTGAATCTGTAAGTGGTCGGCGATTACTATCTACAAAATACTCGGAATTGTCTTCGAACAACACCAATGTATCTCCACTCATCGCCCAAACGTTTTCATAAACATAGTTAGTATCCTCAACAGATGACCGTTTACATATATACGAGCCATTCTTTTTAAGGACTAAAAGCCCCACTGTTGTAACACATCCGACTCCGTTAAAAACGTTCGAATATAAATTAAAGGCCGCATAGCCGGTCGAACGTATAACCGAATCCAATTTCGCCTTTCCGGACATCGGTGTTGTCTCAATATTTGATGCGCCGAATATAGACGACATCGGCAATAAAAATGCAAGGAACAGTATTATATGCTTATTTCTCATATGTCTAATAAGTTATGGTCTAAAGACCTTTCCGTTGCGAGTTCTAACGACCCTATTGAACGTTTTAGCTTTTTCGTTTATTCCGGAATAATCAGAGGGCGTAATTTCCCCTATACCGCTTTGCTTTAGTCCCATTTTTTTATATTGCGAATTGCCAATTATCTCCTGATTGCTGGTATGCCGTCCCGAAAACAACTCTTCTCGGTCATATGCGGCACGTTCGTCTGTTATGTCGTAATATATCACATCTTTCGATTGCATCAGTATTCCACCACGACTTGCAGCCAAGTCCAGTTCCCCATTAAGGAATTGGTAGCCATGCTTAAATTCATGTGCTGTATCGCCCAAACGCAAGTTCTTTATCCTATTCGACTCATTTTCTTGGAACATATAAGATCGGAAAGCAAATGTAACGGCATCATTATCCATATTATAATACGTGTGTGGCGCGTTATACACGCCTGTAGACTCGCGTTTTTCCTCGCCAAAGACCTCGACATCAAATGTCTGTTCGCTCACAAGCATTGATCCTATTTCCCGGATTACCTGGGCATATTTCTCTTTATCCTCTTTTGATATATCATCGTTGTTCATTTTGGAGAATGCTTCTGCCACCAATTCTTTAGCATAAAGAATAGCATTGTCTGTGAAAATTAGCCCTGTCGGGTCAATATAGCGTATCGGATTTCCGCCGCAGAAGAGATGTGGCGATTCCCATGGACGAAGTTCGCACAACTCGTCCATCGAATTGAACCGTGTCACGGAGGGGACGCACATGCGGGCGCCGTAGATGTACTCGCGCAGGCCGTTGCGGCGAACGTATTCCTTGTCGCCGTAGAGGTAGGGATTGGAGAATGTGGCACTTGCCGTCGATTGTCCGGGTTCGGAGATGCCGATGCCGGCATCGGCGGCCGGGTCGCGGTGGGGCTCGCCGTAGGGGTAGTAGGTGGCGGACTGGACCAGGGTGCCGTCTGAGCGGATGACGGCGATATTGCTGCCGAGGTAGTCGGTGACGTAGTAGTGCGGCACAAGGTCGGCGTCGAAGTAGCCGCCGGCAAAGCGCAGCATCTCCAGCGTGTCGGCGGCGGAGTTACCGGCGCCGCCGCGCAAGATGTGGCCATCGCCGCTGTACGCACGCAGGGACGTGCGGCGCGTACGCCCGGGAAGGCTGCCCACGGAAACCGGTGCCACGGATGTCTCGTAGGACGTGTACAGGTGGTTGCCGAAGGCGTCCCACCCCAATAGCTGCCGGTGGCCGCCCTCGAGGTCGTACTGCATCGGATGGCCGTCAGCATTCCAACGCGTGTACAGCAGCCCACGAGAGGCGTCCGACACCATATCGCCGGCATCGTTGTACGCCAGCTCGAACTCACCATCGGCGTGCAGCCCGGTGACGCCATCGAACGGCAAAGCATCTGTTATGGCCGTGACGTTGCTCAGTCGGTTGCCGTCATAGGCGCAGGACAGTTCGTCAAGTGTGCCGAAGGTCTCTATGCGATCAAGGTCACTGATGGCATCGACAACGCCATAGCGCACTACATTGGTGGTATTGCCACGCAGATCGTAGCTGTAATATACCGAGAAGTCGGGCACGAGGTCTCTCTCGATGGCGGGCCTGTCCGCCAGACCTTCGGCCGGGGTGAACACGGCGGATTCCAAACGGTTGAGCGCATCGTAGCTGTATGTGTAGTCGCCCTCGTTCCACGTGCGCCGTGCGATGTTGCCGTTGTAGCACGGCGCGTATTC
>ERZ780207.48-NODE-48-length-151301-cov-10.955979_pt1 | contig 151301 bp, 130 predicted proteins | sample MGYA00510977_ERZ780207 | MGnify/ENA primary metagenome ERZ780207 (study PRJEB29588, sample SAMEA2151383) | human gut metagenome | biome: human gut; feature: human-associated habitat; material: faeces | place: Denmark | collected 2008/2010 ...
CGCCCATGACGATCGCCAGCAGTTTATCGACGCCGAGGAAATTGCCCTCGGGAAGCACCTCCTGCCAGAAGTTCATGCCGAGGGAGATGACCACCACGCAATAGATGGTCTTGACGCCGAAGTTCCACCCCACGATAAATCCGGCGACGAGCAGCAGGACGGCGTTGATGATGAAGATGTGTTTTCCGACGAGGTTACCGTAGACGATGACCCGGAAGAAGACGGTGCAGAGCTGCTTGAAGACGGCGACGACGAAGACGCGGCAGATGAGGAATTATAATAAATAGGCGTTTCAACCTTTGCACCCTTTTTATAGTAGCCTATGCCCTTTTTAACAACATCCTCGCTGTCCTCAAATTCCTTTTTCTCAAGTCCCTTATGCACCTCCGCCATAACATCGCGCCAAATTTTTGCCGCCGCACCTCCGTTATAAATATTGTGCGATAAATCGAAGCCGTACCACACGGAGCCTACATAATAAGGAGAGCCTGCAACCATCCATAAATCATAGGATTCGCTTGAGGTGCCCGTTTTGGCATAAGCCTTGAGCTTGTAGTTAAATCCCCTTATTCCGCTGCCCGTACCCTCGCTGCCGTAAACTACCTCCCGCAAAAGGTGGTTCATTATGGTAGCTGACGCAGGACTTATCACCTGCTCGCCGGTTTCATCGTATTTAATTACGGTATCTCCGTTTGCGTGCTTAATTTCGTAATATGTCGTAGGTCTGTGGTAAACGCCTTGGTTTCCGAAGATTGCGTAAGCCGCGGCGGATTCGGTAGTGGTAATGCCGTAGTGCGTGCCGCCGAGAGCCAGCGCCGCAAGGTTTTTATCCGCCTCTACCAAATGCCTGCAGTGCAGCTTTTGAGTTAAGAAATTATATGATTCCGTAACCCCTACCTCCTGCAGCAACCGCACGGGGATAGTGTTCATTGACTTGCGTATTGCGTAGTTAAGGGAAACCGTGCCCTTATAGTAGCCGTACCATTCCTTGGGTCCGCTTTTGCCGTCGGCATAGTATTTTTCTATCGGCTTATCGAGCACACGGGAGGTATAATCCACAATATCCTTATCTATTGCCAGCGCGTAAACGCCTATCGGCTTCATGGTAGAGCCGGGCTGACGCGGCGAATCGGTAGCGCGGTTAAGCCCGCGGTTTGTGGTTTTCTCGCCCGCTCCCCCCACTATTCCGACTATATGGCCCTTATAGTCCATAACCGTCATAGCAGACTGCGCGTGCGCGGTGACTCCGTTATCATAGGTCGCTTTTTGCGGGAAATAAGTATCAATATTTGTGTAGACCTTTTCCATTTGCGCCTGTATATCGGGTTTTAAGGTAGAGTATATTTTAAAGCCGCCGTTATAGAACATGGTAGAAGCCATTTGAGTATTCAGGTTATATTTTTCCGCAAGATCGTCTATTACCTGGTCTATCAGCGCGTCGACAAAATAGCTGTTTATTTCACCCTCGTATTCATCCTTCTGCGAATCGTCTATCTTAAGCTCGGTATTATACGCCTTATCGTACTCATCGTAGCTTATCATCTTAAGCTCCAGCATTTTATCAAGCACCGTTTGCCGCCGCTTTTTGTTTTCTTCCGCACCATTTTCGGTTATGGGGTTAAACCTTGACGGGTTTTTGGTTATTGCCGCAAGAGCTGCGCACTCGGTTAAATTAAGCTCGCTTACATCCTTATTAAAATAGTAGTTTGCCGCCACCTGAACGCCGCAAATACCGTTGCCGAGAGAAATCGTGTTAAGGTAGGCTTCAAGTATTTCTTTTTTTGAGAGCTTGCGGGTTATAAGGGTTGCGCGCACAATCTCACGGAATTTGCGCATCGCGTCGCGATCCTTGTCGTTCGTGACATTTTTTATAAGCTGCTGCGTTATGGTAGAGCCGCCGAATTCGGTGGAGTTGAATTTCAAAAGCTTATTACCCACAGCCGCAAAGGTTCGTTTCCAATCGACTCCGCGGTTTTCGTAAAACCGCTCGTCCTCAATTGCGATAAAGGCGTTGCCCAATTGCTTGGGCATTTTATCGATTCCTGCCCACAGGCGGTTTTCGCTGCCGTGCAGTCGGCGGTATTCCTCCCACTGCCCCTTCTCATTCTGAACATATATGACAGTGGTCATGTTCATTTCCATATTTTTAATGTTGCTTACAATTTTATTGGACGAGAAAAAGTCTATCTTCCTGTCCGATTTTATATAAGTGGGAATAACAAAGATCAAAAAAACAGTCGTTACAATAAGCAAACCCGATAAAAACACGGTCAGCTTTTTAAAAATCTTTTCCATAGTTCCCTGCCCTTCCTGTATACTGATTTGATTATAACACTAACTTGCTTATTTATCAAATATTTTTTAAACATTCATAATGTATTTAAAAATTGGGAATATAATTCATATGTTTGGAGGAATATGGATGCTTAAACTGGAAAATATTAAAAAGGACTATATTACCGGGGATACCGCGGTGCACGCGCTTAAAGGCGTGAGCGTTGAATTTCGCAAAAGCGAATTTGTATCGATACTCGGTCAGTCGGGCTGCGGCAAGACTACATTGCTTAATATTATAGGCGGGCTTGACAGGTACACAAGCGGCGAGCTTTATATAGGCGGCAGGGCTACAAGCGATTTTCGCGACAGGGACTGGGATAACTACCGCAACCATTCGGTAGGCTTTATTTTCCAAAGCTATAACCTTATTCCGCACCAATCGGTGCTTTCAAACGTGGAGCTTGCCTTAACGCTTACGGGCGTTCCGCGCGCAGAGCGCCGCCGCAGAGCGGCTGAAGCGCTTGAAAAGGTGGGGCTTGCAGATCAGATCAATAAAAAGCCGAACGAAATGTCGGGCGGGCAGATGCAGCGCGTAGCCATTGCCCGCGCGCTTGTAAACGACCCCGAAATACTGCTTGCCGATGAGCCTACGGGCGCGCTGGACAGCGAGACCTCGGTTCAGATAATGGAGCTTTTAAAGGAAATATCCAAGGATAGACTTGTAATAATGGTGACCCATAACCCCGAGCTTGCAAAGCAGTATTCCACTCGTATTATAAGGCTGCTTGACGGCAATATTACAGACGATACCATGCCCTACTCGGGTGACGAGGAGGAAAAAACGGAGAAAAAAAGCGGCAGGCGCCCCTCAATGTCGTTTTTAACGGCGCTTTCACTATCCCTCAACAACCTTATGACCAAAAAGGCGAGAACCTTTTTAACCGCCTTTGCGGGGTCTATCGGCATTATAGGCATAGCGCTTATTTTATCCCTTTCAAACGGCGTAAACGCGTATATCGCGCGTGTTGAGGAGGAAACGCTTTCAAGCTACCCCATAACGATTGAGCAGGCGGGAATGGATGTAAGCCAATTGGTAAGTGACCTTATGGGGAAAAACGAGCCGGGCGGTGACCGCGAGGACGGCAGGATTTACAGCAACAACATTATGACCGAAATGATGTCTACCATGGTGAACGGCATTTCGGCGAATAACCTTTCGGAATTAAAAAAGCATATTGAAAAAACCTCCTCCTTTTCAGATAATACAAGCGAGATTGAGTACAAATATTCAACGGTTATGAATATATACGATGAAAAGGGCAATCGCGTAAACCCGAACACCGTGTTTTCAACCGTATTCCCCGAAGGTCAGAGCAGCGGCAGCGGAAATATGCAAATGTCCTCCTCATTTTCCAATACCGAGGTATGGACGCGCCTTTTTGAAAACAAGGAATTTTTGAAAAAGCAGTATGACGTTATTGCTGGGCGTATGCCTGAGAAATACAACGAAATTGTGCTTGCGGTGGATAAAAACAACCAGATAAGCGATTACGCGCTGTATTCTTTGGGACTAAAGGATTCGGCAGAGCTTGAAGAAATGATGAAAAAGACGCAGGCAGGCGAAAAAATAGAGCCTACCGCAGAGGTAAGCTACACCTACGATGATATTTTGGGGCTTAAATTTAAGCTGCTTTGCAATACCGATTATTTTGAAAAGAACGCCGACGGCACCTGGAGCGATAAAACAGAGGATTCGCTCTACGTTTCTTCAAGGCTATCTTCGGCGGCAGAGGATATAACCGTGGTGGGAATAATAAGACCCGCCGATTCGTCGGTTGCAAATCAGACAAGCGGCTTTGTGGGCTACCCCGAATCGCTTATGGAGCACCTTATAAACAGGGTGAACGACAGCGAAATAGTAAAGGCGCAAAAAGCCGAGCCCGAAAAGGATGTTTTCACGGGCAGACCCTTTGAGACCGATGCGGATAATATGACCTACGAGCAATTGACGGCGTATATAGCCACCCTGCCCGAAAAGGAGCAGGCGGAATATCACGCGTATATAAACCAAATGACCGCCGCGGGGAAGACCGAAGAGCAGATAACCGAGCAGTTCAAGGCGGCAATAAAGCAAAAAAACAATAACTCCACATATGACGGCAACTTAAAGCTTATGGGCGTTTCAAGTCTTGATGAGCCGTCGGTTATAAATATCTACCCCAAGGATTTTGAGGCTAAGGAGAAAATTTCCGACCTTATAACCGAATACAACAAGGGCGTTAAGGATACCGAAAAAATAACCTATACCGATTATATAGGGCTTATGCTTTCATCGGTTACAACAATTATAAACGCAATAAGCTATATTTTGATTGCGTTTATCAGTATTTCGCTTATAGTGTCATCCATTATGATAGGCATTATAACCTATATCTCGGTTTTGGAGCGCACGAAGGAGATAGGCGTGCTGCGCGCGATGGGCGCCTCGAAAAAGGATGTTTCGCGTGTGTTCAACGCCGAAACGCTTATAGTCGGCTTCGCAGCGGGAGCAATAGGTATTTTAATAACGCTCCTGCTGCTCATCCCGATAAACGCGGTGATTGCCGCCGTGACCGATATTTCGGGGCTTGCGGTGCTGCCGTTTGCGGGAGGCGCCGCGCTGGTTATAATAAGCATGCTGCTGACACTTATATCAGGCTTATTCCCGTCAAGAGTGGCGGCAAAAAAAGACCCCGTTACCGCACTTCGCAGCGAGTAAAAACAAAATGGTTACAAAATAAAAATTCCTATTGAAATTTTCCGTCGAAAGGCTTATACTTGTAAAGTATCATTTTAAGCACTTGGCAGGGGCCACCCTGTCAAGTGTAATATTTCACGGAGGAATTTTAATGCTGAAAAGAATTTTACCGCTGGCATTGGCGCTCTGCATGCTGACGATGGCGGGCTGCCAAAAGGAACAGGACAGATTAAGCGTGGATAAGGGCTCTGAGCCGTCTATAGTCTCGGAGACCAAGCCTGTAACATATAAAAACCCGCTTACAGGTGTTTCGGGTATATCCGAAGAAAAAACCAAAAACCGTCCGGTTGCGGTTATGATAAATAACATTTCAACCGCTCAGCCGGTGCAGACAGGACTTAACAAGGCGGATATTATTTACGAAACCGAGGTTGAGGGCGGAATTACCCGTCTTATGGCGGTTTTTCAGGATATAACCACCGCTGAAAAAATCGGAGCCATCCGCTCGGCTCGCTACCCTTATGTTGACCTCGCAATGGGTCACAATGCGATCTATGTTCATTGCGGACAGGATAATACCTACTGCGCTCCCCACTTAAAGGATACCGACGATATTGACCTTATGGTAAAGAATTACGGCGTTCGTATAAAGAACGGACTGGCTACCGAGCATACCCTCTACGCCTACGGCGAAAAGCTTTGGAGCTCGGTGCAAAACGACGGTCACAAAACAACCGCTTCGACCGCCGCGCCGTGGGTAAGCTTCGCCGAGGAGGACGCTCCCGTAGCTCTTGAAAACACCGCAAATACAGTCGATATCAAGGCTTCTGCCAGCTACCGCACTGTATTCAAGTATGATGCGGCAAAGGGCAAATACACAAGATATTACGGCAACACCATTCGTAAGGATTATTTCACCGGTGAAACCGTGGATATGAAGAATGTGTTTATTCTTTTTACCACGATCCGCAATTATTCCGATAATTACCACCGTCAGGTAATGCTTGAAAGCGGCGACGGCTACTACTGCGTAAACGGCACGTATACCGCAATCAAATGGAGCAAGGGAGCTGCCAAAAACGGTTTTAAATTCACAAAGGCAGACGGAAGCGAGCTTACGGTAAACCCCGGAAACAGCTGGGTCAGCATTGTAAACATAGGCAATAATCCCACCTTCAGCTGATAAGCGGTTTTACCGATAATCGAGGGGCGCGTTACATAAATCCGCGCCCCTTATGAATTTCTTTAAAAAAAGCTTGAAATTTAAAGCTTAATGTGATAGAATGGTTGCGTTGGGTTCTTAAAACGATGCTTTCGCACCGCACAGACCCTGTTTAATATAACACTATGGGGGCGTAGCTCAGCTGGGAGAGCGTACGGTTCGCATCCGTAAGGTCGAGAGTTCGATCCTCTTCGTCTCCACCATAAAAACCACTCCATCGGAGTGGTTTTTCTTTTTCGTTAACGCTTCACTGGAAGTTTTTGTTTGGGGGTATCTTATGAAAACCGCATTGATCACCGGCGCGTCCCGGGGAATTGGCCGGGCCGTGGCCCGGGAATTAGCTCATCAGGGCTGGGCTGTAGGCATCAACTACCTGAATCGGGCGGACAAGGCCCGGGAGCTGGTGGAGGAACTGACGGCAGCGGGCTGTCATGCCGCCATGTTCCAGGCCGATGTCGCGGACAGCGCTGCCGTGGCCGAGATGGTCCGGAAGCTGGGCGAGACCTTCAGCCCGGTAGAATTAGTGGTAAACAACGCCGGTGTGTCGGGTCAGGGCCTGTTTCAGGACACCACCGACGAGATGTGGGACCGGTATCTGGCGGTAAATCTGAGCGGCGCCCGGAACACCGTCAAGGCGGCCCTCCCCCACATGATCTCGGAAAAACGGGGCTGCATCGTAAATATTTCCTCCATCTGGGGCCAGCGGGGGGCAAGCTGCGAGGTGGCTTACTCCTGCACAAAGGCGGGCATCATCGCCCTGACCCGGTCGTTGGCTATGGAATTGGCCCCCTCCGGCATCCGGGTAAACTGCGTGGCCCCCGGCGTCATCAACACTGATATGGTCCAGGTGCTGGGGCAGGAGACCGTGGAGGAGCTGATCCGCGAAACGCCTCTGGGCCGTTTGGGCACACCGGAGGACATCGCCTACGCCGTGGCATTCTTCGCCTCGGAGCGGGCAGGCTTTATCACCGGTCAGGTCCTCACCGCCGACGGCGGCTTCATTGTATAAAACTTCATGCATGAGCAGTGCACCACGAACATGCGCAAATGCCAGTGCGTGAAGTTTTCGCGCATCATTTCCGGTTGCCCCGCAGGGGCGAGGAAATGGCACATTTCTTATTTCGCTATGCTTTTGCATGGCAAACCCGCACAGCAAAAGGACTGCCGCTTAGCGGCAGTCCTTTATCGTTGACTGACCTCCCAGGCGTCCTGAAAGATCAGATCATCCACATCACCCATAGGCTTTTTCGGCTCCATACGCTTCCCTCCTTTGCGATATCTGCATTTGCAACTTACTCAGTATATGCCGCCGAAGGTGAAAAATTGCACGAAACCGTGCATCGGAATTAAAAAAGCCGTCCGGGACGTCCCCTTTACAAATGACCTGAAAGTGTGTATAATATTTTTAATTATGTGCAAATATCTGCAAATGCGAGGAATTTAATCATGGAACTGACTCAAGGCGTCCGGTTCGACACATTGGAACTGTCACCGGAAATTCTGCGCGCTTTAATGGAGCGCAATATTGTACAATCCACCCCGGTGCAGGCGGGCTGCATCCCTCCCATGCTGGAATGGCGGGACGTGATTGCCAAGGCCCCCACCGGTACAGGCAAGACCTTTGCCTACGGCATCCCCATTGTGGAGCATATCGACCCGGAGGACGAGAGCGTTCAGGCGGTGATCCTGGCCCCCACCCGGGAGCTTGCCATCCAGATCACCGATGAGCTGCGGATCCTCTACACCTATAAACCCGGCATCCGGGCAGTGTGCCTGTACGGCGGCGCCCCCATCGGCCGCCAGATTGACGCGCTGAAAAAACATCCCCAGATCGTAGTGGCCACGCCGGGACGGCTGTCCGACCACATGAAGCGCCGCACCGTCCGGGTGGATACGGCGAAAACCGTGGTGCTGGACGAGGCGGACCGGATGCTGGACATGGGCTTCATCCATGACGTGACCCGACTGCTGGACCGCATGGACAAGCGGAAAAATCTGGGACTGTTCTCCGCCACCATCTCCCGTGAGGTCATGGACATCGCTTGGGTGTATCAGCGGGACGCGGAGGAGGTCACCGTCCGGGAGGACGAGCAGAACAAGCCCGATATCAAGCAGTTCCGCATGGATGTGAGCTTCGACGGCAAGGCGGAGGCCATCGCCAAGATCCTGAACGAGACCGGCTTTGACCGCTGCATGGTGTTCTGCAACACCAAGGGCAACACGGAGCGCATCACCAAGTTCCTGCAGATGCGGGGCATCGACGCCCAGTGCATCCATGGGGACATTCCCCAGAAGAAGCGGGAGCAGGTAATGGATCTGTTCCGCAAGGGTAAGCTTCGGGTCTTTGTTTCCACTGACGTGGCCGCCCGGGGCATCGACGTGGATGATGTGGACATCGTGTTCAACTGCGACATTCCTGATGAAAATCAGGACTATGTCCACCGAATCGGCCGTACCGGCCGGGCCAAACGGCAGGGCGTGGCCGTCAGCTTTGTGGCGGACTTCCCCTCCAAGATTCGGATCGACGATATTGCCAAGAATACCCGCAACGAGATCCTACCGGTGAAATTCGATGAAAACGGCAGCCTGACCATGGCATAACATAAAAGGAGTCCCTATGAAATTATGGAAGCGCCTGACAGCGCTGTGTCTCAGCGCTCTGGTGTGCGTTACCCTCCTGACCGCCTGCGGCCGGAAGGAATCGACAGACGGCCGGGCATCCCTCTCCGTTTGCGTGGGTGAGACCCCCGCCACCTATGATCCTATCTACGCCCAGCGGATCGGAGACCAGACCATCCTGAACCACCTTTATGAAAATCTGATGCGGCTGGAAACGGGCGAAAACAGCCAGACCATCGCAGTCCCCGGTGCCGCCAAAAGCGTGGACATGAAGGAGAACAGCGATGGCACCGTCACCTACACCTTCCGCCTCCGGGGCGGCAAGTGGTCCGATGGCGTAGAGGTCAAGGCCAGCGACTTTGTATACGCCTGGCAGCGTCTGGCAGACCCCGCCACCGGCTCCGTGTATGCCCCGCTGCTGTCCATTGTCAGCGGCTATGCGGAGGCTCAGGCCTCCGGCGACATGAGTCTGCTGGCGGTGAGCGCAAAAAGCAGCACCACCCTTGTGGTGACCCTGACCGGTCATTACGACTGGTTCCTGCGGGAGGTCTGCACCTCCATCGCCACCATGCCTCTGCGGCAGGATGTTGTACAGCGGCTCAAGCAGGAGGCGGATGCCGCCAACGAAAATCTGAAAGAGGATGAGACGCCTCGCCGCTGGTGGTCCGATCCCACCCGTCTGGTGACCAATGGTCCCTATACTGCCTCCGCAGAGGACGAAAATGCTCTGACGCTGACGGAAAATACCGCCTACGGCAAAAAGCTGACCGGTCCGGAGGATCTGACCTTCCGCTTCGGAGACACGCAAACGGCGGAGGTCCTGTATGATCAGGGCGTGGTAGACGCTGTCTGGCCTCTGACGGAGGAGGAGATGGCAGAGCAGATGGAAGCAGATGAGACCTGGCAGGCAGAGCCTGTTCTGGAGACTTACTCCGTCATGTTCAACTGCAGCCGTCTGGAGGATGAATCCATCCGCAAGGCCCTGAGTCTGGTGATTGACCGGGAGCAGTTGGCCGCCATGGCGGGGATTACGGCACAGCCCGCCGAGGGACTGGTGCCCCCCGGTGTGCCGGAGGACAACGCAGATCTGGATTTCCGCGCCTGCGGCGGCAGCCTGCTGGACAACGATCCCGAAAGCTACGCCGACCGCTGCCAGGACGCTGTGGACCTGATGCAGAATGCCGGATATGACCGGGGCAGCGACCTGAGTGCGGAGTTGGGTGCTCTGGAATATCTCTATGTGGATCAGGGCAGCAACAAGACCGTGGCCATGGCCCTGTGCGGTATGTGGGGACACTATCTGGGCGTGAATGTGACGCCCAGAGCCGTAACGCCGGCGGAGCTGGCCTCCGCTATGCGCAGCGGGAATTACACGCTGGCCGGTATGTCCGTCAGCGCCGTGTGCAGCGATGCGGAATGTTTCCTGATGGACTGGACCACCGGCAATCGGGACAACTTCCTCCACTATGAAAACAGCGCCTACGATACGCTGATGTCCATCATCGCCGGTGCAGAGGACGGCTCGGCCCGTATGGGCTGTCTCCATGACGCGGAGGACCTGCTGCTGGAGATCGACTGCGCCATATCCCCCCTCTACACGGTGGGAACGGCTTGGAAGCTGCGGGACACCTATCTGGGTGCCATCCGGGACCCCCGGGGCTGGTTCGACTTCCGGGGCGTGTATCCAAAGCCCGTCACCGTGCAGTAATTCCAACGGAACCAATGGAATACGCCGCGACCGCAATGAAATGCAAAAACAACGCAGCCGTTTTTGGGAGATCCTCCCGAAAACGGCTGCGTTTTTTATGTTCCAAACTCTTGCGGACAACTTTCTTACGGCTTCGCGTAGATTTTTCTTCCGGCGGACCAGACTGCCTGTACGGCCCCCTCCTGACGGCGGTACACCGCCCGTTCCAGCCGCTCCGCCGGAGTCAAGGTGCGGGGCTGGGGCAGTGTGTCATCCGCCAGTACGATGGCGTGAAGGGAATTTCCCGCGGCAAAGCCCGGCTGCTCTCCAAAGAAAGCGGCCCCGGCAGAGGTAGCCAGATACCACCCCTCCGCCACAGTGAGGAAGGGCGTGCTCCAGCCATCCATCATCCGCCGGGCCTTGGAGGCCCGAACGGCAGCAGCCGTCACATCGAACATATCCAAATGATCGCCTCCGGCGATGTCGCTGCCAAGGGCCACCTTCACGCCCTCGTCCAGCATCACCCGCACCAGAGCCACGCCGGAGCAGAGATTCTGATTGGAGTCGGCGCAGTGGACCACCGTTACCCCGGCGTTCTTCATGGCCTGCCGCTCCCGCTCGTCCGACCAGACGCAGTGGGCCATCACAGTGCGGTCATTCCAAAGGCCGTACTTCTTGTAGGTCTCCCAATACTGTCTGCAATCCGGGTGGAGCTGGCGTACCCAGTCCATCTCCGCGCCGTTTTCCGACAGGTGGGACTGCACCGGCAGATCGCGCTCCGCCGCCAGCTTTCCCAAAAATGCCATCAGCTCATTCGTGCAGGAGGGGGTGAACCGGGGTGTCAGAATTGGCTTGATGTGCCGGAGATCCTGACAGGCATCCAGCCACCGCAGCGTTTCGCGCATGGAATCCTCCGTGGTCTCCTCCAACACGCCGGGTGCGCCGTTGCGATCCATGTTCACCTTGCCCACATAGCCGGTGATCCCCGCTTTTTCCAGCTCGTTCATCAAAATCAGGGTAGCGTCGGTGTGGAGGGAGGAAAACATACACACCCGCGTGGTCCCGTGGGACGCCAATTCCCCCGCCAGCTGCCGGTACACCGTCCGGGCGTAGTCCGGCTCCGCAAACCGGGCCTCCGTGGGGAAGGCGTAGGCATTCAGCCAGTCCAGCAGGGGCAGATCCATACCCATCCCCAGCATGGGATACTGGGGCGCGTGGAGGTGCAGGTCCGCAAAGGACTGGACGATCAGGCAGTCTCCATAGTCCTCCACAGACGCTCCGGCATATTGCTCCGGCAGCACCGGATACACCCCGGTAATGACGCCGTTTTCGGCGATGAGATAACCGTGTTCCATCACATCCAGCCGGCCGCAGGCCGGTGCAGAAACGATATTTCCTTTCAGAATAGTGGTCATTGCGTCCTCCTTTCAAAACAAAAGAGCGCCCGCATAAGCGGACGCTCATAGCAAGATCTTAGGCGATCTCATAGAAACTTCCGCGCCTGAGACGATCCCATCAGCGGAATTATATGAGCCATATTTCCTTTTACAGTTTAATCATACCACGGCGCCGGGAAAAAGGCAAGCCTCTCCGTCGGCACACATCCGGGAATTGTCGCCTATACTGGCGTACAGGCAAAATTCCGCCTGAATCGAGGAAAAGGCGTTGATTCGTATGCTGCAAGCATTGAGCTGGGCCGCTTTGGGCACCGGCTTTACCTTTCTGATGACCACCTTAGGGGCTGCGGTGGTATTTTTCTTTGTGGAAGATCCCCGCCCCCAGTTCCAGCGGACCATGCTGGGCTTCGCCGCCGGGGTGATGACGGCGGCCAGCGTCTGGAGCCTGCTGCTGCCCGCCATTGAGCAGTCGGCGGACTTCGGCGTTCCCGGCTGGCTCCCCGCGGCGGCGGGGCTGCTGCTGGGCGTAGGCTTTCTCTCCGCGCTGGACGCCGTTCTGCCCCATCTGCGGCGGGCAAAGGACATGGACTTGACCCGCCGCCAAAGCACGCTGCTGATGGCAGCCATTACCCTCCACAATGTACCGGAGGGCATGGCGGTGGGCCTCGCCTTCGCACTGGCGGCAGAGGGAGAGGGCATGGCCGGGGCTGCGGCGCTGGCGCTGGGCATCGGCATCCAGAATCTTCCGGAGGGCGCCGCCATCTCCCTTCCTCTGCGGCAGGAGGGCAGCTCCCGGGGCCGGGCTTTTCTGTTAGGGACCCTCTCCGGCAGCGTGGAGCCGATTTTCGGTATTCTGGTAGTGCTGGTAGCTGCTGGTGTCCGACCTCTGATGCCATGGCTCCTCAGCTTCGCCGCCGGAGCCATGCTGTATGTGGTGGTGGAGGAACTGGTGCCTCAGGCCCACTCCAAAGCCGGGACCTGCGGCTTTGTGGGGGGCTTTTTAATTATGATGATCTTAGACGTAGCGCTGGGATAGTGTGTCAAAACGTAAACTTACATTGTCTCCCGAAAAAAAGTCTGCTATAATCGGCCCAGCACACCAAACCCACGCAAAGGAGAACAAATATGGATACAAAATTCAGCGGCAGCGCAAATTACGTGGCGTCCCGCGACCTGATGGAGACCGTTAACATCGCCGTGGCTTTGCAGAAACCTCTGCTCATCAAGGGTGAGCCGGGCACCGGCAAGACCATGCTGGCCCAGGCTGTTGCGGACGCTCTTGGGAAAAAGCTCATTATCTGGAATGTAAAATCCACCACCAAAGCCCAGGACGGCCTGTATGTCTACGATGTGGTACAGCGGCTCTATGACAGCCAGTTTGGAAACGCCGGTGTGGATGACGTTAAAAAATACATCAAGCTGGGTAAACTGGGCGAAGCCTTCTCCGCCGACGAGCAGGTGGTCCTGCTGATTGACGAGATCGACAAGGCGGATCTGGAATTTCCCAACGACCTTCTCTGGGAGTTGGACCGGATGGAGTTCTACATCCCCGAGACGAAGGAGACCGTACAGGCCAGGCAGCGCCCCATCGTCATCATCACCTCCAACGCAGAGAAGGAACTGCCGGACGCTTTCCTCCGTCGGTGCGTGTTCCACTACATCGAGTTCCCGGAGCAGGCGCAGATGGAAGCCATCCTCCGGGTCCACTTCGGTGATTTGGAGGAAAAGCTGGTAAAGCAGTCCCTCGCCGCCTTCTACTGGCTGCGGGAGCTGCGGGGCATTGAGAAAAAGCCCTCCACCTCTGAGCTGGTGGACTGGATCCGGGCGCTGGTGGCCGGCGGCGTGGACCCGGCCCGCATTGAAAAGGAGATCCCCTTCGCCGGTGTCCTGCTGAAAAAAGACAAGGATCTTCAGACCCTGCGAAAGGTGAAGTAATCCATGTTCGCCGCGTTTTTTTACCTGCTGCGTCAGCGGGGGCTGCACGTCTCCCTGAACGAGTGGATGACGCTGCTGGAGGGCATGGAAAAGGGGCTGCACCATTCGACGCTCACCGGCTTTTATCACCTGTGCCGGGCCATCGTGGTGAAGAATGAAACGGAATTTGACCGCTTTGACCAGATCTTTTTGGAATTTTTCAAGAACGTGCCCTACACCGGGGAGCTGCCGGAGGACCTGCTGGACTGGTTGAACCACCCCAGCGAGGATCTGAAACGGACCATTGCCGACCTGCGCTCCGCCGGGTTTCCGGATGAAACGCTGGAGGAACTGCTGAAAATGCTGGAGGAACGTCTAAAAGAGCAGACGGAAGAGCACAACGGCGGCAACTACTGGGTTGGGACCCAGGGCCGCACCCCTTGGGGCAACAGTGGTTGGCATCCCAACGGCATCCGGATCGGCGGGCAGTCCATGCACCGCACCGCCATGATGGTAGCGGGGGAGCGGAAATTCCGGGACTTCCGGAAAGACAATAAGCTGGACACCCGCCAGTTTCAGATGGCCTTCCGCACACTGCGGCAGCTGTCTGCGCAGGAGCGGAGCGCCGAAAAGGAGCTGGATGTGGACGCCACGATCCACGATACCTGCGAGAGCGCGGGGCGGCTGGAGATCCGGTACAGGAACCCCCGGAAGAACACGGTGAAGGTCCTGCTGCTGATGGACTCCGGCGGTTCTATGGACTACTATTCCGGCCTGTGCAGCCAGCTGTTTCAGGCGGCCACCAAGTCCAACCACTTTAAAGAGCTGCACACCTACTATTTCCATAACTGCATTTACGGCGACGTTTACAACGGCCCCCGCCTCTGGCAGGACGGCCAAACGCCTACGGAATGGCTTTTGCAGAATTTCGATGCCAGCTACAAGGTCATTCTCGTGGGCGATGCCGCCATGAACCCCTACGAGCTGCGGGAAAAGCAGTACGATTGGCGGAACCAGCGGTACGGCCCCTCCGGTCTGGAATGGCTGGAGCTGTTCAAAAAACACTTCCCCTATCTCATCTGGCTGAACCCGGAGCCTCTGCCGGCATTTCAGGACTTCTGGACCCTGACCCACCTGCAGTTGGCCAAGATGTTCCCCATGTTCGACCTTTCCGCCGAGGGCTTGGAAGCTGGCATGAAGCGCCTGATGGTGAAGCGGTAGAGGAGACAAGCCCGCAGCATCGCGGGCAAACCAAACAGAAAGAGGTGGAGCATGGATTTTTCCAAGCTGCTGGGGCTGCGCCCCGGCGTCACCGCCGTCATCGGCAGCGGCGGTAAAACCAGTTTACTGCGCCGTCTGGCGGAGGAATTACCGGGGACGGTCCTCCTCTGTACCACCACCCATATCCGCCCCTTTGAGGAATACCCCCTGCTGACGGCCCCTACGCCGGAGGACATCCGCAAGGCTCTGACCGCTTATCGGGTCCTCTGCCTGGGAACTCCCTGCGAAAATGGCAAGCTGACCGCTCCCTCCCTTTCCGTAGAAACACTGGCCACACTGTCGGACTATGTGCTGGTGGAGGCCGACGGTTCCCGGCAGCTGCCTTTGAAGGCCCATGAAGCCCACGAGCCGGTGATCCCCGCCGTCAGCCGTCAGGTGATCTGCGTGGTGGGGGCATCCGGTTTCGGGAAGCCCATCCGGGAGAGCGTCCACCGGCCAGAGCGGTTCTGCGCCCTGACCGGCGCCGCTACGTCAGACCCCGTCACGCCGGAACAGGCCGCAAAGGCCATTTTGGCGGAACAGCTGTGTGACGCCGTGTTCCTGAATCAGATCGACACGGAGGCCCAACGGTCTCTGGCGGACCGCTTTGCCGCGGCGCTGGGCGGCTCCGGTCTCCGGATCGCCGCCGGGAGTCTTCGGGCCGGGAGCGGCTGGCTTTACCCGGATATCTGAAAAATATGACAGGCCCACTGTCCCCACATTCTGCTGCGAAGCCGCATTTTCTTCGCAAAAGTGCAAACATTTCCACAGAATCATTGATTTTCGCAAACGTTTTCTCCTGTGAATTGCATAAAAATACCGTCAGGGGGTTCACAGTCAACTGGTTCCATGGTATAATTTGACACGTTCTTAACAATATTTCCGCTGCCTTTATCCGCCGCGGAATGATTCTGAACGGAGAAAAACGCCATGGAACACCATGAAAAAGCAGGATGCCTGTTTCCTAAAATCGGTATGCGCAACGTCAAGACCGCCCTTGCGGCAGCCCTGTGCGCGCTGGTCTACTACTTTCTGGACCGCAACCCCACCTTCGCCTGCATCGGCGCCATTTTCGGCATGGGCAGCAGCTTTATGCAAAGCCGTCTCCACGGCGGCAACCGCTTCTTCGGCACAATGGTAGGCGGTTTTATCGGCATGGGTCTGTTTGCCATTTACATGGAGCTGTTCCCTGACGGCAGCAACGCCTGGGTCCTGATCCCCCTGACCTTCGTCGGCGTGATCATTTTGATCCTGCTGTGTCAGCACATCTGGGTGGGCGGCGTACAGCCCGGCGGCGTGGTGCTGTGCATCCTGCTGTTCAACACCCCCACGGACACTTATATCACCTACGCCATGAACCGTATTCTGGACACCGGCATCGGCGTGCTGGCGGCGATCTTTGTCAACGGGATGCTGCCCGGCGGCTTCACCTTCTCTTTTATGCACAGGCTCTACCAGCGTCTGGGGATCCGGGACGATGTAGAGGATGAATTTATGGCCAAACCCGCCGTCTGAGCGATCGGAGGCCGCTCCTTCCAAACGGATCCATTCGCGCAAATGCAAATATGCAAGAAGTACCGCTCCCCTGCTGAGAAAACGTTCAGCAGGGGAGTTTTCTATCTACGCCCCCAGGGTTTGACCCGTAAATTCCGCGTGAAACCCAAAAAAGAGGAAGTGCACTTCATGGAAGCCCACTTTCACCTGACATAGAATCTCGGTATCAGTCAGATATACGGAGGTTTTGACGAATGAGCGGGTATAAAGAGTCACTTCGGCAGTACTTTTCTGCGCAGGCGAAAGCGCTTCGCAAGAAGCGGAAGCTGACCCAAGAGGAAATGTCCGAGCAGTTACATATCACGGTTCGGGCCTATAGCGATTTAGAGCGCGGCTGCAGTTGTTGTTCTGCAATCGCTCTCTTATTCTTTTTACTGATGCTGGAGCCTGATGAACTGACGGCGTTTCTTGCGCAGATGAAAAAGCAGTTCCGGGAGCAGGATCAGCAGGAGGTCGCATAGGCCCCTTTTTGCAGCATTTCTGTATCTGAAAATATGGGGGGATTCAGAATATGGATGGTCGCAAACGTGTGCTATTGGCCGACAGCAGCGAGGAATTTCGCTGGTTGATGTGGAGAAGTGCGGCAAATCATAATTTTTTCTCCCTTGCAACCGTTGGCAGTGGCCGCGATGTTTTATTATGTATGCAAAAACAGACTGCCGATCTGCTGCTGATGGACACGGCGCTGCCGGATGTCTGCGGTCTAACCGTGTTGGATGAGTTGCAGCGCCGGGGGACTGCCCCTCAGAGGGTCATCCTTCTCTCCAGCATCGTTTCTGAGCAAGTCACCGATCAGGCTTTTGCTCTGGGCGTCTCACATTTTATTCCAAAGCCGTTTCATACCGATCTGCTGTTTGATGCCATGTACGAACTGTTTCCCGGCTGTTCCTGCGGTCATTGGCCGCATAGTCCTCAGTAGGATACAGATAGCCCATGCCCTCAGAAAATAAAAAAACCCCAACGGGCACCGCAAACGCGATGACCCGCCGGGGGATCTCCGGAATCAGTTGTCGCCTCCGTCAAAGGGAGCCGCATGATCCGGACTTTTTACTTTTCAAAGACGGGGATCAATCCACCAGACCGGCGGTGATGATGGCCATGGAGTAGACCTCCAGAGCGTTGCAGCCGCGGGACAGGTCATTGATGGGAGCGTTCAGGCCCTGCAGGATGGGGCCGTAAGCGTCGAAGTTACCCATGCGCTGGCAGATCTTGTAGCCGATGTTGCCGGCGTTGATGTCGGGGAAGATGAAGGTGTTGGCATGACCGCCCACGGAGCTGGTGATGTGCTTGGTCTTGGCCACCACGGGAGACACGGCGGCGTCGAACTGGAACTCGCCGTCCACGGGAACGTCGGGCATGGCAGCCTTGGCCTTCTCGCAGGCGTTGCGCATCTTGTCCACGTCCTCGCCCTTGCCGGAGCCCAAAGTGGAGTAGCTCAGGAAGGCCACCTTGGGATCGATGCCGAAGACCTTGGCGGTACGGGCAGTTTCAACGGCGATCTCCACCAACTCATCCTCGGTGGGCTTGATGTTGATGGCGCAGTCAGCCATAGCCAGGACCTCGTTCTCGCCGGTGGCGGAAGGACGGACCATAATGAAGCAGGAGGACACGATCTTGCTGCCCGGCTTGGTCTTGATGATCTGCAGGGCGGGACGGACGGTGTCAGCGGTGGAGTAGGTAGCGCCGCCCAGCAGAGCGTCGGCATAGCCCATCTTCACCAGCATGGTACCGAAGTAGTTGGCCTGAGACAGGGACTTGCGGCACTGCTCCTCGGTCATCTTGCCCTTGCGCAGCTCCACCATCAGGGCCACCATCTTGTCCATGTCAGCGAAGTTGGCGGGGTCCATGATCTCAGCGCCGCGGATGTTGAAGCCGGCCTCTTCGGCAGCCTTGGTGATCTCGTCGGCGTTGCCCACCAGAACGGGAGTCAGAAAAGTACCGGACAGCAGACGGGCAGAAGCCTCCAGGATGCGGGGATCGGTACCCTCGGTGAAGACGATCTTACGGGGATGCGCCTTCAGCTTTTTGATCAGAAATTCAAACATGTTGATTCCTCCAATTTTTAATTCAGGGAACGGGGTTTCAATTCCACCCTTTATTATACACGGTCCGTAGCCGGGGTCAATAAAAAAAGTGACGAATTGGGGCGTGATTTTTTCCGATTTTTGCGTGTCAACTACGAAATTCGGCAAAAAAGCATCGTTAAAATACATAAAAATATGCCAAAAAGCCAGAAGTTGCTTGACGGGCGAATATAAAAGGGATAATATAAAGCGGTAACAATTTGTTACTTTTTATGGTTCACAAATTTTTAAAGGGCATCTGCCCGCGATACGATAGGAGCATTATGAGTCAAAACACCAAAAAGCCTTATAATCTGCCGGACTGGCCCGCAGAGGCGGAACAGACCCAGGAAGCGCCCAGACCCCGCAGAAAGCGGCGCGCTCCCGCTGAGCCCGAAGACCTCTGGGGCAAGCTCCGCTTCCGGGCCGGAAAGAAGGTCCGCTGGTTTGGCCGCCGCTGCCGCCGGGTTGTCCGGGAGGCTCAGGCCCATCGGTTCCCGGAGTCCAACCGGAAGCCTCTGCAATTCCTGCTGATGCTCTGGGGGCTGCTGCCCTCCGCTGCCAGCCGGCTGCGGGAGATCCTGCTGGGCCGCCGCAGAGAGCGGAACCTCCGCACCAGCAGATTCTCCGTCTGGTTTGAAAAGGAAAAGCGCCTCCACTCCCTGATGTTCCTGGGAGGAAGCTGTGCGCTGGCAGGCATTATCCTGTTCTGTTCCTTCTTCACTATCGGCACCACCGTCTCCTATGACGGGCAGGTGCTGGGGCGGCTGGCTTCCAAATCGGAAGCCGAAACCGTCCGGAAGGATCTGGAAAGCATCACCTCCCGGACACTGGGAGAGACCTACACCATCGATGATTCCCTGCTGCAATACGATTCCGGCTGGATACTCCGTCAGGACATTGAGGATAAGGCCGTATACGAGGACCAGCTCTCTGATGAGATTGGTCTTGTGACCTCCGCCTACTGCCTGTACGTCAACGATGTACGCATCGGTGCCACCCCCTACGAGGGCGCGTTGGAGGAACTGCTGGACCAGCTGCAGAAGGCGGCCTCCGACGAGGACACCATTTCCTGTGAATTTGCAGAGGATGTTGAGATCCGGCAGGAGTACGTTCCCACCAGTGAGATCATGAACCTGGGCTATATTGCGGAGCTGCTTTACAGCACCAAGACGGCCGAGGTCACTTACGAGGTGAAAAAGGGCGATACCTGGTCTCAGATCGCCGCCAAGAACGACATGTCCTCCGCAGAGCTGCTGGCGCTGAACCCCGGCTACAACATCAATAAGCTCCAGATCGGCGAAGTGCTGACCCTGTCCGCCTCTGTCCCCTACCTGACCATGACCGTGGTAAAGCAGGAACGGTATCTGGATGATGTGTCCTACAACATTGAGTACACCGACAGCGCTGACCTCTATCAGGGCGACTATAAGGTAACCTCCAAGGGTGAATACGGCAAGGCGGACGTGATGGCCAAGACCACCTACGTCAACGGCGAGGAAACGGAGCGGACCATTCTCTCCTCCGTGACTTTGAAAGAGCCTGTCACCGAATACCGGCTCCGGGGCACCAAGGTCCGGCCCACCTGGATGCCTACCGGCAGCTTCCGCTGGCCCACCAGCGGTCGGATCAGCTCCTACTTCGGCGGACGGAAATCCCCCGGCGGCATCGGCTCCACCAACCACAAGGGCATCGATATCGCCGTCCCCAGAGGGACACCCATCTACGCCGCCGATGGCGGCACGGTGACCTACTCCGGCTGGATGAGCGGCTACGGTTATCTGGTGCAGATTGACCACGGCAATGGCTACGTCACCCGGTACGGTCACAACTCCAGTCTCACCGTCAGCGTGGGGCAGCACGTTTACAAGGGCCAGCAGGTGGCCCGGGCCGGCTCCACCGGCAACTCCACCGGCAATCACTGCCACTTTGAGGTGCGGTACAACGGCGTGGCGAAAAACCCGTTGAACTACCTGCCGTAACAAACTGCATTCCAGAAAAGGGAGGACTTTTGTCCTCCCTTTTTCTTGTGTTCCGGGAGCTTTTATGCTATGATATTTTAGTTAAGTTATGTGCTTTTCCTCCCGGCCTCAAGCGGATGAACGCATGAAGCCGGGACTCTGAAAGGAGTGCGAAATATGAAGTCCCTGAAGGTTTTAATGCTCAACGGCAGTCCCCATACCAATGGCAACACCGCCGTGGCCCTGCGGGAAATGGAAGCGATTTTCAAGGAGAATGACATAGATGTGGAAACGGCAGTCCTGGGAAACCGGGACATCCGGGGCTGCGTGGCCTGCGGCTCCTGTGCCAAGACCGGCAAGTGCGTCTTTGACGATGGAGTAAACGAGCTGGCCCCCAAGCTTCAGAAGGCCGACGGTCTGGTGATTGCCAGTCCGGTGTATTACGCCTCCGCCAACGCCACGCTGATCGCCTGTCTGGACCGGCTGTTTCACAGTACGTCCTTTGATAAGACCATGAAGGTTGGTGCCAGCGTAGCCTGCGCCCGGCGGGGCGGCTGCTCCGCCACCTTTGATGAGTTGAACAAGTATTTCACCATCTCCGGGATGCCTGTGGCCTCCAGCCAATACTGGAACAGTATTCACGGCCGGACGCCCGGTGAAGCGGAGCAGGACGGCGAGGGACTTCAGACCATGCGGACCCTGGCCCGAAACATGACATTCCTGATGCGCAGCATCGCGCTGGGCAAGGAGCAGTTCGGTCTCCCGGAAAAGGAAGATCGGATCGCCACTCATTTTATCAGATAACTTTAGGAGGATATACCATTTGAAGCGTGAAAATGTACTGGTGTCCGAGGACGCGCTGGCGCGTCAGCGGGAGTTTGAAGCAAAGATCAAGGAGATGTTCACCTCCCGGGAAGCCCATCCTGTGGCCTGCGTGGACACCTTCGGCTGTCAGCAGAACGTAGCGGACGGCCAGAAGCTTATGGGTATGCTGGCCGACAGTGGCTTTACCTTTACAGAGGACCCCAAGGAGGCGGATCTGGTGATCCTGAACACCTGCGCCGTCCGGGAGCACGCGGAACAGCGGGTCTTCGGCAATTTAGGCATCCTCACCCACACGAAAAAGGAAAACCCGGAGCAGGTGATCTGCCTGTGCGGCTGCATGGCGCAGGAGGAGCGGGTCTCTCAGCGGGTGAAGGAATCCTACCGTCATGTGGATCTGGTGTTCGGCCCCCATGCCCTGTGGAAATTTCCAGAGCTTTTGTGGCAGGTCTACGAGACCCGGAAGCGGGTCTTTGCCGTGGACAATGAGGACGGCACCATTGCCGAGGGCATCCCTGTGGTGCGGGAAAAGGGCGTGAAGGCATGGGTCAGCATCATGTACGGCTGCAACAATTTCTGTTCCTACTGCATCGTACCCTATGTCCGGGGCCGGGAGCGCAGCCGGGATCCCCAATGCGTTTTGCAGGAGGTCCGGGAGCTGGTTGCCGCCGGTTACAAGGACATCACTCTGCTGGGCCAGAATGTCAACTCCTACGGCAATGATCTGGATCTGGACTACCATTTCCCGGATCTCTTAGAGGACATCGACAAGATCCCCGGCGAATACTTGATCCGCTTTATGTCCAGCCATCCCAAGGATGCCACCAACCACCTCTTTGACGTGATGGCCAAGTGCCCCCATGTGGCGAAGCAGCTGCATCTTCCTTTCCAGTCCGGCAACAACCGGGTGCTGAAGGAGATGAACCGCCGCTACACCCGGGAACAGTACCTGGAAGAAATCAACTATGCAAAAAAGGTGATGCCCGGGCTGGTGCTGACCTCCGATGTGATTATCGGCTTCCCCGGCGAAACGGAGGATGAGGCCATGGACACCGTATCCCTGGTGGAGGAGGTGGGCTTCGACGCCCTCTTCACCTTCATCTACTCCCCCCGGCCCGGCACCCGTGCAGCTTCCATGCCGGACCCCGCCACTCGTGCCGAAAAGCAGAAGTGGTTTGATAAGCTGCTGGAGGTTCAGAATGCCAATTCCGCCAAGCTCCACGCCGCCTATGTGGGCAAGACCGTCCGGGTGCTGGTGGACGGCGAGAGTGACGATGAGAACTTCCCCCTTGCCTCCCGCACTGAGGGCAACCGGCTGGTGCGGCTGAAGGGCGGGAAAGACCTGATCGGAAAATTCATGGACGTGAAGGTGACGGACAGCAACACCTGGGCGCTGTACGGCGAGCCGGTTTGATTTGATGCTCCCACATGGGGCCAGAATTCCCGGCGGAACTGTACCGTTTCGGTACGGAGAAGCCAAGGGGATATTCTCTTTTGAAAAGAGAATGTCCCCCCGGCCCCCTAAAGAGAAACGCGGGGGGATTTCGATTTCCCCCCGCACCCCCTTGAAACGACACAAAGGGGCGAAACTGCGGTTTCTCCCCTTTGGAAACCCCTCTAAGGATAAGGGGAGCGGCAGCGGAAAGTGAGGCAGAGGGTGTCCTCTTTGCACCCCAATGAACGCCGCGCCCACAGATGCGGGGGCGCAGTTATTCGAGGAATATCTGTCGGCGCAGCCGGCAAGAGACTTCTGGATTTTGCCGACAGTGCGTGGCGGCCAGCCCCCGTCTTGGGTGATTTGACACGGAGGTGTCAAATCATCCCTCAGCGTCTTTTCTTTTGACCATGAATGGCCGTTTTCTTTTCCGCAAGAGGAAAAGAAAATGGGGATTCAATTCTGCATGGTATCACCATGCTTTCCCGTGCCGCAAGGCGGCACACCCTTATACGATCTGGTATCATAAAACAGAAACATTTGCTGAAAGATAAAGAAAGAGGTATTTTTATGGCGGAACTGACCCCCATGATGAAGCAATATCTGGAAATCAAGAAGGACAACCCGGATTCCATTCTGTTTTTCCGTCTGGGGGACTTCTATGAGATGTTCGCCGACGATGCCAAACTGGCCTCCAAGGAACTGGACCTGACCCTGACCTCCCGGGACCACGGCAAAAACGCCAAGCCGGAGGAAGAACGGGTCCCCATGTGCGGCATCCCCTATCACGCCAGCGAGTCCTATATTGCCCGTCTCATCGCCAAGGGCTACAAGGTGGCCATCTGCGAGCAGATGGAGGACCCCGCCACCGCCAAGGGGCTGGTGAAGCGGGATATTATCCGGGTGGTGACCCCCGGCACTGTTATCGACGCCGCATGTCTGGATGATAAGTCCGGCAACTACCTCTGCGGCATTTATCTGGACAGTCAGGGAGGCGGCGCGGCCTTCTGCGACCTCTCTACCGGTGAGACGCACCTCACCGCCTTCTCTGGCAAGGATACCCTGACCCATATCATCAACGAACTGGGCCGGTTCAGCCCCGCCGAGGCCATTCTCAGCGACGGGGCTTTCAGCGAGAAGGCGCTGACAGACGTCCTTACCGACAAATTCCACTGCCGCTATGAAAACGGTGGTGAGCGCCGGTTCCGGCTGGCAGAGGCGGAGAAAAATATCCGCGCTCAATATGGTGAGGAAGCCTTTTCCAAGCTGCCCGCCGGGGAGCCTGCCGCCGCCATGGCTCTGGGCGGTTTGCTGAACTACCTCTACGAGACCCAGAAAACCGACCTCTCCCACATCCGGGAACTGGATTACTACCGTCAGGGCCGCTTCATGGAGCTGGATCTGGCCGCCCGCCGGAATCTGGAGTTGACAGAGACCCTTCGGAGCAAGGAGAAGAAAGGCAGCCTCCTTTGGGTGCTGGACAAAACCAAGACCCCCATGGGCGGGCGGATGCTGCGCAGCTGGCTGGAGCAGCCCCTGCTGTCCGTAACGGATATTGACCGCCGCAGCAGCGCCGTGGCAGCACTGGTGGATGACACCATCCGCAGGGAGGAACTCATCGCCGGAATGACCGGCCTTGGAGACATGGAACGGCTCATTGGCCGCATCGTCTATGGCACCGCCGGAGGCCGGGATCTGACCTCCCTCCGCGCCGCCATGGAAAAGCTGCCCAACCTGAAGGAACAGCTTTCCGGGTTTTCCGACCGCCGTCTGACCAAACTGACCGCCGAGCTGGACACGCTGGACGATATCAGTGGGGACATTGCCGCCGCCATCTGTGACGAGCCGCCCTTTTCCGTCCGGGAAGGCGGCATCATCCGGGATGGCTTCAATGAAGAAGTGGACCGCCTGCGGCACATCCTGAAAAGCGGCAAGGGCGTTATGGCGGAGATGGAGGCCAAGGAGAAGGAAAAAACCGGCATCCGCACCCTGAAAATCGGCTATAACAAGGTGTTCGGCTACTATATTGAGGTCTCCAATGCCTTTAAGGAGCAGGTGCCGGAAACCTACATCCGCAAGCAGACCTTGGTAAACGGCGAGCGGTTCATCACACAGGAACTGAAGGATCTGGAACATGAGATCCTGACGGCCTCCGAGCGGGTGGTGGCGCTGGAATATGAGCTGTTCTCCGCCCTGCGCCAGCAGATCGCGGACAACGCCGGGCGCATCCAGAAAACCGCCGCGGCGGTGGCGGAGTGCGACGCGCTGTGCTCCTTTGCCTCCGTAGCAGTCCACAACAATTTCTGCCGTCCGGAGGTGGACGAGTCCGGGGTCATTGAGATCCGGGAGGGCCGTCATCCGGTGGTGGAAAAGGTTCTGAAGGACAGCCTGTTCGTCCCCAACGACACCTTTATGGGTGAAAAGGAAGAACGGGTGGCCATCATCACCGGCCCCAACATGGCCGGTAAATCCACTTATATGCGGCAGGTGGCGCTGATCGTCCTCATGGCCCAGATGGGCAGCTTCGTCCCCGCCAAATACGCCCATATCGGCGTGGTGGATCGGATCTTCACCCGCATCGGCGCCAGCGACGATCTCTCCGCCGGGCAGTCCACCTTCATGGTGGAGATGACGGAGGTCTCCGATATTCTCCATCAGGCCACCAAAAATTCTCTCCTGATCCTGGACGAGATTGGCCGGGGCACCTCCACCTTTGACGGTATGGCCATCGCCCGGGCTGTTCTGGAATACTGCGCCGACAAAAAGACGCTGGGGGCAAAAACTTTGTTTGCCACCCATTATCACGAGCTGACAGAAATGGAAAACACCCTCCCCGGCACGGTGAACTACAACATCGCCGTCAAGCGCCGGGGGGAGGACATCATCTTCCTGCGGAAGATCATCCCCGGCGGCGCCGACCGCAGCTACGGCATCGAAGTCGCCAAGCTGGCGGGTCTGCCGGAGAAGGTGGTCCAGCGGGCCAAGGTCATTCTGAAGGAGCTGGAGGACGAAAACGGCGTACAGTACGTGGCCGCCCGGAAAGAGACCGATCAGGTCTCGCTGGACGCCATGAGTGAGGGCGAGGTGCTGGACGCCATCCGCCGCTGCCAGCCGGATACGCTGACGCCCATTGAGGCAATGGGGCTGCTGTATGAGCTGAAGCAGAAATTGAACAAATAGCTGTGCAATTCTTCTCAATGGGCTTTGCCCATTGGAATGTCCCCCACATTTCCCTTACTCCCGCAAGGGGCGGTTCCCACCGCAAGGACGTGGGGCGCATTCTTTTCTGGAAAAGAACCCGCCCCACACCCCGGAAGAAAAGCACCAGGGCATTTCGACTTCGCCCTGGACCCCCAACGACACGAAGGGCGAGGGCTGCGGCCCTCTCCCTTTGGAAACCCTCTCCCGGGGACGGGGGACGGAGGTGAGGCCCCCGCCTTTGGAAACCCCTCCCGGAGTTGGACGGGGGAGCGGCAGTGGAAAGAAGGGCAGGGGGCGTCCTGTTTGGAACATTGGTGTGCGGCGGACTTTCTGGTGCGGGGACACAGTTCCGGGCGGAATAGGTATAGCGCAGCCGGTAGGAGACTTCTGGATTTGGTCGGCAGTTTGTGACGGCCAGCCCCCCGTTTTGGATGATTTGACACCTTCGTGTCAAATCACCCCTCAGCGTTTTTTCTTTTGTACCGTGTCCGGCACGTTTTCTTTTTGGCAAGACAAAAAGAAAATGTGGGGGACATTCTGCACGGCAAAGTCGTGCCTTCCCGTGCCGCATAGCGGCACCGTGGTTCATCCCTGCGGCGATTCGCCGCACATTCTGGGTCCTCCCTTTCAGGGAGAACCATTCAAAGGAGCCTTGCAATGGCCAAACGTAAATCCGCCTCCTATATGACCCCCGGTGAGCAGATCGCCGGAACTGTTTTCTTTGTGATCTATCTGGTGGTGCTGCCCTTTGCCACAGCGCCCCTGTTCCGATTGGCGGAGCGGCTGCTGGATGCCAGCATTTCGCCCTCGCTGCAAAATGCCATCTATTATTACACACTGTTTGCCGTTACGCTCATTATTTTCCACAGCTTTCTGGGCCGCACCACCCGGAATTTTGCGGACAATTTGGGCAACGCCTGCAAGTCGATCTTAGTGGGTCTCATCGCTCTGTACGGCCTCAATGAGTTAGTCTACCGGCTGACCCGGATGCTGGTGAACAACCACACCAACCTGAATGACACCACCATCTCCGCCCAGATCCATGACGCCCCCAGAGTAACGCTGCTGATCGTAATTTTCCTGGCTCCCTTCGTGGAGGAAGTGCTGTTTCGCGGGCTGGTATTCGGCAATCTGAAAAGCAAAAGCCGGACGGTGGCCTATGTGGTGAGTTGTCTGCTGTTCGCTCTGCTCCATGTGTGGCAGTTCGCCGTAGTGCGGCAGGACATCACCTATTTCCTGCTGATGGTGCAGTATCTGGTACCGGGCCTGGTGCTGGCCTGGGCCTATGACCACACCGGGACCCTGTGGAGTTCCATTCTGCTCCACGCCGCCGCCAACGCCCTTCATGTGTTGGCAGGTATGTGATATTATAGAATTGAGCGTGGAATTCCGTGAGTTTTTTTGATGTATTTTCTGAAATGCTGGTCATCCTCTTCTGCATGGCCGCAGGTCTTCTCGCCCACAAGCTGGGATATCTGAGCAAGCAAACGGATCAGAATCTTTGCCGTTTGCTCCTGGGTATCATTGTGCCTTGCCTGATTTTAGGCTCCGTCTCCTCCGGAGACGCTTTGCCCAGTACCGGGGAAATTCTTTCCATTTTAAAGGTAGCAATCGTTTATTATGGCCTGGGCTTCTTCTCCGCTGCTCTCGTGCCCCGCCTGTTGGGTGGAACAGTCAAGCAGCAGTGTGTCTGGCGCTATTCGTTGATTTTTTCAAATATGGCCTTTATCGGCTATCCGGTATCGGTCGCTCTCTTTGGTCAGGAGGCACTGTTCTATGCCGTGATCCTGGTCCTGCCCTTTAACCTGCTGTCCTATTCTCTGAGTCCCTTGATGCTGGCTGGACAGGCAAAGTTTCGTTGGCAGCAGTTGCTATCGCCATGTATCGTTGCCTCGGTGATCGCCTTGATGGTGGCCCTGTTCCACATCAATATGCCAGCCTTGCTTGGGGAGTGTCTGAACTTTACAGGCAGCCTGACAACCCCCTTATCCCTCTTATTGGTCGGTTCTCTGCTGGCAGATTTGCCTTTTGGGCGGGCATTTACTTCACCCCGGCTGTGGGCTCTGGCTGCCTTCCGACTTCTGATCCTTCCCATTATGCTGTGGCTGCTCCTGAAGTGGACCGGTATCGGCACACCTCTGGTGGCTAATATCGCCGTGATCCTCATGGCCATGCCCACCGCCCTCAACGGCAGTATGCTGGCCATGGAATACGGCGGTGACACCGAATGTATGGCCCAGAGCATTTTCCTGACCACCCTGATGTCTATTATCACCATTCCCGTTTTGGCAGCATTGCTGTAAGGAGAGATCGTATGCCTCACATTCAACAATTATCGTCTCATGTGGCCGACCTGATCGCCGCCGGCGAGGTGGTGGAGCGCCCCGCCTCTGTTGTAAAAGAACTGGTGGAAAACGCCATCGACGCCGGAGCCTCCGCCATTGTGGTGGAGATCCAGCGGGGCGGCATGGGCCTGATCCGGGTGACGGACAACGGCTGCGGCATCGCGCCGGAGGAGCTGCCCACCGCCTTTTTGCGCCACGCCACCAGTAAGCTCCGCACGGCGGAGGATCTGGCCAAGATCGGGACCCTTGGCTTCCGGGGCGAGGCTTTGGCGGCCATTTCCGCCGTCAGCCGGGTGGATGTGCTGACCCGGCGGCCGGGGGATACCACGGGTTCCGCTATCCATGGCGAGGGCGGGCACATGGAGCCTGTCCGGGAGGAGGGCGCCCCGGAGGGTACCACCATCCGGGTGGCGGATCTCTTTTACAACACCCCTGCCCGGTTGAAATTCATGAAGAAGGACAGTGCCGAGACCGCCGCCGTGGCGGGGCTGATGCAGCATCTGGCGCTGAGTCACCCGGACGTTTCCTTCAAGTTCATCAAGGATGGGCAGGAGTCCCTTCACACCCCCGGAGACGGCAAGCTGGAATCCGCCGTGTACGCCGCCTTGGGCCGGGAATTCGCCAAAACGCTGGTGCCGGTACAGGGCCGAGGTGGGGACATCGAGGTGCGGGGCTTTGTGACCGCCCCCGTCAATGGCCGCGGCTCCCGCTCCATGCAGGTGTTTTTCGTCAATGGCCGGTTCATCAAGTCCCAGCTTCTGACCGCTGCTTTAGAGGAAGGCTACCGGAATCAGCTTCTCAAGGGCCGGTTCCCCGGCTGTGTGCTGGAGGTGCTGCTGCCGGTGACGGCGGTGGACGTGAACGTCCATCCCGCCAAGACCCAAGTGAAATTTGCCAAGGAGCATGACGTATTTGATGCTGTGTTCCACACGGTCATGGACGCGTTGGATGCTCGCGGTGGGGCTGTGACGAAGCCGGCTCCCCCGCCGGTCCGAGAGACCCAAAATCCCCGGCAGGACTTTTTTCAGTCCATGGACGCCAAGGCGTACCGGGAACAGGGGACGAAACCCGCCGCTGCACCTACCATTGTAAAATCCCCCGCTCCGGCCCAGCCACCCAAGGCGGCCCAACCCGCTTTCCGTCCGCAGCCGGTGTCACCGGCTGCGCCTGTCAAGCCCTCCTGGAACACGGAATGGAGCTCTACCGCCAAGGTAGCTGACAGCGTCCAGCCCATCTGGCCGCCTCGGGATACTGTTAAGGCAGCGCCTGCCAGCGCTCTGGGAAAGGCCCCCGCCTCCGTGACCGCCAAGCCTGCGGAGCCTGTGGTTCCTGTGCCGGAAAAGACGGTGGAACCCGCCCCGGCCCCTAAGCCCTTTGTTCCGGCCATTCCCGCCGTCCCGTCCCCGCAGACCGCCATGGAGCTGCCGGGGCAGGAAACGGTGCTGCCGGAGGCGGCTCCGTGGCGTATCGCCGGGGAAGTCCTGAATACTTACATTATCTGCGAGGATGACGCGGAGACCCTCTGGCTCATCGACAAGCACGCCGCCCATGAGCGGATGAACTTTGACCGGCTGATGACCTCCAAGGAGCCGCCCATGCGGCAGACCCTTTTGCAGCCCATCGCCGTGGAACCCGGCAAGGAGGACGCCGCCCTGCTGCTGGACAATCTGGAGCTGCTGGAACAGTTCGGCTTCGGCTGTGAGGATTTTGGTGACGGCGCAATTCTGGTGCGGGAGGTCCCGGCGGATTTGGACGCGGCGGACACCGCCGCCACGCTGGAGGAATTTGCGCAGAATCTCCGCACAGGCCGGAATCTGGACGAAAAGCGGGAGGCGCTGCTGCACACCATGGCCTGCAAGGCCGCCATCAAGGGCGGCTGGACCAGCGACCCCGCCGAGTTGAAGATCTTGGTGGAAAAGGTGCAGAGCGGGGAGGTCCGGTACTGCCCCCACGGACGGCCCGTAGTGGTGAAGGTCACGAAATACGAGCTTGAAAAGCTTTTCAAGCGGGCCTGAGAAGGAAAATTTCAAACAGCCAAAAGCCACCGCCGTCGCGGCGGTGGCTTTTCAACGAAAGGATGCAACAAGCATGGATATGATTCAAACGCTGGCGCAGGAGCTGAATAAGGACCCCCGGCATGTGGAAAACGTGGTCCGGCTGCTGGACGAGGGCAACACGATCCCCTTCATTGCCCGCTACCGCAAGGAGCTTCATGGCGCTATGGACGACACCTCCCTCCGGACGCTGGAGGAACGGCTCCAATACCTCCGTGGGTTGGAGGAACGCCGGGATACGGTGAAAAAATCCATCGAGGAGCAGGGCAAGCTGACGGAGGAATTGGCCGCCGCCATCGACAGCGCCCAGACCTTGGCAGAGGTGGAGGATCTTTACCGCCCCTACAAGCAAAAGCGCCGCACCCGCGCCACCGTGGCCCGGGAAAAGGGCCTGGAACCGCTGGCCGCGCTGTTATTTGCTCAGGAGCGGGACTGTCCCCGTCCGGAGGATGCGGCGGCGGGCTTCATCGATTCGGAAAAGGGCGTGGAGACGGCGGCGGACGCTCTGCAAGGAGCCAATGACATCATCGCCGAGTGGATCAGCGACGATGCGGCCGTCCGCAAGAGCCTGCGGGAGCTGCTGGAGCGGCGGGGTACTCTGCGTTCCCTCGCCGCCACGGAGGAGGACAGCGTTTACCGCCTGTACTACGATTTTGAGCAGTCCCTCAGCCACTTGCAGGGCCACCAGATCCTCGCCATCAACCGGGGTGAAAAAGAAGAAAAGCTGAAGGTCACTGTCCTGCTGGACCGGGATCTGGCGCTGCCGGTGCTGCGGCGCGCGGTGGTGAAGCCCGGCTCCGCTGCCATGGAGTTTGTCAAAGCCACGGCCGAGGATAGCTATGACCGGCTCATTTACCCCTCTTTGGAACGGGAAATGCGGGCAGCGCTGACGGACCGGGCTGACGAGGGCGCCATCGGCCAGTTTGCCCTGAACCTGAAGCCCCTTCTGATGCAGCCGCCGGTGAAAGGCAAGGTCACCATGGGTCTGGACCCCGGCTACCGCATGGGCTGTAAAGTGGCGGTGGTGGACGGCACCGGCAAGGTGCTGGATACCGCCGTGGTCTATCCCACCTACGGCGAACGGCAGAAAAACGAGGCCATTGCCGCCCTCAGCAAGCTGATCGCCAAGCACGGCGTGGAGCACATCGCCATCGGCAACGGCACCGCCAGCCGGGAAACGGAGCAGATGGCGGTGGAGCTGATCCGGCAGGTGAATGAGGCCGGCGCCCACGTCAGCTATATGATCGTCTCGGAAGCGGGGGCCTCGGTGTACTCCGCCAGCAAGCTGGCCGCCGAGGAATTCCCCCAGTACGATGTGAACCTCCGCTCCGCCGTTTCCATCGCCCGGCGGTTACAGGACCCGCTGGCGGAGCTGGTAAAGATCGATCCCAAGTCCATCGGCGTGGGGCAGTATCAGCACGATTGTCCCCAAAAGCGGCTGGATGACGCTCTGAACGGCGTGGTGGAGGACTGCGTCAATGCCGTAGGCGTGGATGTCAACACCGCATCCCCCTCCCTTTTGCAGCGGGTGGCGGGTCTGAACGGCACCACGGCGAAAAACGTGGTGGTCTACCGGGAGGAAAACGGCGCGTTCACCTCCCGCGCCCAGATCAAAAAGGTTCCCAAGCTGGGGCCCAAGGCCTTCCAGCAGTGTGCGGGCTTTTTGCGGGTGCCGGAGAGTAAAAGCGTACTGGACAACACCGCCGTCCACCCGGAATCCTATGACGCGGCCAAGGCCCTGCTGGAGCTGACAGGCCACACCTTAGCGGATGTGAAGAATGGAGCCATTTCCGACCTTCCCGCCCGCCTCGGCGCTTACGGAGAGGAAAAGGCGGCGGAGGAGATCGGCGTGGGCGTTCCCACCCTGCGGGACATCGTATCCGAGCTGCTGAAACCGGGGCGTGACGTCCGCGATGAGCTGCCTAAGCCCATTCTCCGCACGGACGTGCTGGAAATGAAGGACTTGAAGCCCGGCATGATCCTCACCGGCACGGTGCGGAACGTCATCGACTTCGGCGTATTCGTGGACATCGGCGTCCATCAGGACGGTCTGGTGCACATCTCGCAGGTGTGTGACAAATTCATCCGGCACCCCTCCGAAGCGGTGTCCGTGGGGGATGTGGTGAAGGTGGTCGTTCTGGAGGTGGACGAGAAGAAAAAGCGCATCAGCCTTTCCATGAAGCAGGCAAAATAAATTTTTTCCATGTAAAATTCAAATCATCAGGAGAGTCGGCGGTCTTTTGGCCACCGGCTCTCTTTTTTGATCAAGCTACCGCCCCCCGGCGCGTCTTGACGGGCAAAATCCTGCATAGACTGTCCCGAAAGGGGCGATGGGATGCTGGAAGTGCTGAATACCCTCCTGTGGGGGCCGGGGACGCTGGCGCTGATCTTAGGGACCGGGGCATGGCTGACCCTGCGGACAGGGGGCTTTCCCCAGCGAAATTTAGGGTGGGCACTGGCCTTGTCTTTAGGGCGGGAGGCCCGGCGGAAGGGCCGGGGCGGCGTGTCCCCCTTCGGCTCTCTGATGACAGCGCTGGCCTCCACGGTGGGCACCGGCAACATCGTGGGCGTGGCGGCAGCGCTGGTATCCGGCGGGCCGGGGGCGCTGGTGTGGATGGAGCTGGCGGCGTTGCTGGGACTGGCGTCCAAGTTTGCCGAATGTATGCTGGCGGTGAAATACCGCCGTGTCCGCCGGGACGGCACCCGTTGGGGCGGGCCCATGGCGGTGATGGAAGCCCGGCTGGGCGCTCCGGGCAGATGGATGGGGAAGCTGTTTGCCGTATTCGCCCTGTTGATGGCCTTCACCATGGGCGCTTTGGCCCAGTCCGGAGCCTTGGCGGACACCTTCTCCGCCGCCTTCACCCTGCCCCGCTGGCGGGTAGGACTGGTGACGGCGGCGCTGGCTCTGACGATCTTATTGGGCGGCATCCGCCGCATCGCGGATATTTCTACGGTGCTGGTGCCGGTGATGGCGCTGCTGTATTTGGGCGGCGGACTGGCGGTGATCCTGGGAAACCTCCGCCGCCTGCCGGAGGCGGTGACCCTGATGCTCCGGTGCGCAGTGGCACCGGAAGCCGCGCTGGGCGGGGCCTTGGGGATCGTCACCCGCCGGGAGGCCCTCCGCTGGGGTGTTGCCCGGAGCGTTTTTTCCAACGAGGCGGGGTTAGGTTCCGCCGCCATCACCGCCGCCTGCGCCGACACGGAGGATCCGGTAAAGCAGGGGCTCATCAGCATGACCGGCGTGTTTTTCGACACCATGGTGATCTGCACCGTTACCGGTCTCGCCATCTGCTGCTCCGGCACGCTGGGAACGGCGGACGGAGCCGGACGTCCCCTCACCGGCGCGGCGCTGACCCTCCGGGCCTTTGAAACGGTGCTGGGGCCGCTGGCCCCGTGGCTCATCGGCGTGGCGTTAGGGCTGTTTGCCTTTACCTCCGTGCTGGGCTGTGCGGTTCAGGCAGAGACAACGGCATCATACCTGCTGGGACCGGAGGCGGTGCGGCCCTGCCGGGTGCTGTACGGACTGGCGGTTTTTGCCGGGGCGGTAATCCCCATGGCCACGGTCCTTCAGCTGGCGGATCTCGCCAACGCACTGATGGCCTTTCCGAACCTCGTCTGTCTGCTACTGCTCTCCGGTGAGATCGCCGGAGAATGTGGCAGAAAGGAGCGGTAAAAATGGCAGCTATCAGAAAAGTAAAGCGGGTAAGAAAACAGCAAGGAAGAATGTCTCCGAAACCGCAAAGGTTCTGAAAATGGCTCCAGTGGTGCAAAAATGCTTTTTTGTGCCGCTGGAGCTGTAAATTTTCTGTGACGGCGTTGCATTTTTGTGATTTCGTGGTATGATAACCGTGGTATAAAATTTTTGAAAAGGACTGATACCATGACAAAAATCGACATCGTCTCCGGCTTCCTGGGTGCCGGTAAGACCACACTCATCAAAAAGCTGCTGGCGGAGGCCTACAAGGGCGAAAAGCTGGTGCTGATCGAAAACGAATTTGGCGAGATCAACATTGACGGCGGCTTCCTGAAGGAATCCGGCATCCAGATCTCCGAGATGTCCGCCGGCTGCATCTGCTGCTCTCTGGTGGGCGACTTCAACAAGGCTTTGAAGGACGTGGAGGCTCAGTTCCACCCCGACCGCATCCTCATTGAGCCCTCCGGCGTGGGCAAGCTCAGCGACGTGATCGTGGCGGTGGAGAACACCGTAAAGGACGTTCCCGAGATGAAGCTCAACAGCTTTGTCACCGTGGCAGACGCCACCAAGGTGAAGGTCTATATGAAGAACTTCGGTGAGTTCTACAACAACCAGATCGAGGCCGCCGGTACCATCATCCTCTCCCGGACTCAGAAGATGACGCAGGAGAAGCTGGAGACCGCCGTGTCCATGCTCCGGGAGAAAAACGCCGATGCCGCCATCATTACTACCCCTTGGGATGAACTGGACGGCAAGGCCATCCTCTCCGCCATCGAAAAGGTCTCTCTGGCCGATGAACTGCTGGAGAAAATGCGGGCCGAACATGAGGCCGATGAGCACGAGCACCATCACCATCATCATGACGGCGAGGAGTGCGACGATCCCAACTGCTCCTGCCACCACCATGACCATGAGCACGAGGAGCATGAGCATGAACATCACCATCATGGCCATGAGCACGAGCATGACCACGAGCATGACCATGACCATGACGAGTGCTGCGGCCATGAGCATGACCATGAGCATCATCATGACCACGGCGAGTGCGATGACCCCAACTGCTCCTGTCATGACCATCACCATCATCACCACGCCGATGAGGTGTTCATCTCCTGGGGTAAGGAAACACCCAAGGTGTATACACAGGCGGACATCGACCGTATTCTGACGGCGCTGGATTCTGGTGACTACGGCGCCATTCTCCGGGCCAAGGGCATCGTGAACGGCACCGACGGCGCATGGATCGAGTTCGACTATGTGCCGGAGGAGCATGAGATCCGGGCGGGCCATCCCGATTACACCGGCCGCCTGTGCGTCATCGGTTCCAATCTGAAGGAGGAAAAGCTGGCAGAGCTGTTCGGCCTGTAAGCGAAAAAATTCATGGCTGATATTCCTGTATATCTCATCGCCGGTTTTTTGGACGGCGGCAAAACAGATTTTATCAACGGCATTTTAGAGGACGGCTTCGCCCGCGAGGACAAAACCCTCCTGATCTGCTGTGAAGAGGGCGAGTTGGAATACGAGCAGAAGACTCTGGACAACGTGACCGTGGTCACAGTGGACGAGGAGGCCGCTCTCACCTGTTCCCAGTGCAAGGCATGGGAAAAGCAGTACAAGCCCAAGCAGGTCCTCATTGAGTACAACGGCATGTGGTCCATGGAGCGGCTGTACCGGGAGGTACTGCCCGCCAACTGGGTCCTCTATCAAGTGATGACCTTTGTGGACGCCAATACCTTTGAGACCTATGCCAAGAACATGGGCCAGATCATGATGGAAAAGATCACCAACGCCGACCTGCTGGTGTTCAACCGCTGCACCGATGAGCTGAAGGCCGCACTGCGGAAGCGGAATCTGCGGATGGTGAACCGCCGGGCGGACATCTATCTGGAAGATCTGAATGGCAACAGCGAGGACTACAACGACGGTGAGGTCTGTCCATTTGATCTGAACCAGCCGGTGATCAACATTCCGGACGATGACTACGGTGTCTGGTATGTGGACGTGATGGATTACCCTGACCGCTGGGCAGGGAAAACCGTTCACATGAAGCTGCTCATGTGCCACTCCAAGAAGTATCCCGGTACCCACTGCCCCGGACGGTTCGCCATGGTCTGCTGTGAAAATGACGTGCAGTTCTTGGGTCTGGTGGCCAAGGGCGTGAATCTGAATAAGTACAAGAACCGGGACTGGGTGGAAGTCGAAGCCCGTATGGCTTTGGAAAATCACTCTGCCTACAAGGGCAAGGGCCCGGTAATGCACATCATCTCCATCAAGCCCTGCGAAAAGCCCGCCAACGAGGTCGTGACCTTCTGATCTACTGATATTCAAAAAGCACGTTTCCTTTTGACGAGGAAACGTGCTTTTCTTCTTGCATGCGCTTCTTATATTTGTCACCGTGCAAGTCGTTGGCAAATCGACTGTTATTTCAATGCCGTTAGTGCCGCTCAAAATTGCTGAGTCGGTTTTGTTGTTCCGGTATCCACTGTGGTCTTGATTGCGCGGTAAATCGCCCTCATTTTCAATACGATTCGTATTTTTTGTTTTCAAATCGACATTTTGTATTGTAATTCCGCAAGTTTTTTGAGGAATCCCGGTTTTCTTTCCGCTTCGCAAAGCTCGCAAAATTTCGGGAATACTTGCAAATTTCAGGCAAATCCATATAATAGAGGTATTCTGATATGAAAGGACTTTACGTTTTGAAAGAAAAGCGGATCTATAAAAGAGAACTGCCCCTCTGGGGGAGTCTGCTGGCCGCCGTTTTGCTGGCAGGCTGTATTACTTTACTGGCCTTGTGGTGCCAGCCAAACGCCCTGCGGACGGTGCTGGCAGGGTTCAAGGCCCAGCCCCTGCTGATCGTTTTGAACGCCCTGCCCATCGGACTTTTGCTGCTGGCCTTCGCCTTCCTGTTCCGGAATGTCTTTTACAGCGGGGCACTGGTGAATTTCTTCGTCTGCGCACTGTCCCTTGCCAACCGGGTCAAAATCGAGGTCCGGGATGAGCCGGTGTTCCCCCGGGACTTCTCCCTTCTGCGGGAGGTGGGCAGCGCCATCCAGTCCTATGACATCCGCTATCCGGTGAAGGCCATCGCCGTGGTGGTGCTGATCACCGCGCTGCTCATCGGCCTTGGGGTCCTGTTCCCCAGCCGCCCGGTGTCCTTCGCCGTACTAAAGGCCAAGCTGACAAAACGGGACGCCGTGGCCGTGTTCCCCGGCCGCTGCTGGCCGGAGCGGATCTTGGGCGCGGTCCTCAGCTTCGGCGTTCTGACTGCGCTGATCTTCTCAGTGTACGCCAGCAACGATCTCTACAATTCCTTCCGGGTCAGCAACGCCTATTATGTCCCGTCGGTATTCAACGAGCTCGGTTTCCCCTACTGCTTCTGCCATCAGTTCACCACCTATCCGGTGGACAAGCCGGAGGGCTTTTCCAAATCCGAGGCTGCCGGTTGGGAGACCGGCGGGCAGACGGGGCTGGGCAAGGACGTCAGCGTGATCCTTGTGATGAACGAGGCGTTTTCCGATCTCACCGACCAGCCCATGTTCAACTGGGCGGAGGAAACCGATCCCCTGCCCAACCTTCACGCTTTGCAGAAGGACCCCCACACTCTTTCCGGTCACATCGTAGTCCCCGGCTTTGCCGGAGGCACCGCCAACACAGAGTTCGATGTGCTGACGGGAATGCAGACCAACGCCCTCTCCGTCACCGCCACCTCCGCCATGCGGGTGGTGAACCGGAATCTGGACAGCCTGTTCCGGGTGTTCGGGGCGGACGGCTACCGCACCTCCTTCTACCATCCCGGCGACGCCTGGTTCTATAACCGCGAGAATGTCTACCGCTGGCTGGGGGCGGAGCACGAGGTATTCGCCAAGGACATGAAAGATCTGGAATACAAGGGCCGCTGGGTCACGGATGACTACATGGCTGGTCTGATCGAGGAAGAATTTGAAACGGCGGTCAGCGAGGGCCGCCCCCTGTTCAACTACACCACCACCATCCAGAACCACATGAGCTACACCGCCGACAAGTACGGCGAGGGCTATGTGTTCCCCCCGGTCTCCACCACGGCGGATATCTCCCCGGAGACCCGTTCCATGCTGGAGGTCTACACCGAAGGCGTCCGTGATGCCGACGCCATGCTGGGCCGGCTGACGGCTTACTTCTCAGATCGTGAGGAGCCTGTGGTGCTTGTATTCTACGGCGATCACCTGCCCTATCTGGGGGACAACCAGAAGGGCTATGCGGAGCTGGGATCTGAGGTGTCCATTCCGGAAAACGAGCGGGAGGACATTCTCTGCTCTTACAAGACCCCCTATGTGCTCTGGGCTAATGACGCCGCCGCGGACACGCTGAACTGGAGCGAGGCCGTGGCCGCGCTGGATTTTCCGGAGGACGGCGTTCTCTCTGCTTCCTTTTTAGGCAGCGTCCTGCTGGACCTCACCGGCCGCGCCGGGGAAAGTCCGTGGTTCGACTTTCTCTCCTCCCTCCGGCGGATCGCGCCGGTGGTGCAGAAGAAAACCTATATCCTGGCGGACGGCTCCGTACTGCCCCAGCGAATTTTGAACGAGCAGACGGATGAATCGTCCATGGAATTAAAAGATGCCATCCACAAGTGGCGCTGCTGGAGCTATTACAAGCTGAAATACGCGGACGTGGGTTAGACCCACCGCGAATATATGGAAAAAGCGGTTCCGGAAGTTCCGGAACCGCTCTTTTGTATCAGCTTTTCGCTTCGATCTTCGCTCCGCATTTGGGACAGGTGATGACGATCTTCCCCTTCCCAACCGGCACCCGGCAGATGGCGCCGCACCTGCAGGTGAAGTACTTGTGCTCCTTATCCGCCCGGCGGGCCTTGGCCCCGGCGGCGTTGTTCCGGGCCTTCCAGATCCAGCCCATAAACTTCTGGTTCTCCGCCCGGCGCTTGGTCAGGTTTTTGGAGAACATTCGGAACAGAATAAACACCATCAGCACCCAAAGGAGGGATTCGCAGATCCGGGCGGGGATCCATAGCCGCAGAAGGCTGAAAATCAACTGGGCCACCAGGATCACCAGGTAGCCCCGCAGAAGGGCCTGGTTCATCTGATCCATGCCGTTCCGACCGTACATGAACCGCGCCACCGCGCATCTGAATTTATAGAACATACGCCTGCTGCCTCTTTCCGTCGGCTCCCGCGGAACCGTAACTGTTTTACCTTACATATTTTAGCGGATAGGTCAGAGAAAGGCAACGGTTTAACAGCGGAGTTTACAAAAAAGTAATTTCTTTCCGGGACATTCCGTGTTAAAATGACATACGATATGAAAATACACAAAGGAAGTGTTTGGTTTATGGCAAAGAAACAATTCAAAGCGGAGTCCAAACGGCTGCTGGACCTGATGATCAACTCCATCTACACCCACAAGGAGATCTTCCTGCGGGAGATCATCTCCAACGCCAGCGACGCCTGCGACAAGCTGTGCTATCAGGCTCTGACGGATGACAGCGTGAAGCTGACCCGGAAGGACTTCAAGATCGACCTGTCTGTCAACAAGGACGCCCGGACCATCACCGTTACGGATAACGGCATCGGTATGGACAAGGAGGATCTGGAGAACAATCTGGGCGTCATCGCCTCCTCCGGTTCCTACAAGTTCAAGCAGGAGGTGGGAGATGACACCAAGGACACTGACGTGATCGGTCAGTTCGGCGTGGGCTTCTACTCCGCCTTCATGGTCTGCGATCAGGTGACGGTCCGCACCCGGAAATTCGGCAGTGACACCGCCTATCAGTGGCAGTCCTCAGGGGCCGACGGCTACACCGTCACGGAATGTGATAAGTCCGATGCGGGCACTGAGGTCATCATGCACCTGAAGGATGATACAGAGGACGAACATTACAGCGAGTTTTTGGAAGAATGGAAGCTCCGGGAGCTGATCAAAAAGTATTCCGACTACATCCGCTTCCCCATCCGCATGGCGGTCACGAAAACGAAAAAGGTGGCCTCCTGCATGTCCGACAAGCCGGACGAGGTACCCTATGTGGAGATGGAGACCCTGAACTCCATGGTCCCCATCTGGCAGCGGAAAAAGGCCGACGTGAAGCCGGAGGAATATAACGAGTTCTATCGGGAGAAGTTCCACGATTTCGCGGACCCCCAGCGGGTCATCACCGTGTCCGCCGAGGGTGCCGTGACCTACAAGGCCTTGCTGTTCATCCCCGGCACCACTCCCTTCGACTTCTACACCAAGGAATACGAAAAGGGTCTGCAGCTCTATTCCAGCGGCGTTCTCATTATGGACAAGTGTCCGGATCTGCTGCCGGAGCACTTCCGGTTTGTCCGGGGCGTGGTGGATTCCCCGGATCTGAGTCTGAACATCTCCCGGGAGCTTTTGCAGCATGACCGCCAGCTGAAGGTCATCGCCGGAAATCTGGAAAAGAAGATCAAGAGCGAACTGGCCAAGATGCTCAAGGACGAGCGTGAGGCTTATGAAACCTTCTGGAAGAACTTCGGCCGCCAGTTGAAATACGGCGTGGTCAGCGAGTACGGCATCCACAAGGACCTGCTGCAGGATTTGCTGCTGTTCTGGTCCTCCACGGAGAAGAAGCTGGTGACGCTGGATGAGTACGTCTCCCGGATGAAGGAGGATCAGAAGGTCATCTATTATGCCGCCGGTGACACCGTGGATAAAATCGACAAGCTGCCTCAGCTGGAGGCTTTGAAGGATCAGGGGGTGGAGATCCTCTACTTCAGAGAGGAAGTGGACGAGTTCGTGGCCCAGACCCTGCGGAGCTACAAGGACAAGGAGTTCCGCTCCGCCATGGACGGTGCATCCGACGAGTCCGCTCAGGAAAAGGCTAAGGAGGAGGCCGACACCCATAAGGATGTGTTTGCCTTCGTGAAGGAGACGCTTGGTGACGCGGTGGCAGAGGTGAAACCCTCCACACGGCTGAAATCGCACCCTGTATGTCTCACCGCCGGCGAGGGCCTGAGCTTTGAGATGGAGAAGTATTTCCAGCTCATGCAGCCTGACAGCAGCATCAAGGCCCAGCGGATTCTGGAGCTGAACACGGAGCACCCGGCCTTCACCGCTCTGGAGAACGCCGTGACCGCCGACCCGGAAAAGGCCAAGATCTACGCCAAGCTGCTGTACGATCAGGCGCTGCTGATCGCGGGACTGCCGCTGGACGATCCCTCCGGCTACACGGATCTGGTGTGCGGACTGATGAAGTAAGTCTGATAAGCAAAACCTTGCCTCCGGCGTGTCTTACAAGACACGCCGGGGGCCTTTTTGCTATTTCTCGCTATTTCGGCAGTTTAGCGCGCAAAAACACCTCCGCGTGGAAAATCCACGCGGAGGTGTTTTGTCTGTATTCGGCGTTTCTCAGCCCCACAGAGCGGAGAGGGACGGGATAATTTGCTTTTTCCTGCTCATGATCTTGGACAGGAACACGCAGTTCTTTTCCTCGCCGGTGATATTGAATGCCTGCCGGATGGTCTCCGTATCTCCGGAATACAGCAGATAGGAGCCTTCCACCAATACGTTCGTGATCATCAGCAGCACAATGTCCAGACCGTTCTTCTTACGGATGGTCTCCATCGTGGCGAGGAATTCCTCTTTCCGGGCCATAAGACGATCGGAATCCAGACAGGTGATCTGGCTCACCGCCAGATTGTGACCGCCAATGTGAAATTCCTTGTAGTCGGTGCGGATAATGGACTCAGCGCTCTTGTCCTCACCGGTAGCGGCGGAGAAAATGGTCTGCCCCAGCTCTTCCAGAGAGACATTGGCAATACGGGACATCCGGTTGGCAATGTCGATATCCCGCTGGGTGCAGGTGGGAGATTTGAACATGACCGTATCCGACACGATGGCGGCAGCCATGAGGCCCGCCATTTTGGCAGAGGGCATCAGACCCTTTTCCTGATACATATCCGCAACGATGGTGGTAGAACTGCCCACCGGCTCATTCCGGACATAAATAGGATTGTTGGTCTCAATATCCGCCAGACGGTGGTGGTCCACGATCTCCAGAATGTCCGCCTGATCCAGACCGGGCACAGACTGGGCCTTTTCGTTGTGGTCCACCAGAATTACCCGCTTGCGCCGGGGACGCAGCAGATGGAATCGGGACAGGGTTCCCACCACGTGCTCATTTTCATCCAGAATGGGGTAAGCCCGGAATCGGCTTTCCAGCACGGTATTGCGCACGTCATCGATATAATCGTCCAGATGGAAGGAAACCAGATCGTGGCTCTTGCAGATGCGCTCGATAGGCAGAGAGTGGCAGATCAGGTGGACTGCCCGGTACGCGTCATAAGGCGTGGAGATGATGCAGGTATCGGTGTCCAGCTCCAGCAGCTCCCGGCTGACCTCCGCCTGACAGACGATGACGCAGGTGACCCGCAGCTCCAGTGCCCGCTTGATCATGTCCGGCTGATCGCCGCAGACCACGATGCTGTCCGGAGAGGAAAACAGCAGGTTTTCCCGTCCCGCAGGCAGGGCGATGGTGACTTCGCCGGAGATCTCATCCCGGATCTGGCCGCCCTCGTTGAGGACCTTTCCCTCCAAAACGGAGAGCAGGTTATAGACCGGCACGTTCTTGACCGTGGAATTGCGGACAGCCAGCATATCGTAGCTGGCCACGTCACCGGCGGAAAGCATACCGTAAAGCGTACCGTCCTCATTGGCCACAGGCAGTACGGAGATCCGGTCCGCCTGCATCATCTGCCAGGCCCGGCTGATGGTAGCGGCGGGAGACAGGGTGGGCGGCGTATCGAAGTCCAGGTCCCGGACCTGCGTCCGAACGTTGTTGATCAGCTCCGGCGGCTGGGCACCGAATTTGTCCAGAACGGCTTTCGTCTCATCGCTGATCTGGCCCAGGCGGGCGGCGCAGTACTGCCGCTGCCCCAGAGCGTTTTTCAGTGCGGCGTAGGCCATGGCGGATACGATGGAGTCGGTATCCGGGTTGCGATGGCCGGTAATGTAAACTTTGTCCATTCCACAGCTCCTTTCGGATCGTTTCTAAATTCTGTTTCTCTCATGATTATGAGAGTCCGGCGTGAAATTGTCAACAGTGCCTTTCACCAAATGGACCGTGCGAAAGTACAGTCTCACAACCCATTTTGTATAGTTCCGGACCATTTACAGGATCAGAAGCTCCTTGGATGCCAGCGTAATGTTCTGACAGCCCTGTTCTGTGATGACGATCACATCCTCAATGCGAACGCCCAGCTTCCCCGGCAGATAGATCCCCGGCTCCGCGCTGATGACAGCGCCGGCAGGCAGCGGCTTGCTGTTGGACGGCGTAGCATTGGGATTTTCATGGATTTCCACACCGACGCTGTGGCCAAAGCTATGGCCGAAATAGGGACCGTATCCGGCGTCCGCGATGACCTGTCGGGCGGCGCCGTCCACCGCTGCGCCGGTGACGTCGGCCTTTGCCGCGGCGATTCCGGCCAGCTGGGCCTTGAGGACCGTGTTGTAAACAGTCTCCATCTCCTCCGTCACATGACCAACGGCCACTGTGCGGGTCATATCCGAGCAATAGCCGCCGAATTTGCAGCCGAAGTCCATGGTGACGAACTCCCCGGCCTGAATGGGCTTCTCACTGGGAACACCGTGGGGCAGGCTGCCGTTGGGGCCGGAGACCACGATGGGATCAAAGGACTTGTCCTCCGCGCCGTAGTGCAGCATTTTATAGAGCAGCAGTGCGGCAATTTCCTTTTCCGTAACGCCGGGACGGATCTCGCCGAGAATGTCCGCCAGCGCTTTTTCCGCGATCCGCTGGGCCTGGATCATACACTCCAACTCCGCCTGGTCCTTGACGGCCCGCAGCGTCCACAAAAGCTCCGTGGCGGGGACCAGCTCGCAGTGGAGCTTCTCCGAAAAGCGGCGGAAATCCGCCGCCGTCATATATTCATCCTCATACCCCATGCGGGTGATGTGTTCCTTCTCGGTGACCTCGTTGATGAGGGCGGAGTAGGGATGTTCCCGGTCCGTTTGCCGGATCTCCGCACCCTGTACATAGCGCGCAGCAGCTTCCGTATACCGGCTGTCGGTGAAATAATAGCTGCGGTTTCGAGTGACGATGGCCACACCGTCCGTCCCGGAGGAGTGAAAGCCGGAGGCGTAAAAGCGGTTGGCCTCGCAGGTCAGCAGCACGGCGTCCAGGCCGTGGGCCTCCAGCACACCGGCGATTTTTTTGAAATGGTTCATAACAGATCCTCTTTTTCTGAGAGCCGCAGCATATCAGGTGTAACCGGCCCTCTGTGATGAGCAGTGTAGCAGAATTTCACGAAATTGTCAAAGCGGCTCGTCAGTTCGGATTTAATCTCACCGTATTTTGTGGAAAATCACAGTTGACTTTAGTCGTTTAAAGCTGTATGGTAATAACATCACAAAGCCCGGTGCGGCGGAAAGGAGTTCACAATGCGTTTCGGAATGTTTACCTATATTTACCGCTACGCACGCTATTTTGCGGGCTTCTTTCATAATGCAGAAACGGAACAGGCATTCTGCCGGGCATAAGGCTTGCACTCGTTAAACGCGAGGGGGCTCTGTTCCACGGACAGAGCCCCCCTTGTTTTTTGGAAGGCATCCAACTTTATGAATTCGTCCGGATACGGACAAAAGGAGAAGATCACTATGAAAAAGAAATTGCTCGCTCTTGTTCTGGCTGCGGCCATGACGCTGTCCCTTGCCTCCTGCGGCGGCTCCAAGACGGAGACACCCTCCACCGGCTCTGACAATTCCTCTGCCAGCTCTGACAATTCCTCCGCCGAGGGCGCCACCTATAAGGTCGGCATCTGCCAGCTGGTGCAGCACCCCGCGCTGGACGCTGCAACCCAGGGTTTTATCGACGCTCTGAATGAAGCCCTCCCCGGCCAGGTGGAGTTTGAAAACAAGAACGCCTCCGGCGAGGCCAACAACTGCGGCACGATCGTCAACGGCTTTGTTTCCGAGGGCGTGGACCTGATCATGGCCAACGCCACCGCCGCCCTGACCGCCGCCGCTTCCGCGACTGCCGACATTCCCATTCTGGGCACCTCCATCACCGCTTACGGCGTGGCCCTGGATCTTGACGATTTCGACGGCACCGTAGGCGGCAACATCTCCGGCACCTCCGACCTGGCCGACCTGAGCCAGCAGGCCGATATGATCACCGAGTGGTTCCCCGAGGCCAAGAAGGTGGCCCTGCTGTTCTGCTCCGCCGAGCCCAACTCCAGCTACCAGATCCAGGAAGTGGCGACCTGCCTGGCCAACAAGGGCATTGAGACCAAGGAATTTGCCTTCACCGACTCCAATGACGTGGCGTCCGTGACCCAGTCTGCCGCTGACTACGCGGATGTGGTCTATCTCCCCACCGATAACACCGCCGCCTCCAACACCGAGGCCATCGCCAACATCCTGGTGCCCGCCGGTGTTCCCGCTATCTGCGGCGAGGAGGGTATCTGCTCCGGCTGCGGCGTGGCGACCCTGTCCATCAGCTACTATGATCTGGGCGTGACCACTGGCAAGATGGCTGCCAAGATCCTCACCGGCGAGGCGGATATCTCCACCATGCCCATCGAATACACCGACGCCACCCCCAAGTATAACCCCACCATCTGCGAGGAGCTGGGCATCCAGCCTCTGGATGGCTATGAGGCCATTGAGGGCTGATCCAAAACAAACGCGATCCTATAACGAAAATCTGGCGGGAGAGGGCAATCCCCTCCTCCCGCTGTGAACAAGGAGAAACGGTATGAGTTTTCTATCCTCCCTTCTCAATGCGCTGCCGGGCGCTGTGGCCCAGGGCCTGATCTGGGGCCTGATGGCCATCGGCGTCTACATCACCTTCCGTATTCTGGATGTAGCTGATCTGACGGTGGACGGATCTCTGGCCACCGGCGGTGCCGTGGCCGTCATGCTGATCCGGGCAGGTCTGAACGCTTGGGCCGCGTTGCTGTGCGCCTTTCTGGCAGGTATGCTGGCTGGCTTTGTCACCGGTCTGTTCCACACGAAATGCGGCATCCCCGCCATTCTCGCCGGTATTCTGACCCAGTTGTCCCTCTACTCCATCAACCTGCGGATCATGGGCAGCAAGGCCAATCAAGCAGTAGGCGTGGATAAGTATGATCTGCTGGTATCCCAGCGGTATGTGCGTTCGATGAGTCTGGATAACCCCCTGCCTCTGTTGGCGATATTCACGGTGGTGCTCATTGCCGTTTTGTACTGGTTTTTCGGCACGGAAAAGGGCTGCTCCCTCCGTGCCACCGGCGCAAACCCCAACATGGCCCGGGCTCAGGGCATCAATACCAACGCCAACGTGGTGCTGGGACTCATGGTGTCCAACGGTCTGGTGGCTCTGTCCGGCGGTCTGCTGGCCCAGTTTCAGGGTTCCTCCGACATCAACATGGGCCGGGGCGCTATCGTCATTGGTCTGGCCGCCGTCATCATCGGCGAAGTGGCCTTCGGCAAGGTATTCATCAACTTCGCTTTGAAGCTGCTGGCGGTCTCCATCGGTGCCGTCATCTACTACATCGTTCTGCAAATCGTTTTGCAGTTGGGTCTGAACACCAACGATCTGAAGCTGGTGTCCGCCCTGATCGTGGCCGTGTTCCTGGCGATTCCCTACTGGAAGGGCCACATCCACACCAAGAAGGGAGGTTCCGTCCATGCTTGAGTTAAAGGATATCTGCAAGACGTTTAATCCCAATACCATCAACGCTAAGGTAGCTTTGAACCATCTGAACCTGACACTGAATGACGGGGATTTTGTCACCGTTATCGGCGGCAACGGTGCGGGCAAGTCCACCATGCTGAACGCCATCGCTGGCGTGTTCCAGGTGGATTCCGGCACCATCACCATCGACGGGCAGGACGTTACCAAGCTGCCGGAGCACAAGCGGGCGGCATTTTTGGGGCGGGTGTTCCAGGACCCCATGATGGGCACCGCACCCACTATGCAGATCGAGGAAAATCTGGCGCTGGCAGCCCGCCGGGGCCAGCCCCGGGGGTTGAAGTGGGGCATCACCGCCTTAGAGCGGGCAGATTACAGGGAACTGCTGAAAACGCTGGATCTGGGGCTTGAGGACCGCCTTACCGCCAAGGTGGGCCTGCTCTCCGGCGGTCAGCGTCAGGCGCTGACGCTGCTGATGGCCTCCCTGAAGCAGCCCAAGCTGCTGCTGTTGGATGAGCACACTGCCGCTTTGGACCCCAAGACCGCTGACAAGGTGCTGGCTCTGTCCGACCAGATCGTGCAGGAGAACAACCTCACCACCCTCATGATCACCCACAACATGAAGGACGCCATCGCCCACGGCAACCGGCTCATTATGATGGATGCCGGCCGGGTGGTGGTGGATATCTCCGGTGAGGACAAGAAGAAGCTGACGGTCCCCGACCTGCTGGCCCTGTTCAGCCGCGCCAGCGGCTCTGACGAGGCCAATGACAAAATGCTCCTATCCTGAAATCCTACATACATCTCTCCCCCGGAAGGTCTCTTCCGGGGGATTTTGCTATGCAAAAGCACAGTAAAATAAGAAATGTGCCATTTCCTCGCCCCCGCAGGGCAACCGGGAATGATGCACGAAAACTTCATGCACTGGCATTTGTGCATGTTCGCGGTGCGCTGCTCATGCATGCAGTTTTATGCGCAAAAATATACCCCGTTCTTCCGCTTTTTCAGAAGAACGGGGTGTACTTTTAAATCAGGCATGCGGTCAGTCCGCGCTGGAATTCATGACCTCGTTGGCGGACTTGACGGTGCGGCGCAGGAAGATTGTGCTCAGGGTGAAGGACATGACCTCCGCGATGGGGAAGGACCACCACACCAGCTCCAGCCGTCCAGTCCGGGACAGCAGCCACGCCACCGGCAGTAATACTACCATCTGACGGCACACGGAGACGATCAGGCTGTACACCGGATTGCCGATGGCCTGGAACACCGAGCCAGCGATGATGCAGAAGCCTGCCAGCAGGAAGGAAACGCTGATGATCCGCAGGGCGGGAACGCCGATGGCCAGCATGGTCTCCGATGCGTCGAACAGTTCCAGCAGTGTGGAGGGAAACAGCTGGAAAATGGTGAAGCCCACAACCATGATGACCATGGCGGTGATGTTGGAAAGGCGGATGGTCTTCCACACCCGCTGGGGCCGGGCTGCGCCGTAGTTATAGGAAATAATGGGCACCATACCGTTGTTCAGGCCGAAGATGGGCATGAACACGAAGCTCTGGATCTTGAAATACGCGCCGAACACGGCGGTGGCGGTGGGGGTAAAGACAAAGAGGATCTTGTTCATGCCGAAGGTCATCACAGAACTGATGGACTGCATGATGATGGAGGGGATACCCACCCGGTAGATCTCCTTGGCCACGATGGGATCCCAGCGGATGTTCTTCCGGTGGATGTGAATGTCGTGGTTGCACTTGATATTCACGATCAGGCCCACGATCGCCGCCACGATCTGTCCAACAACGGTGGCCACAGCAGCGCCGGCCACGCCCATCCGGGGTGCGCCGCACAGTCCAAAGATCAGAATGGGGTCCATGACGATGTTGATGATGGCGCCCAACAGCTGGGTGCACATGGCCAGACTGGTACGGCCGGTGGATTGCAGCAGCCGCTCAAAGCAGAACTGGCTGAAAATACCCACGGAAAGACCTAAGCAGATCCGGGTGTACTGCACGCCGTATTCCACGATCTCCGGCACTGCCTTGGCCTGCGCCACGAAGAAGGGCCGGGAGAGGAACAGGCCGATGAAGGCAAAGACAAGATAGCTGCAAATGGGCAGCAGGAAGATACCTGCACCGGCAGCCCGGTCCGCCATCTCCTGCTTTTTCTCACCCAGAGAGCGGGAAAGCAGTGCGTTGATGCCCACGGCAGTGCCCGCGCCCACGGCGATCATCAGGCTCTGGAGGGGGAACGCCAGACCCACGGCGTTGAAGGCGTTCTCACTGAGGCGGGAGACAAACACGCTGTCCACGATGTTGTACAGCGCCTGTACCAGCATGGAGATCATCATGGGCACCGCCATACCGGCCAGCAGCTTGCCTACCGGCAGAACGCCCATCTTGTTTTCCTGGGGAGCCGCACCCGCGGCGTTTTGCTTACTCATAAATTAGATTGGTTCCTTTCATATCAGCTTTCGGAAGAAAGACGCGGCCTCTCAGCCGCGCCTTTTCTGGCATTTACTTTTTCAGTTCGCCGGTGGCTAACTGCGTCAGGTAGGCATTCAGGAAGCCGTCCAAGTCGCCGTCCATCACATTGTCGATCTGGCTGGTTTCGTAGCCGGTGCGGGTGTCCTTTACCAACTGATAAGGCATGAACACATAGGAGCGGATCTGGCTGCCCCACTCGATCTTCATCTGAACGCCCTTGATGTCGGAGATCTTCTCCGCATGCTGCTGGATCTTCAGTTCGATCAGCTTGGCACGCAGTTGCTTCATACAGTTATCCTTGTTCTGGAACTGGGACCGCTCCTGCTGAGAAGACACCACAATACCGGTGGGCTTGTGGATCAGGCGGACGGCGGAGGAGGTCTTGTTGATGTGCTGACCGCCGGCACCGGAGGAACGGAACACCTGCATTTCGATGTCCTCCGGGCGGATCTCCACCTCTACGTCATCAGGCAGCTCCGGCATGACCTCCACAGCGGCAAAACTGGTCTGACGGCGGGCGTTGGCATCGAAGGGGGACACGCGGACCAGACGGTGGACGCCGTGTTCGCTCTTCAGCAGGCCGTAGGCATTCTCGCCCTCGATGGAAATAACGGCAGATTTGATACCGGCCTCGTCACATTCCTCGTAGTCCAGCGTTTTCCAAGCGTAGCCGTGACGCTCCGCCCAGCGGGTATACATCCGATAGAGCATCTGGCACCAGTCCTGGGCCTCGGTGCCGCCGGCACCGGAGTGGAGCTGGAGAATAACGTTGTTTGCGTCATACTCACCGGAGAGCAGCGTGGTCATACGGATCTCTTCGATCTCGGTTTCCAGCGCGGGGAACTCTGTTTTCAATTCTTCCAGGATCTCTTCATCCTCCGCCTCCTGGCCCATCTCGCACAGGGTGGTCAGATCCTCCCAGGTGCTCATGAGTTTCTTGAAGCGGTGGAGCTTGTTTTGAAGCTGCTTCAGGCGGGTCTGCACCTTCTGAGAGCGCTCCAGATTGTTCCAGAAGCCGTCCTGAGTGGTCTCATCCTCCAAACGGGCGGCCTCCTGAGCCACAGCGTCGATGTCAAGGGCGTCCCCCAGCTTCTTCAGCTCCGGTTCCAGGTCCCGTAGCTTCTGCTTATAAACGTCATATTCGATCAAAGCCATACTGATTCTCCAATTTCCATATAGATTACTTTAGCCATGATATTATATAGGAGTTCCCCGATTTTGTAAAGGGAAATATGCACAAAAATGACGATTTTCAAAAATTCAGCGCACGTTTGCGGAAAACAGGTGAAAAAAGAGACGGACTCTGTCCGTCTCTCACGCTCAATGATTCAGAATAAACTGTTCCAGCTCCTCCGCCGTCCGCACGACTGCGGCAGCCCCGGCCTCCGCCAGTTCGCCGGGTGCGGCGTACCCGAAGAACTCCACGCCCACGCAGGCAAGGCCGCATTCCTGCGCACCAAGCACATCATACTTCCGGTCACCGACCATCAAAACGGTGGGCTTATCCGCATCGGTCAAGCGCAGGCGGCGCATGGCTTCCCGAATGACATCCGCCTTTTCCCAGTCGGCCCCCGCAGGGCTGCCGGTCACAGCGGACAGAAAGGGTGTAAAGCCAAAACGCCGACAGATGCTCACGCACAGCTCCTCCGGCTTGGAGGAGGCCAACGCCAGAGTGTATCCCTTGGCCTTCAGCCGTTCCAGAACGTCCCGAATACCGGGGGCCGCCTCGTTTTCATACTGTCCCACCGGCACATAGTGCTCCCGGAACACCCGAACGCCCTCCACCGCCTTCTCCCGGCTGTAGCCGCAGTGCTCCATGAAGGATTCCTGCAGCGGCGGACCGATGAATTTCAAAAGGGTCTGGGCATCCGGCATGGTCCCGCCCAGCTTTTCAATGGTGTATTTCACGGAGTTGACGATCCCCTCCCGCGAATCCGTCAATGTACCGTCCAGATCAAATAAAATCGTGTGAAACATCCGTTTCTCCCTTCTGTAAGCAAAACGAAGCCGGGCCAACAAGCCCGGCTTCGCCGTCTGTTTTGTCCCTTTACAGACGATTCTAACATGAATTCGAAGGCTCCGCAAGGAAAAGCTGCACAAGATTGCAAATTACAGAGTTTCCACCGGCTCGTAATCCAGCAGTTCAATGCGGGAGCTCCACATGTCCGCCGTTTCCGCCGGGGGATTGGAGAGCATGGTGGTGAGATACTTCTTGCTGTCATCGGCAAAGACGGTAGCTACCTTCCGGCCCGGCTCCAGATTCTGAATCACAGAGCCAAGGAAGTTAGCGCCGGAGGAGATACCCACGCCAAGGCCCAGTACACGGCCGAATTTCGCCGCCATGGCAATGGCGTCCATATCGTTGATATCCATTACGCCATCCACCAGAGTCTGGTCCACCACAGCGGGGATAAAGTCATCGCCGATGCCCTCAATGTGGTGAGCGCCCCTGACAGTCCCGCCGGAAAGCAGAGGCACTGCATCCGGCTCCACAGCCACAGCCCGGACGGCGTGATCTGCCTTCAGACGGCGGGCGGTGCCCATGAGGGTGCCGCCGGAACCGACGCCGGCCACGAAGTCCGTCACATCCGGAAGCTGGCGCAGGATCTCAACGCCGGTAGTAAGATAGTGGGCCTCCGGGTTATCCTGATTTTCAAACTGCTTGGGCTGGAAGCCGCCGATCTCCTCCGCCAGATCTCTGGCCCCCTGAAGGGCTGCGTTGAAGCCGCCGGCTTCCCGTGAGATCAGGTGCAGGGTGGCACCGTACATAGCCATCAGCTTTTTCCGCTCCTCACTGGCCCAGTCCGGCATAAAGATGTGGACGGGATGGCCGGTGAACGTGCCCAGTGCGGAGAAGGCGATGCCGGTGTTGCCGCTGGTCATCTCCACGATGGGCTGGCCGGGCTTCAGGGTGCCGTTGGCGGTGGACTTGGTAATGACATGGGCCGCCAGACGGTCCTTGATGCTGCCGGAGAGGTTGTATGCCTCCAGCTTTGCCCAGACAAAGCCCTCCCGGCCGTCCAGCTTGTAGCGGATGCGGATCATGGGGGTGTTCCCTACCAAATGTGTGAAGTTCATAACTGTGTCCTCCTCATCAATATAATTCATGTTGAATCTTCCCATCTCTGGGAAACGCGGCCGGGTAAAACAAAAGGAGCGATGTGCGCTTGCACATCGCTCCTGAAAGCTCTTCATGCAAGACACAGGCACACTGAAACGGACGCCTGTATCTGCCATCAGCAGTTCAGCCGCCCTATGTCTTACAACAACAGGTTTTTACAAATTCATTTCTCATAGCAAGTTTAGTGTAGCACCTCTCCATTGGAAAGTCAACCATTTTTCCATTCTATGGGAAAATAGGCCGGTTTGTTACCGCAAAATGTTTGTATGGACCAGCGCCCGGAACAGACAAGCTGCCGCCACGCCTGTCACTGCTCCGGTGATCAGAGAGGCTCCCAGCAGAATTGGCAGATAGTACAGCGGGGCCATCGAGCCCAGCGTCAGGCAGGCTGCGGCGATCTGGCCGCAGTTGTGGGCCGCCGCGCCGCCGATGGACACGCCGTAGATAGACAGATGCCGGGATCGGGACAGCAAGATCATCACCAGCATGGCGGAAAAGCCCCCCAGCAGGGAGAAGATCAGGGCGTTCATGTTCCCGGCGAACACCGCCCCCAACAGGCACCGGCCTGTCAAAATCAGCAGCGCCTGAGCGGGACCGAGGGCGTACAGGGCGTATACCGTCACAATATTAGCAAGGCCCAGTTTGATGCCGGGGATGGGAATGGCCAGGGATAATGGGAAAAAGTTCTCCAGATAGCTGAACGCCAGCGCCAGCGCTGTCAGCACGGCACAGAGGGTCAACTGCTTCGTTGTCAGCTTCACAGTTCCCCTCCTAACCGATCACAATGTCCACATCGTTGCTGTCCGCCGCGCCGCCGGTGAGCTGAATGATGATCCGGGCCGGAAGGCACACGATGCTCTGTCCACCGCGGGAAATAGTTCCGGTGCGGACGCAGTCCTGGGTGGGACAGTCGGAGGAACTGACCCGGAGGCCGTTTCCGTCCTCCTCCGCCACCGTCAGCGTCACGCCGTTATAAGAATAGGTGCGGGGCGCGTCCAGCAGGTCCGCCGGGGCAAAGCGGTCAATCTCCTGCCCGTCAGCGGTGACCACCGCCGTCAGAGCACCGGTTTCGGTTCCGCCACGCCAGACCGTCATGGCCGAGAGAGCCGCCAGCGCAATGACCGCCAAGACCACGATCACATCCCAGAAATTGGGCTTCAGCTCAGAAAACCGTTTCATAGGTGTACCCACTGTCCTTCACTTCCTCAAACCGGTCCGCCAGTCCGGCAGTGATGACCACCCGGCCATCCTCCGTCACCAGCACCAGATCGAAGTCATACCCGCCATTTCGCCAGAAATCCAGCGCCTGTTCCTCTCCCATGACGAACAGTGCCGTGGAGAAGGCGTCGCACATGGCACCATTTCCCGCGCCGGCCCAGTCTGGGCCATTGTCCGCCGCCACCACCGTCACCGACAGTAAACCGCTGTCCGCGGGATAGCCGGTGGAGGGATCAATAATATGGTGGTAGGTTTTTCCGTTTTCCTCAAAGTACCGCTCGTAGCCGCCGGAGGTGATGGCGTAGGCGTCCCGCAGGGACAGGATCGCCGCAAGGCCGCTCTCATTCCGGGGATCCTTAATGCCCACCCGCCAGTCGGAGCCGTCGGGCTTGCCGCCCAGCACGAACACGTTGCCGCCCAGAGAAATTTTCCCACTTTCAATGCCGTTGGCCCGGAAGGTCTGCTCCACTAAATCGGAGGTATAGCCCTTGGCGATGCCCCCCAAGTCGATAGCCTGCCCCTCCCCCAGCGTTACGGAATGGGCCGGTTCCTCCTGAATTTGGATCTCGTCGCTGTTGACGTGTTTCAGCAGTTCGTCCAGTTCGGACCGCTCCGGAACACGAAAGCTGTCCCCGGTGAAACCCCACGCGTCCATGACGGGGGCGATGGTAATATCAAACGCGCCGTTTGTGGCGTCCCGGTATTCCAGCGCCGCCGGAAGCAGCGCCCGCGTCCCGTAAGTCAAGCCGGTGGTAGGCGTTGTGCCGTTATGGTTGACGCGGGACACATCGCTGTCCGCCTTTGTGCGGGAAAGTTTGTTCTCCAGCGCCTTGATCTGCCCCTCCGCTTCTTGGACGGCTTCCTCCGCCTTGGGGCCATAGGCCGCAACCTCCATCACCGTGTCCATGGCGAAGATCTGGGCAGTAGCCTCCGTTGTTTGTTTTCCGCAGCCTGTCAGGCACAGGCACAAGGCTGCTATCAGAATTGAGAACCGTTTCATGGCGTCCTCCGTTAGAATTTGATTCGATTTTTTCAGTATACCGCGAATATTGTAAAAAAGCAATGAAGGTTTTCCTTGCAAATTGGAAAAGAGACTGGTATACTATGAACGTGTGTCGGCGGGAACCGGTCCGGAATGGACTGCCCGCATTTTGGGAAATATGACCCTGGAGGTTTTAATAGATGGCAAAAAATCCGAATAAAAAGGTCGCTCCGAAGGACGAACCCATGAATGGAGCAATGAAATTTTTTCTGGCTGGCTGCGTAGCAGAACTGTATTTACTGATCCTGCGTCGTTTTTATATCAATGCTGACTCTGAACTGACCCGGATCGCCTGGTATGATCACTACCTCTGGACTCTGGCCGGGATCGGCGCGGGTGTGTTGGCAGTGGGCGTGATCGCTGCTCTGGTTTTGCGGAGCAGCGCCAAGAAGCAGAAGTCCGCTTGGATCCTTGCTGCGGCAGGTGCCTTTGTGGGTGCAGCTACGGCTCTGGTCCGCTGGAATATGGCCACTCTCTCCTTTATGACGATCGTTGTGCCGGTCATCATGCTGCTGGGGATCCTCTGGGCGCTGTATGACCGGGAATGTGCACTGGCTCTGACGGTGCTGGGTGCCTCTCTCTTTGTTCTGTGGGGCGTGCGCCGGTACGGTTCCAGCATGTATGTGGGCACCACCGTCAAGATCTGCGTTGTGATCTATCTGGTTCTGCTGGCAGCTCTCGCCGCACTGACCAAGAGCGGCAAGCTGAATAAGCTTCTGCCACCCAAAGCGGATAAGCTGCCGGTATATGCAGCCTGCGGTCTTTCCGCGCTGGCTCTGCTGGCCTCTCTGCTGGGCGGTGGCATCTCCTACTACGCCATGTGGGCACTGGCAGCGGTGGTCTTCGCACTGGCTGTCTACTACACGGTCAAGCAGCTTTAAAATGTGAGCAAACAGCTCCGGTCCAGTACGGACCGGAGCTGTTTTTTGCTGCAGCAAGTTCCAATCTGCACTTTGCTCCCCCGAAAGTACAGGGGGACCTGACGCCATTGGATACGATCTCAAAGCGGAACTGCATGAAAAGCCCCGGGAGAAACCGCTTTCTCCCGGGGCCTCTTTCCCATAAAATAATTGCGCGTAAGGAAAGCAGATATCCGATCAATCCGTAAAATCAGGATAGCCCTCCTTCAGGGTCTCATCATAAACGGCACGGTCACCGCCGATGAACTTGGGCCGTACCCGGGCCGCCAGCACAATGGCCTGACCGATGTGATCCTGCTCCAGCCGCACCGGCACCGCCACCTTTTTCAAGTGCATCCCGATGAGGGTGCCGCCGATGTCCAGTCCTGCGTCTGCCCGGATCTCCTCCAGCGCCACAGGATGCCGAAACGCCTTGTAAGCGGCGGTAGCGAAGGAGCTGCCCGCCTTGGGCTGGGGCACCACATTGACGATCTCCCCGCCGGGGACCGCCTCGTATTCCACGATCAAAGCCCGGTTCAGATGCTCGCAGCATTGGGCGGCCATGTAGACGCCCATGGGGCCGAACACACTGTCAAGGCCCCGGAAAATGGTATCCGCCACCTCCGGTGTAGACCAGCTTCCCACCTGATGCCCTACCACCTCACTGGTACTGCATCCGATGACCACGAGCTGTCCCTTCCGCAGCTGGGCAGTCTCCGCCAGTTGGCGGGCCGCAGCGGCGGACTCCCGCTCTACCTGTTCCAAAAGCTGCTGATTCTCCAACGTATGTACCGTAGTTCCTGACATATATAAGCCTCCCTTTTGTTTTACGCACAAGGTGCCGTGTGAGAATTTTTCTCACACGGCCGCCTTATTTTTTCGTTTACAGTTCCAGACCGCTCAGCGCAGGCGCCTTTGCCTTTTGCAGCAGCACAGCCAGCGCAAGGCCGATGGCGATACCGGCGATCCCCTGAACGATATTGCCGGGAATACTGGCGGCTGCCGCCAGACCCTTGCCCAGGATCATGGAGGCGTAGGCAAAATAGCCCAGGACCATGATGGTCTCCCCCACGATGCCGCTGACCAGCATGGCAGTCTTCCCGCGGCCCAAGGCCCGGAAGATCAGCGCCGCTACCAAGGCGTCAAGGCCCTTAATGATCAGGGTGCCGGGAACATAGTGTCCGTAGCCGCTGAGCAGATCCACCAGCATGGAGCCGATACCGGCCGCCGCCGCACCGTACCAGGGACCCAACAGCCAACCGGAGAGCAGCACGAAGCAGTCGCCCAGATTCACATAGCCGTTGACGGGGGACGGGATCTGAATGATGCTGGTAGCCACATAGACAAGGGCGGCCATCAAAGCACTGAGAACTAACTTTCTTACCTTCTGATTTTCCATTGCACTTCACCTGTTCCGGCGTGTACCGCCTGTTCTTGCATTCATTATATCCCATCTTGATACTATCTCAATATTCAGAATTACAAAATTTTATAAGGTCAGTTTAAGGCAAAACAAAAAAGGACATCCTGACGGATGTCCTTTTGTTTGGCCTATTAACCGATCTTGTTGAGCTTCAGGGTCATAGCGCTCTTGCGGTGAGCAGCCGTGTTCTTGTGCAGAACGCCCTTAGCGACAGCCTGATCGACCTTCTTGACCGCGACCTTGTAAGCGCCATCGGCCTCGGTGCGATTGCCTTCAGCGGCAGCCGCCTCGAACTTCTTGATGGCAGTCTTCAGATCGGACTTCGTAGCCTTATTGCGCGCGTTGCGGACCTCACCGATGAGGACACGCTTCTTGGCAGACTTGATATTCGGCAAACCAAACACCTCCTCCTGGCATTTCTTGGCGCGGTTTCATAATTTCCACCGTGCAGAATGATATTTTAGCAGAGAAGTCCAGAAAAAGCAAGCCTTTTTTTAATATTTCTATATTTTTTTGTATAGCGCGAATATCTCCGCAAAAGCTACCCTTAATACCACAAGATTTTGTGTCAGGAGGGCAAAATGTTTACAAAACGGACGGATCTGGCAATCGAGGCCCACGAGCTGTGGCAGGAATCCGCCGGGAAAACCACCCGGCTGGCAGGCGTAAGGGCCACGGAGAAGAAAATACAGGGGTATCCGGTCACACGAGTGGATATTCTGGACCAGGAGGGAGAGGCCGCTCTGGGAAAACCTGCGGGCAGCTACCGCACCCTTGACCTCACCGCCTTCTGGCAGCGGGGGGATGGGTTTTTTGACCGGGCGGTGCGGGCCGTGGGGCAGCAAGTCAAGGAGCTGACCCCGGACAGCGGTCCGGTGCTGGTGGTGGGCCTTGGAAACCGGGCCATGACGCCGGACGCTGTCGGCCCGCTGGCGGCGGACAACATCCTCATCACCCGCCATCTCATCGACGCTATGCCCCAGCACTTTTCCGGGTTCCGCCCGGTGGCGGCCCTGCGGCCGGGGGTGTTGGGGACCACCGGCGTGGAATCTGCAGAGGCGGTGCGGGGGCTGGTGGACCGGCTCCATCCGTCGGCGGTCATCGCCGTGGACGCGCTGGCCTCCCGCCGGGTGGGGCGGGTGTGCTGTACCGTCCAGTTCAGCGACACCGGCATCATCCCCGGCAGCGGCGTAGGCAATCACCGCTCCGCCCTGAACCGGGAAACTCTGGGGGTACCGGTGCTGGCCGTGGGCGTTCCCACGGTGGTGGACGCCGCCACGTTAACAGCGGATCTATTGGAGGAATCCGGGCTTCCCGAGCCGGATATGGAAACGCTGCGGAGCCGCCCTGAAAACCTTATGGTCACGCCAAGGGACATCGACCAGCAGGTGCGGGACCTGGGTAAGGTCATCGGCTACGGCATCAACTGGGCCTTGCAGGATCTGGAGATCGAGGAGATCAACGCCCTGCTGTCATAGGGTCAGAGGTCCAGCTCCAGTACCACGGGGCAGTGGTCGCTGCCCGTGACCTCGCTCCAGATGTCGGCGCTTTTGATCTTATCCTTCAGCCGGTCGGAGACGATAAAATAGTCGATACGCCATCCGGCGTTGTTCTTCCGGGCATTGAAGCGATAGCTCCACCAGGAGTATGCGCCGGTCTTATCCGGATAGAGATACCGGAAGGTATCCGTAAAGCCGCTTTCTAACAGCTGGGTCATTTTAGCCCGCTCCTCGTCAGAAAAGCCGGGGTTCATGCGGTTGGACTTGGGATTTTTCAGGTCGATCTCCTGATGGGCCACATTGAGATCGCCGCAGTAGACCACCGGCTTCGTTTGATCCAGCTCCATCAGATAGTCCCGCAGATCGTCCTCCCACTCCATGCGGTAGTCCAGCCGGGAAAGCTGGTCCTTGGAGTTGGGCGTGTAGCAGCACACCAGATAGAATTCCGGGTATTCCGCCGTAATGACCCGTCCCTCGTGGCGGTGGACCTCCTTGCCGAAGTCATAGGTGACGGAGAGGGGCGTCTGCCGGGTAAACACGGCGGTGCCGGAATAGCCCGCCTTGTCGGCGCTGTTCCAGTAGCGCTCATAGCCCGGCAGGTCGAATTCCGCCTGTTCCGGGCGCATCTTCGTCTCCTGCAGGCAGATCACATCTGCGTCCGCAAAGGCGCAGAAGTCCAGAAAGCCCTTGCCGAGACAGGCCCGCAGGCCGTTGACGTTCCAAGATACCAGTTTCATAGAGGCTCCTTCCCCGCCGTCCGGTCCCGGCGGCGGTTTTTGACGGTTTTCCCCCATTTTACCCGGTTTTCGCCGGGAAATCAACTTGCCCTTTTCGGCGAAAAGGAGTACAGTAAAATAAAAATGATTAGAGGTGTATCGTGGGGACGGAAAGCGGAATCCGGAATATGACGGCGGGCAGTCCCTTCCGCCATATTCTGATGTTTACCCTGCCGCTGCTGGCGGGGAATTTTTTGCAGCAGTTCTACAATATGGTGGATAGCTGGGTGGTGGGCAACTTTGTCAGCGACGGAGCCTTGGCCGCCGTGGGCGTTGGCTTTCCGGTGATCTTCCTGTTCACATCCCTGTTCTCCGGCATCGCCACCGGCGGCACCGTGGTCATCGCCCAGGCCTTCGGCGGTGAGAGACCGGACCGGGTCCGGAGCGCCATCGACAGCCTGTATACCGCCTTTATCCGCAGTATTCTGCCCATCACTGCCGCCGCGCTGCTGCTGGTGAATCCCCTGATGACTGTTTTACGGGTGGACCCCGCCGCCTTGGCAGAGACCCGGACCTATCTGCTGGTGGTCTGCGGAGGGCTGATCGGCAGCATCGGCTATAATCTCAACGCCGGCATTTTAGGGGGCATGGGCAACAGCTCCACCACACTGCTGTTTCTGGCGGTGTCCACGATTTTGAACATCTTTCTGGATCTGGCACTGGTGCTGGCGGTACCGCTGGGGGTGCTGGGCGTGGCGCTGGGCACCGTCATCGCCCAATTGTGCAGTTGGCTGTTCGGTATCTGGTATATCAACCGCAGGTATCCGCAGCTGGCCATCCATCCCTTCAACGGGATCTTCGACCGCAAACTGTTCTGTGAGATCATCCGCATTGGCCTGCCCAGCGGTATCCAGATGTCTCTGGTGGCCTTGGGCGCCATGGGCGTACTCTCCAAGATCAACAGCTACGGAAAGGCCTTCACTGCCGGCTTCAACGTGGGCAACAAGCTGGATACCCTGTCCTTCCTGCCGGTCCAGAGCCTGTCTGCCGCCGTGATCTCCTTTGTAGGGCAGAATATGGGGGCAAGCCGGGAGGACCGGGTCCGTCAGGGTGTCCGGATCACCGTGACCATGGCCGTTGTGTGGACGGTTCTCAGTTCCGCCCTTGTGGTGTGGCTGTCCGTCCCTCTGTCCCGGATCTTCTCCCCGGACCCGGCGGTCATCGCCGCCAGCGCCCGGTATCTGCAATGCGTGATGCCGCCCTACGTGCTGTTTGCCATTCTGTTCGTACTGAACTCCGCCATGCGGGGCGCGGGCGACAGCCTGTATCCCATGGTGAACGTGGTGGCCTCTGTGATCCTGCTGCGGGTCCCCTTCCTGTACCTGCTGGCAAACCGCTTCGGCCCGGACGCTATGTATTGGAGCTACGGCATCGGCTGGGCCGTGGCCTGCGCTCTGTCCGTCTATCACTATGCTGCTGGAAAATGGCGGGGAAAGTACCACAGCGAATAAAAACAGCGGAAATCGGAAATATTTTGACCGGATGATTGACTAATCGTTTAAAATATGGTATAAGTGAGTGCAATCGAGAATGCAATGAAGGGGAGAGTACGTCCTCGCGGCATGGTTCAGAGAGTCCCGGCAGCTGAAAAGGGACCCATGCGGTAGACAGAACATGGCCCCGGAGCCGCGCGGCTCAGCGCTTTGGCGCAGGCTGCGATGGGTGCGCCCATTACAGCGTCAGGGTATCGCGTGCCGGTTTCGGCAGGCTTGTACCCGCAGAGGCTCACACTGTGAGGTGTGGGCGAATCAAGGTGGTAACACGGCTTTCTTCGCCGTCCTTGAGCATATGCTCAGGGACGGCGTTTTTATTTGCGGTCACACAAAATTTATCATAAAGAAGAAAAGAGGAACCGGATATGGAAAAGGACACTTTTTATATCACAACCCCCATCTACTACCCCTCAGATAAGCTGCACATCGGCCACACCTACTGCACCGTGGCCACCGACACTCTGGCCCGGTATCACCGGCTGAAGGGTGAGGACGTCATGTTCCTCACCGGTACCGACGAGCACGGCCAGAAGATTGAGCAGAAGGCTGACGAGGCCGGCGTCACTCCCCAGGAGTTCGTGGACCGCATCGTGGACGGTCCCCGTGGCGTCCGGGATCTGTGGAAGCTGATGAACATCTCCAACGACCGTTTCATCCGCACCACGGACGATTACCATGTGAAGGCCATCCAGCGGATCTTCAAGCGGATGTATGACAAGGGCGACATCTATAAGGGCACCTACAAGGGCAAATACTGCACTCCCTGTGAGTCCTTCTGGACGGAGAGCCAGCTGAAGGACGGCTGCTGCCCCGACTGCGGCCGCCCCGTTGTGGACGCCGAGGAGGAAGCCTACTTCTTCCGTCTGAGCAAATATGCCGACCGTATCCGGGACCTGCTGGAAAACACTGACTTCCTCCAGCCCCGTTCCCGTGTCAACGAGATGGTGAAAAACTTCATCGACCCCGGTCTGGAGGATCTGTGCGTTTCCCGTACCAGCTTTTCCTGGGGCATCCCCGTGGACTTTGACCCCAAGCACGTGGTCTACGTGTGGGTGGACGCCCTGAGCAACTATATCACCGCGCTGGGCTATGAGAATGACCGCTATAATGACTACAAGAAATACTGGCCCGGCATCAACATCGTGGGCAAGGAGATCGTCCGCTTCCACTCCATCATCTGGCCCGCCATGCTGATGAGCCTGGGGGAGCCTCTGCCCAAGCACGTTTTCGGCCACGGCTGGCTGCTGCTGGACGGTGGTAAGATGTCCAAATCCAAGGGCAACGTGGTGGACCCCTACCTGCTGGCGGAGCAGTTCGGCGTGGACGCCCTCCGCTTCTTCCTGATGCGGACCTTCCCCTTCGGCTCCGACGGCAACTTCTCCAATGAGCTGCTGATCCAGACCATCAACACCGACCTTGCCAACGATCTGGGCAACCTTCTCAGCCGCACCACCGCCATGGTGAGCAAGTACTTCGGCGGCTCCCTCCCCGCAGGCTGCGGTGCCACGGAAGATGAGAAGCAGCTGGCTGCCATGGTCCGCATGGGCAGCAGTGTGGAGCTGGCCGCCAGCGGTGACACTGTGGATCCCGTGCTGTATGACGCCCAGCTGGTGGCACAGGCCGCCGGTCTGAAGAAGGCCTACGCTCACGAGATGGACACCTTCGCCCCTCACAACGCCCTGTCCGAGACCTTCAAGCTGATCCAGCGGGCTAACAAGTATATCGACGAGAACGCCCCCTGGGCACTGGCCAAGGATATGGAAGCCAACGGCGCCCGGCTGGCCCATGTGCTCTACAACCTGCTGGAAGCAACCCGCATCTGCGGTATCCTGCTGACCCCCTTCATGCCGGAGAGCATGGAAAAGCTCTTCGCCCAGATCGGCGTAGGCGCGGAGGCCCGGACCTGGGAGTCTGCGGACCTCTGGGGCGAGCTGCCTGAGACCGCTGCCGTGGTCAAGGGTGAAAACCTGTTCCCCCGTCTGGATCTGGACAAGGCCCTCGCGGACCTGGAAGCCGCCGAAGCCGCCGCTAAGAAGGCAGAGCAGCCTGACGTGGAGGTGGAGCCTCAGCTCACCGAAACGGTGGACTTCGACACCTTCTGCAAATCCGATTTCCGGGTGGTGAAGGTCAAGGCCTGCGAAGCCGTGAAAAAGTCCGATAAGCTGCTGCGCTTCACGCTGGATGACGGCACCGGCACCGACCGGCAGATCCTCTCCGGCGTCCACAAATACTATGAGCCGGAGGAACTGGTGGGCAAGACCCTGGCCGCCATCGTGAATCTGCCGCCCCGGAAGATGATGGGTTTAGAGAGCAACGGTATGCTGCTTTCCGCCGTCCACACGGAAAAGGGCGAGGAAAAGCTGAACCTCATCATGCTGGACGATCAGATCCCGGCGGGTTCCAAACTGTGCTGATTACTTAGGAGGGGGACTTGTCCCCCTCCTAACCACCTCCCACCAGTCTGCGGACTGGTGAACGTGCCCAAGGCACTTAGATCAAAGTATTTTTGTCAGGCACATGTCCTGACAAAAATGATTTCAATTTTTCCATGCGGGACACAAAGTATCTTCATCAGAGTATCATTCGTCAGGCAAAAAAGTCCCTTGCCCCGCGCGGGCAAGGGAAGTCCCCCAGGGATGCCCTGACAAACATAACTGAATTTTAAAGGATATTTCTTTGATGAAAAACAAAATAAAGCGGGCGGTTATTTCGGTAGTTGTATTTGCAGTGATTTACATATTATCTGGTTTTATCATTAGTTGGCATAGCTATGATATGTATCTCAAGGCAATTGAATTTTTAGCTGCTATCATAGGTGCAGGGTGCTATTGGATCGGCAGTAACGAACAATAAAATACCAGTTTTTTCATCTGCGCTCTATCGGCGCATATGCTGTAAGTTTCAAAATTTACGGAGATTGAGGTCATTCATGCGGTTACAAAGCGCGATTTTTGATATGGACGGGACCCTGCTGGACTCCATGCCCACCTGGCGGGAGCTGGGGCCCACGTTCTTAAAGGAGGCGGGCATCACCGCCACACCGGAGCAGGACCGGATGCTCCATATCTTAGCGGACTGCGACGTGATCCCCTATCTGCGGGAGGTCTGCGGTCTGCCGTGGTCCCAGCAGGAGATCATCGACCAGATCATTCAGCGGATGGAGACGTTTTATTCCAGCCAGGTCCGGCCCAAGCCGGGTCTGGAAAAATTTCTCTCCATTTTGAAAATGGAGGGCGTATGGATGTATGTGGCCACCGCCACCCATCGGCGGCTGACGGAAAAGGCCCTGAAAACGGCGGGCATCGACCACTATTTCCGGGGGATCGTCACCTCCGCCGACGCAGGAAATCACAAATCCGAAAGCGCCGACATCTACGAGATGGCCATGCGGCGGCTCCAGTCCAACAAGCGGGACACCGTGGTATTTGAGGACGCCCTCCACGCCATCCGCACCGCCAAGGCAGCAGGCTTCCGGGTAGCCGGGGTCTATGAGGCCACGGCGGAGCAGGATCAGCCGGAGATTCAGCGTCTGTGCGACTATTACATCCGTTCCTACGAGGAACTGGTCCAGTCTGAAACCTTCTGAGCATCGCAAAAGGAGCCGTATGTCTCCTTTTTTTCAAAATCTTTTTCCAACGCTGTAACGAACCGCGCCCCAAACGGATATAACAGATGAAAACACCGCTGAAAGGGGGAGAAACTCCGTGAAGGATCTGGATGCCGTCTACCGCCAGCACGCGCAGACGGTCTATAAATTTCTGCTCTCCCAATGCCGGGACCCCCAGACGGCGGAGGAACTGACCCAAGAGACTTTTTATCAGGCAGTGCGGTCCATCGACCGGTTCGACGGCAGCTGCAAGGTGTCCGTCTGGCTGTGCCAGATCGCCAAGCACCTGTGGTATCAGCATTTGCGGAAGGCCAACCGGGAAACGGCGCTTCCTGAGGAAGCAGAGCTGCCGCTGGTGCCCTCCGCCGAGGAGGAGGCCGTCAGCCGCTCCGGGCAGTTAGATCTGCTGCGGCGGGTCCATGAATTACCGGAGCCGGGACGTGAGGTGGTCTACCTCCGGACCTTCGGTGGGCTGTCCTTCCGGGAGATTGGAGACGTTTTAGGCAAAACGGAGACCTGGGCCAGAGTGACCTTTTACCGGGGCAAGGAACGATTGAAGCAAGGAGGCTGCAATAATGAAAAATGATCTGACCTGCGGTGTGGTGCGGGATTTGCTCCCCTCCTATGTGGAGGGCCTCACCTCCCCAGAGAGCAATACAGCGGTGGAGCGTCATCTGTCCGGGTGTCCGGACTGCGCCCAGCTTCGGGCAGCGCTGGCGGGCGCGCCGGAGCAGGCGGCCCCAGAGGACGCAAAAGAGGTAGACTATCTGAAAAAAGTAAAGCGCCGGGGCTGGCGGCGTGTGGCGGGGGTTAGCCGTCACGGTGCTGCTGTTCACGGCGGGCGTCGCGGCAAAGCTGTTTGTCATCGGCACGCCGATCCAGACGCAAGGCATGAGCTGGGTTATCAGCACGGATGTGCCGGGACAACTGGACATCCGGGTATACTCCATTTGGTCCGGCACGGCCTGCCGCCAGTGGAAAACGGAGCAGGAGCCGGAGGGGATCGTCCGCGTCACCTGCCGTCAGGTATTGCCCTCTCCCCTCAGTAATTCCGGTGATTACCGGGCCGTCCTCAACACGGAGGGCGTCAACGCGGTCTATCTGGGAGATCAACTGATCTGGCAGGGTGGCATTGAGATCTCGCCGCAGATCGACCGTGTCTATCAGGCTCAAACGCCCTATGTGGGGGATGCCCCCGCCGTGGGCCGGGTACTCAACGCCTTACGGTTCGACACCTGCGGCAGCTATACGCTGGAGCTGCACACCTCCTCCGCACCTTACCGCCTGACGCTGAATTTTTCCGTCCCCCAGACTTCCGGTAAAATGGGAGACTCTGAAAAGGGCCTTTATCAGGACATGGCGGCGGTGCTGGCAATCGTCGGCAATCTGGACGAAATAGAATGTGCGTTTCAGGATGAGAACGGCCAGCCCTGGTCCCGTGTGCTGACGGTGGAGGAATTGAACCGAGACCTGCCCCGGATCATCGCTGACTACAATGAGCGGTTTTCCCACGGCAAGCCCTGCCCCCTCTATGACGATGTGAAGGATTACGCCGGCTCCTGCGCCGATCTTGAGCAGTTGTATGATGCCATGTGGTGGGCTGGTGAAGGCGGGATCTACGCGGAAACCGAATAAAAGCATCAGCGCCCACGGCTCTCGCCGTGGGCACTCAGCGTGTCGAAAAAGTCTTTTCTCCCCGCTGAGCAAGTTTTCAGAGCTTCATAAAAGTTCTGAAAACTTAGGATTTTAATGGCGCGGGACACCCTTCTTGGGTTTCCCGCGCACACCCTTCCTTACCGTCGCGGAAAATTTATCACTTTATCGACAGCCTCGCAGGCGTTCCCGGAGGGAACGCCTGTTTTTTATGTTCGCCGCCGTATAAAGTTCAGGTCCGGGGACATACTACCTGACGGCGTAAGCCAAAATTTTTCTCATGCAGGAGGAACGAATCATGAAGGACTGCACCAACGGCGGCTGCCAGTGCACCCCCAATCAGAGCATCAGCTGCACCGTCAACAACTGCGCGCACCACTGCCAGGACTCCAATTACTGCGGCCTGACCTCCATTCGGGTCGGCACTCACGAGGCTAACCCCACCGAGATCAAGTGCACCGACTGCCAGAGCTTTGAGCTGAAATAACGGCTCCCTCCCCTCCGCCGCCGGGCCAAAAATCCTTTGACCCACCGGCGGAGGTCCGTACATACGCGAAAGGAAGGTGGCGTGATGGCTTCAAAATGGCCCGCCCGGATCGCCGGCGGTGCAGCTGGTCTTGCCAACGGTCTATTCGGTGGGGGCGGCGGTATGGTATTTCTCCCCATTCTCTCCCGTTGGGGCAATCTGAAGTCCCGGCAGCTCTATGCCACCTGTGTGGCGGTCATTTTCCCGGTGTGCGCCGTGTCCGCCGCCATGTACCTCTGGCGGGGCGGGATGAATTGGGCCTCCGCCCTGCCCTATCTGGCGGGTGGGCTGCTGGGTGGCTGGCTGGGCGGAAAGCTCTACGGCAGAGTGTCCGCCAAAGTTTTGAAGTGGATCTTCGCCGCCTTTCTCTTTTACGCGGGGGTGAGGTATCTGCTGTGACGGACTGGCTGCTCCCCTTTCTCTGCGGGCTGGGGGCTGCGGTGATCTCCGCGTGGGGCGTGGGCGGCGGAACGCTGCTGCTGTTGGTGATGACACTGTTTTTAGGCGTGGACCAGCGAATGGCCCAGGGCATCAACCTGCTGTTCTTCCTGCCCACAGCCATTTCCGCCCTGCTGTGCCACTGGCAGAAGGGATATCTGGATACACCCACATGGAAGGCCGCCGTTCCCGTGGCTGTCCCGGCGGCACTTGCAGGGGCATGGATCGCCACAGCGGTGGATGTGGACCTGCTTCGCCGCCCCTTTGGTATCTACCTGCTGCTCTCCGGTCTTTCGCTGATTTTCCCCCAAAAGGATCATAAAACCCCCGGCGGCTGAACTCAGCCGCCGGGGGTCCATTCGTTTCATTTAGAGTGGATCACTTTTCCACGGCCTCGGTCAGTTCCAGCGTCACCGTCAGGATCTCGCCGCGGCGCCAGAGAGTCAACGTCATCTCGTCGCCCACATGATGCTGCCACCGGGCCCGCAGCAGATCCGCACTGCTGAGGGTCTCCTTGCCGTCCGCCGCCAGAAGATAATCCCCAGCCCGGACGCCGGCCCGGTCCGCCGCGCCGCCCGCCGTGACCTCCTTCACCTGAATGCCCCACAGGTGCTCCGCCAGCTGGTCCGGCACTTGCAGAACGGAAACGCCCAGCAGCGGCTCCGGCTGAGGCTCGCCGTAGATCAGCAGATCATTGACCACCCGCTCCGCCTGCACGGAGGGAATGGCAAAGCCAAGACCCTCCACCGTGGAATATCGGGCATACAGCTTCATAAAGTTGATACCCACTACCTGCCCGTAACTGTCGATGAGCGGGCCGCCGGAGTTGCCGTTGTTCAGCGCCGCATTGGTCTGGATCAGCGGCATGGAGGTCCGGCTGGTAAGCTGGATCTCCCGGTTGACAGAGGAAACGATACCATCCGTGAAGGTGCCGCCCATCTCAATGTCCAGGGGCGTACCGATGGCGTACACAGGGTCGCCTACGGACAAAGCGTCGGAATTTCCGAATTCCGCAAAGGGAAGAGCCTCCTCCGCATTGATCTTCAGCACCGCCAGATCGTACCCGGCGTCGCTGGCGATATACTTCGCCGCATAGGGCCGTCCTCCGGCCAGCAGCACCGTGCAGCTCTTGCCCCCGGCTACCACATGGTGGTTGGTGAGGATGTAGCCGTCCTCCCGGAAGATCACACCGGTTCCCACAGACATCCGGCCGCCGTCCAGATCCACCGCCACCGTGACCACGGCGCCGCTTACCTTCCGGTAAACCTCCTGAGCCGAAAGCGCACGACCGCGGTCCTTCGCCAGTTCCAGACGGGCGTCTGCATCCGGTTCCACAGTGGGAATGGTAATGGGGGCATCCTCATCCTCCTGATCCTGATCGTAGTAGTAATAATCGTCCTCGCCCCAGTCATCAGGCATTTGCAATTCCCATATCAGCCACCGCACCCCCGCCGCCAGCAAAGCGATTACCGCCGCTATGGCCAGAAGGATCAGCAGCCCCTTCCACACCCGTCGCTTTTTCCTCCGAGATCTGGGCGTTGGCTCTGTAGGTACAGGCTCCACGGCCCCCGGCAAAGGCCGGGAATAGGTCTCCACGATCTCCGCGGGGAAATCTCTGCTGTATTCCTCGATGACTTCTCCCCGCGTCTGCAGGGTCCTGCGCTCGCTCATAGTACCTCTTTACTCCACCCGCAGAGAAAACGTGAAGGTGGTCACGCCATTCTCGCTGGTGACATTGATTTCTTCCTTGTGCTGCTGCAAAATGGTCTTGACGATATACAGGCCCAAGCCATAGCCGTCCTTATCCTCGCTGCGGGACTTGTCGCTTTTGTGGAACCGCTCAAACAGCAGCGGTAGCTCCTCCGCCGGGATGGTTTCGCCCACGTTCCGGACAGTGATCCGGGCCTTGCCGTCCATCATGGCCACACCCAGGTAGAGGGTGGAGCCCTCCCGCGCAAATTTGGCGGCATTTTCCAGCAGATTGTAAATAACCTGGGTGATCATATCGTTGTCGCCCAGCACCAAAATTGGCTCATCGGGAATATCCGCTTCCACATCCAGATGCCGGTCATTGATCTTCTTCTCCATGGAGATCAGCACCCGGCGCATAGACTCGCACACGTCGAAATGATTGCCGTTGCGCAGGGGATCGATGGCCTGCAGCTGGCTGACATCCAGCATCCGCCGCACCAGGCGGCTGAGACGGCGGCTCTCGTTGGCGATGATCCGCAGATACTGCTTTTCATTCTCAGGCGGGATGGTACCGTCCAAAATGCCGTCCGTATACCCGGCGATGGTGGTCATAGGGGTTTTCAGCTCGTGGGAGATGTTGGCGATGAACTCCCGGCGCTGACGCTCCGTCTGCTGCAAGGACTCTGCCATATTATTAAAGGAAGCCGCCAGCTCGCCGATCTCGTCCTCCCGGCCATAGTCATTCATGCGAACGTCAAAATCACCGTCGGCATACTGCCGGGTGGCAGCAGCCATTTCCCGGATGGGCTTGATCTGCCGCATGGTGGTGATGGAGGACGCCATAAAGGAAATCATCAGCACCACGAAGCCCGTCATCATCAGCAGTCCCGCAAAGGCCCGCCACAGATTATCAACGGAATCCGAGGCGCAGACGGTGAACACCGCCCCCAGGACCTCCCCGGTGGTCGGGTTCACCACGGACACGCCGCCCACAAACTGCTTGCTGGAATAAATCTGGTCCAGACGGCTCCGCCCGGCCCAGGTGCCGTCTGCGGAGACCTTGTCCATCACCGATGACGGAATGGTGACGGGCCGGCCCTCCATAGTGGCATCCGTGGACAGGAGGACATGTCCATCCATATCGCACACCAGAATATCCATTTCGGAGATCACGGCGGCAGTGGCCGCCAGCTGACGGAACTGCTCGTCCTTCTGCAATTCCTCCATAGAGAGATAGCGGCCGGTCTCCAGATACCGCACGGACAGCTTGCTCACCGCCATCGCCCGGACCATCAGCTCATCGGTTTTCTGCCCCCGGGCATAGGAATAGCTCAGGGAAAAAAAGGACACGCCCAACAGCACCAGCGTCAGGAACACCATGCCCACAGTGACGGCCATCTGCCGCCAATAAAGCCCGTGAAACCGCTCGCGGAACCAATCCTTCATATTACTTCGCCTTGTCTGCCGTCTGGCCGCCAACGGTCTCGAACTTATAGCCCACGCCCCAGACGGTTTTCAGCGCCCACTGGTCGCTGACGCCCTCTACCTTTTCTCGCAGGCGCTTGATATGCACGTCCACGGTGCGGCTGTCGCCAAAATAGTCGAAGCCCCACACCTCGTCCAAAAGCTGGTTGCGGGTGTAGACCCGGTTGGGGGTGGAGGCCAAATGGTACAGCAGTTCCAGCTCCTTGGGGGGCGTGTCGATCTTCTTGCCGTCCACGATCAGCTCATAGGAATCCAGATCAATGGTCAGCTTGTCAAAATGGAGCTTCTTGCTGGTGTCGTTGGGGATCTCCGTCCGCCGCAGAACGGCATTGATCCGGGCGATCAGCTCCTTCATCTCAAAGGGCTTGACGATGTAATCATCCGCGCCCATTTCAAGGCCCTGAATCCGGTCAAAGACCTCGCTCTTGGCCGTCAGCATGATGATGGGCACCTTGCTGGTCTCCCGGATCTTGGCGCAGACCGCCCAGCCGTCCATCACAGGCAGCATGATGTCCAGCAGGACCAGGTCCGGCTCCTTCTTCTGGAACTCCTCCAGTGCTTTGCCGCCGTCCCCGGCGATGCGGACATCAAAGCCTTCCTTTACCAGATACATGTGGATCAGGTCGGAGATATTCTTATCGTCTTCTACAACCAGAATGTTGCGTCCCATAGGGTCTCCTCCGTTCTGCGGGGCCTTCCGGTCCCGTTTCTTATGTTCTTCTCTACTTTATATTACCCTAAACTTCGTCAGGGTGTTGAACGTTTTGTAAATCTTGCGCCATTTCAGCCGCCGGTCAGCCGATTTCCGTCATCGCCCGGCAGTAGTGGCCCGCTCCCTGAGCGGAGATCACAAATTCCCGCAGGCCCGCGGCAGAGGCAGTGGTCCCCAGCCAGACAGACACATCCCCCCGCCGGGCCGACACCCGCTTCATCAGCGCGGAGGCGTTGGAGCTGCTTTCCAGCTTGTAATCCGACCGGTCCATTGAGGGCGTCAGGCACCGCCAGCCGACCTCCTCCAAGGCTTGCAGCTCCGTCTTCTCCGCATCCGGCACGTAGGCCAGCCGGGTCTTTCCCAGAGTGGCCCGGTACAGGGCTTCATTGCCCCGCCGCAGCTGCTCCGCCGTGTCCTCGCCGCTCTCCGCCAGTATGCCCACCGCATGACCGGAGGCAGCCATCCGCCGCAGCAGTTCACCGTTGGATTCCAGAAAGTCCGGCGTACAGTAGAAGGTGGCCCAGCCGTTGGCACGGTCCAAGGCGTCCAGCAGCCCGGAGGTCCGCTGATCTGCTTCCAGACACAGATGGATCCTAGCCCCCCGCGTCGGTGCGGAGGGTGTAACCGGTACATTGGGCGGGGTACTGGACGTGGCACCCCTGTTATACGCGTTATAGCGCTCTTCCATATTGTAGGTCGCCGCATTGGCAAAATCCTTGGCGCTCATGCCGAAATCCGGAGACCGCAGCCACACCAGATAGCCGTTGGTCACATCTGTCACGGAATATTGCAGGCCGAAAAAGTTTGCGACGGTAGACGCCGGGACAAACACCAGTCCGCCGGACTGAATGACGCCGGGGGTGAACAGACTGCCGCTGCTGTCCTGCGCCGTACCCTTGGCCCAGTCAAACAGCATGGCCCGGCGGTCCTTTTCCAGCACCGTCATCTTTTTTGCGGTATTGTTGATGACAGAGATCCCCAGATTGGTGAATACAGAGGCCGGTACATACAGATAGCCGTTGGCCCAGAAGGGCATGGTGGCATCTGTCACCGGCAGAACGCTTTCCTCTGCCGCCACGAAATACACACTGCCCGCCGCTTTGGCCGGAAAAGCCAATTGAAACAGCAGCAAGCAGCACAGCAGACCCATGGCCCATCGCTTTTTCATCAGCAGTTCCCCCTTCGCGGCAGTTTTTTAATAAAATATTTTACCACATTTGCTTCTGTCTTGTAAAGTCCGTGACTCAGCCGTTGAAGACCTCCACCGTCACGCCGGTATAGTAGTGGGTCAGGATGGTCTGATAGTCCGCGCCGCTCTCCGCCATGGCATCCGCGCCGTATTGACTGAGGCCCACGCCGTGGCCGTAGCCGGTGACGTAAAACACAAAATTGCCGTCCTGCAATTCCCATTCAAAGCAGGCGGAGCGCAGCCCCAGTGCGGCGCGCACCGTACCGCCCCGGACCGTCACGCTCCCCACCTCCACCGTCTCCACGCTGCCGGCGCTGTCCCGGATAGGATCTTTCAGCCAGCTTTTCTTGTCCCCGGAGAGATCGGCAGAGGGGATCTTCGCCAGCAGCTTTTCCTTCAGCGCCGCCGGGGTAAAGTCTACGCGGCTGTAATAATTGGGGATGGTCTCCTTGGCTTCGGGGGAATCCACTGGCTTCAGGTAGGGCAGATCGTTCTGCCACACCTGCCCCGCAGCCCGGGTCAGCCCCGCAGAACTGGAATGGAACACCGCCAGAATTGGAACGCCGCCGTAAAGGATGGCCTCCCCATCGGTAGATGTCACTGCATCACGGACCTTTTTCTCATAAGCGTCCGCCTGTGCCCCCCAGTTGGCCCGGGCCTGCTCCATGGCGATATACGCCTGACAGCAGGTAGAGTCCGTGCAGATGTCCGCCGTGTCCCCGTGGTTGCTGCCAGCTGTCAGCTTGTAAAGGGTATAGGTACGGGCTGCCACCGCCTGAGCCTTCAGCGCCTCCTCTGCAAAGGACGCCGGCATCTCTGCCGCCGTGACGCCCACCAGATAGTCCGCCAGCGTCATTTCCCGCACAGTCTCTCCGTCCAGCACCCGCAGGGTCCGGTCCGCGTCATAAACAGCCTTTACCGCAGGCTGGACCGGAGCCGTCTGCTCCGTCCGGGGTAATTCCGTATACTCCGGCAGCTCCGCCGGTTCCCGGGCTACGGCCAAGGGCAGCAGAAACAGCCCCAGCAGCGCCGCCACCGAGGTCAAAGCCGTATTTTTCCAAAGCTGCATAGCGATTCCTCCTTTGCTTGTCCAATCTATGCGGCCATCAACAGAAACATGTGCCCCGGTGCAACGTTCTGCACACAAAAACCGGCAGACGCTCCGCACGTCTGCCGGTTTTTCAAGGAAACCAATTATTTTTACTGTATGATTGCTGATACGGTATCCGCAGTCCCGTGCCGCCGCTCACTCCGCCATCAGGCTGTCATTTTCCATGATGAAGGGCCGGGTGGTATCCTGTCCCCAGGAGGTATCGTACTTTGCCATCAGATAATCGCGCAGTTCCGCCCGATTTTGTAACTTTACCAGCCGGTACGGTTCCTGGAAGGCAACCTTCTCGACCAGACAGAAACTCCCGTCCTCCACAGGCAGCAGCACCCCAACATGCCCCACAAACAGCGTATTCTCCGTGTCCGAGAACCTGTCATGCAGGACAACGGAGATCAGCCGGGCAGGGCTGTCCGAGAATGCGACGCCCCGGGCGGCCCAGCCCGCCTGAAGCGTCTGGGCCTGCTCGACCACATCCGTACTGTCTGCGGCGGGCACCGGCGCAAACAGCGCGCAGAATTTGGCAGTGCTGTCTCCGCAGAGAACGGCGGGATCTTCGGTCAGCGTTTCCAAATCCAGAAAAAGCGTATCCTCTCCCTGAGTCTTCGGCTGATCCGCTCCGACGGTGACGAACTCACCGAACAGGCTGAATGCCGTAATGCGGCAGTTATAGCCGGGGAAGTCACCGTTTTTCTCCGCCCACAGATCCTGCATCTCATAGGGATCGTACTTGGTGTCGGTGGGGACAGCGCGCTCAAAGCCGTCCGTCAGCCATTCACTCTTAACACTGGCGTTGAACTGGTCCACCCGGTCAAAAAGGCCGCGGATCCGGGTCTCGTCTATGCCCGCGTTCTCAAGCAGCCGGGAGAGCAGAGCACGGGAATCCTCGTCCGTCAGATTGGCGTATTCGACAGGTTTCTGCGTCGGCTGCGGGACGTCCGGCTCTGTTTTTCCGCCGCAGCCGGCAAGGGAGGCAAGGATGAGGCTGACAGCCGCAAGGATCGCCAGCAGATGGTTTTTCCGATTCATAAATTACGTTACCTTTCCTGTGTTCGTCCATTCTGCGGTGCAGAACAGATCGCATCATACGTCCTTATACTATGCACATATTGGCGAAAAATATCTATACAGAATTCCGGGGACCACCCTGACCGCTGCGGTTCCCTCCTGTTTTCCCATAAGATCTGCCGCATATGGATAGCGCATACCGCAAGCAGAATGTGCATAAAACTTCATGCACCATTTCCGGTTGCCCCGCAGGGGCGAGGAAGTGGCACATTTCTTATTTTGCTACACTTTTGCATAGCAAAAAAGGAACACCACCCTGACGGATGGTGTTTCTATTTGGTGCCGGTGGTGGGACTCGAACCCACACGGTATCGCTACCAACGGATTTTGAGTCCGTCACGTCTACCAATTCCATCACACCGGCATTAACGTTGTTCATTATATCGGATGAACAACCAAAATTCAAGAGGAATTTATGTTTTCGCCGTAAAATCCCTGATTCCGCCGGAAGAATGGCAGTTCCCTCTTGTAAAGAACGAAAAATAGGAGTATTATGCTTATAATTGTACCAACAACACAAAGGACGGATCAAACTATGAGTTACACAAAAATCGCAAAAATTTTTGCAGACAGCGAGGCGCTCTCCGGCCAGACCGTTTCCGTGGGCGGCTGGGTCCGCACCATCCGGGATCTGAAGGGCTTCGGCTTCATCGAGCTGAATGACGGCTCCTGCTTTCGCAATCTTCAGGTGGTGATGGGGGCAGAGGCCCTCTCTAACTATAAGGACATCGCCGCCCAGAACGTAGGCGCGGCTCTGATCGTCACCGGCGTTGTGACCCTGACGCCGGATGCCAAGCAGCCACTGGAGCTGAAGGCCACCGAGATCGCCGTGGAGGGCATCTCCACTCCGGACTATCCCCTGCAGAAAAAGCGCCACAGCGTAGAGTTCCTGCGGACTATCCAGCATCTGCGTCCCCGGACAAACCTGTTCTCCGCCACCTTCCGGGTGCGGAGCGCGGCGGCCTATGCCATCCACAAGTTCTTTCAGGATCGCGGCTTTGTCTACGCCCAGACCCCCATCATCACCGCCAGCGACTGCGAGGGCGCTGGCGAGATGTTCCAGGTGACCACGCTGGACCTGAACAACGTCCCCAAGACGGAGGACGGTCAGGTGGATTACAGCCAGGACTTCTTCGGCAAGAAGACCAGCCTGACGGTGTCCGGCCAGCTGAACGCCGAGAACTTTGCCATGGCCTTTGGCAATGTCTACACCTTTGGCCCTACCTTCCGTGCGGAGAATTCCAACACCCAGCGCCACGCCGCCGAGTTCTGGATGGTGGAGCCTGAGATGGCCTTCACCGATCTGAACGGCTATATGGATACCGCCGAGGACATGATCAAGTATATCATCCGCTATGTGATGGAGCAGTGCCCTCAGGAGATGGACTTCTTCAACCAGTTCGTGGATAAGGGCCTGCGGGAGCGGCTGGAGCACGTGGCTTCCTCCGACTTCGGCCGGGTGAGCTACACGGAAGCGGTGGATCTGCTGAAAAAGAGCGGCGAGAAGTTCGACTATCCCGTGGAGTGGGGCATCGACCTGCAGACCGAGCATGAGCGCTATCTGACGGAGCACATCTTCAAGCGTCCCGTATTCGTCACCGACTATCCCAAGGACATCAAGGCTTTCTATATGCGCCTGAACGATGACGGCAAAACCGTGGCCGCGGCGGACTGCCTGGTGCCTGGCATTGGCGAGATCATCGGCGGCAGCCAGCGTGAGGAGCGTCTGGATGTGCTGGAAGCCCGCATTAAAGAGCTGGGCATGAATCCGGAGGATTACAAGTATTACTGCGACCTGCGGCGCTACGGCTCCTGCCGTCACGCAGGCTATGGCCTGGGCTTTGAGCGGATGGTGATGTATCTCACCGGCGTGAACAACATCCGCGACGTGGAACTGCATCCCCGCACTGTGGGCAGCGCAGATTTCTGATCAGCTGCATACTGAAAAGCGGTCCTTTCGAAAAGAGGGGCCGCTTTTTCTCCCGTATGCACAAATTTCTTTGGAAAACCTTAAATATTTCAGATATTCCGCCACGTGCGGACAGTTGACATTCCGCAGCGCATATGATAGGATACGGCTATCTTCAACAACGGAATACCGGCAATGGAAGCCCATAGGAAAACGACGTAAGTCTACCGAAGGAGTAAAACTCTCAGGTGTCCGCCGTGCGGACAGGACTATGGGTGGATGCGGCTCTGGAGAATCCCGGCTCACCGGGTACCGAAGGTGAAAGGCGGCATGACCGCTGAATCTCTCAGGTAAAAGGACAGAGTGATCTGACGCAGCGGCAGGCGAGGCGGAGAGATCCGTCAGGCAGGCCGCAGGCTTCACCGTTTGCGGCGGGGCTGCGTCGATCTCCTGTACTGCGTTCTTCGGAGCGGCTGCATTGCCAGCCGCTCCATTTTTTTATCACCGCGGCAAAGATCCCGCCGTCGGTGAAACCGTGTACAGGAGGAAAAACTATGGAATCGATCGTCGCAAAACTGGACGCTGCGCTTTATCCCGCTGTATGCAGCGTCAACACGTACCTGTCCAACTACATTCTGGTCTTTCTGCTGGTGGCTGTCGGCCTGTGGTACAGCATCAAGACCCGCTTTGTTCAGGTCCGCTGCTTCGGCGAGGGTATGCGCAGAGTCTTCGGCAATCTGACCCTCAACGGCAAAAAGCATGACAGCGGCATGAGCTCCTTTCAGGCATTGGCCACCGCCATTGCCGCTCAGGTGGGCACCGGCAACATCGTAGGCGCATCCGGTGCCATCCTGACCGGCGGCCCCGGCGCCATCTTCTGGATGTGGGTCATCGCCTTCTTCGGCATGGCCACCATCTACGCTGAAGCCACACTGGCCATCAAGACCCGGATCAAGGCAGCAGACGGCACCATCCACGGCGGCCCCGTCTATTACATCACCACCGCGTTCAAGGGCGGCTTCGGCAAATTCCTGGCGACCCTGTTCGCAGTCGCCATCATTCTGGCTCTGGGCTTCATGGGCTGCATGGTGCAGTCCAACTCCATCGGAGAGTGCTTCCAGACCGCTTTCGGCATCCCCTCCTGGATCGTGGGCGTGGCGCTGGTCATCATCTGCGGCATCATTTTCCTGGGCGGCGTTCAGCGGCTGGCCGCCGTTACGGAAAAAATCGTCCCCATTATGGCGGCAATCTTCCTACTGGGCGGTCTGGTCATCCTGATCTTCCGCATCCGGTATGTCCCCGCCACCTTCGGCATGATCTTCAAGTACGCCTTTGAGCCTCAGGCCATCGTGGGCGGTTCTTTCGGCTACGCCATCAAGCAGGCCATCTCTCAGGGCGCCAAGCGTGGTCTGTTCTCCAACGAGGCCGGTATGGGCTCCACCCCCCATGCCCACGCTCAGGCTAACGTGAAGGATCCTCACGAGCAGGGCGTTGTGGCGATGATCGGTGTGTTCATCGACACCTTCGTGGTGCTGACCCTCAACGCACTGGTCATCATCTGCACCCTCTACACCGCCGATGGCCCTCTGGCAAACGGCTATGTGGGGGATGTGACCTCCGTGCTCAGCAAGACCAATCTGGCCCAGACCGCTTTCGGCTCGGTGATGGGAGCCAGCCTCGGTGCCAAATTCGTGGCTATCTGCCTGTTCTTCTTCGCTTTCTCCACGGTTTTGAGCTGGAACCTGTTCGGCAAGATCAACGCCATCTGGCTTTTCGGCAAGAAGAATCCCAAGGCCTGCACTGTGGTCTACACCCTCATCGCTCTGGTGTTCATCCTGATGGGCACCATGATGAGCAACGATCTGGTGTGGGAACTGACGGATATGTTCAACAACCTCATGGTCATTCCCAACGTCATCGCCCTGTTCGCCCTGACTAAAATGGTGGTCAGCAGCGCGGAAAGCAAGATCGCTCAGTAAGCGTGAGCGGCCAAGACTGTCATTTCACTTCCAAAAGCACCATAAAGAAAAGAAACAGGACATTCATAAGAATGTCCTGTTTCTTTTGGCGGAGATGGAGGGATTTGAACCCCCGCACGCCTTGCGGCGCCTACCGGATTTCGAATCCGGACCCTTCAGCCACTTGGGTACATCTCCAAGCAACCCCATTTACCCGCCGCACACAGGCGGTCAAATCCAAACTCTGTGGGGACTGCGTTAGCTATTATGACATATTTTCACGGCTATTGCAAGAGAAATACTTGCGCAGCGAAGGAACACAGCATAGAATGAGCATATCTTACCTGTGCGGATGACGAAGGAGGAAGTGCTATGGCCCTGCGGGTCTATATTCTTGGTGATGCCGCAACTTACCAAAACTATGCACTGGCGGTGGAACGTGCCGGAGGGATTTCCTGCTTCGAGAGCCGGCCGGCGGACTGCGACTGTTTGCTGCTGCCCGGCGGCGGGGACATGGAATCCTGGCGTTACGGCCAGAAAAACACAGCCGGCCGGGATCTGGAGCCGGAACGGGACGCGCTGGAACTGGATCTGCTGGCGGATTTTACGGCCCTTGGCAAGCCGGTCCTGGGTATATGCCGGGGAATGCAGAGCATCAATGTGTTTTTCGGCGGCGATCTGGTGCAGGACTGGCCGGGGCACAGCGCCATAGAAGGCGTTGACCGGCTCCACAGCGTCCAAAATGCACCGTCCTTTCTGCGGGAGCTATATGGAGAGCGCTGTATGGTCAACAGTTGCCACCACCAGATCATTGGCCGCCTGGGAACCGGTTTGGAGGTTTTGCAACGGGCGGAGGACGGCGTAGTAGAGGCCTTCCGACACAAAACCTTGCCGGTTTGGGGGATCCAATGGCACCCGGAACGGCTGACAGCGGACTGCCAAACGGGCACGGTGGACGGACTGGCGGTATACCGGGCGTTTCTATCTCAGGCAGCCTTGTAAGAGCTCTGCCTGTTAACCGCAGGCCGTATCCGGATCGGACAGGAACTGTGCACCACGATCCACCAATACGCGGAAAATCCGGTCGCAAAGATTTTCTGTAAAGGGTAAGATGAAGGGTAAACACCATTTCAGCGCAGCAAAAAATCCCTCAAAGCCTTGCGGCTCTAAGGGATTTGTTTGGTGGACGATACAGGACTCGAACCTGTGACCCCCTGCACGTCAACCGACATTTGATACTTTTTATAATATTTTTCGTTCGTTTATGGTCATTTCCGTTCCGTTTCATTTACTTTCCAGCACTTTTTAAATCTGTCGTTTCCACGTATTCCACGCAGGTCTGTGGCTGTTCGTGTGGTCAAATGCCTTGCAGACGGATTCAGAAGTTCCCATCATTGATTTGGTTTCAGTAATAGGCAAATCTCATTTTTAGTAAATTACTCTGCCGGATTTTGCGATGCTGTTAGCAAAGAAGATACCTTCAGAAAGCATCCTAGAATAAGCACTTTAGCCTTCTCATCTCGTTTCTGCTCAATATCTCCGCATTCCACACCAATATTGATGATTTTTATAAAACTTTCCTGACTCTTTTCTATACCATAGTCTACTTGGTTGCATCCCAGGTGAGGCATTTACTGATGGCCAGGAAAAGGTGTCCTACATATACGTCCTCGGTGTCCAGCAGGTATGTCTCCTTAACACATTCCGCATTTACAATGCCACCCACTGATTCATCAATAATTTGTACATGAATATCCGTGACTTCCGTTATGGGTAGTTGACACATCACAAGAATCCAGAACACTATAAGCCAGATTGTGAGAACGTCGAAAAATTTTTCAATCCAACCAATTCTATATTTCAGAGTATTTATCCCGCACCGGGATCTCAAATTCGCCCTCCGGTGTATTGGCGTTGTGCAGGATGTTGATAGGGCGGTTGTCCTTGATCCGGCTGACATAGTCCGTCGGTGCGATGCCCACCACCTTTTTAAACAGGCGGCTGAAATAGTGGATACTCTGGTAACCAAGAGACTCAGCAATCTGTGAAACATTCAGTTCCGAATACAACATCAATTCCTTGGCCTTGGAAATCTTGCGCTGGTTGATATAGGCATTGGGGCTGAGACCCACACATTCCCGGAAAATCTGGCGGAAATAGTTCTCACTGTACCCGCACTGCTCCGCCAACTCGGACACCTTGATGGGATGCTCTAATTTCTCCTCCACCGTTTGCAGCACATGACGGATACTCTCGTTGGAGCGTGATACCTCACTGTGTCCCACCAGCAGCCACGGCTTCTCTCCGTCGTCCTTTTTTCGTAGCAGGATGATGAGCAGCTCGTACAGGCGGATGTTGATGATCTCGTCATAATCCCGCTCCTGTCCCACCGCTTCTTCAAACACATTTCTGATGAGGTCGTTTTCTCGCTGTCCCACTGCACGCATATAGCGGGGCAGCTCCGCAAGCTGCGACGTCAGATGCTCCGAGCAGGCAAATTTCAGGTCCAGACAGCAGGAGGTGTCCTCGCTGACGATGTCGTGGGTGACACCCGGAGGCAGCAGGACAAGGCTCCCCGACTCCGTTTGATAGACCTCTCCATCTGCCGTTACCCGCGTGTGTCCCCGTAGCGAATAGATATAGTGGAAAAATGTATGGCTATGGGGCTCGATATACTGCCCCCGCTGCTTCACGTTCTTTACGATCCGATGGACCGCCACATTGTTGCGCATACGCTCCTCCTACGGCATCAACAGCATGGCGACGATGTCCCGCAGCGTGGTAACACCGCCTACGTTTCCCGGAAAGATCACGTAGGACAATCCGGGGAACTTGCTCTCTTCCCCCGTGCGCCACACCGGAACGCCGGGGGCTACCTGTCCCATGACCCACGCCCGATGGACGCCCAGCGCCCGGATGCCCACGTCGCTGGACGTAATGCCGCCCTTGGCAATCAGAAAAGCGGGACGGACCGTCAGCTCTCCCACCATCGAAGTCAGGGCCTCCGATATCCGTACGCTGAGATTCAGATTGCCCTGTGCGTCGTTCTCCCGCGTCCGCAGGACCCGGCGGCTGGTGTAGACTACCGCCGTTTTTCCGCCGCGCATCGCACGCTCCGCTTCCATCAGTACGCGATCCCGCTCTTTCTCCAGACCGCCGGATGTAAAAGCGCTCTCCGCGTCAAAGCAGATGGGGCATAACTCCAGTCCCGCGTTCAGCAGGCATTCCAGCTGCTCCGTGGTCTTTTTCACATGAGAGCCTACCACCACAAGTCCGCCCACGCCGGTGTCTGTGCCCCGCAGTTCTTCCCGCTTCAGCAGAGGACGATGATCCACGTTTCCCAGCACCCGGACCAATCCGGCGGCGCTGCGGATCAGGAACTCCTTTCCCTGCTTGACTGCCTCCAGCAGCGCGGCTGTAAAGACCTCCACATCCCTGTCTTCCGCCGCGTTGACGATGACCTTTCCAAAGCCCTTCACCGCCATCAGCTTTTGGAGGATGGCGTCATAGTCCAGGGCGCGCAGCTCCTCCAGCGAGATAGCCGTCATATCCCTGGCGGTATAATGTCCGCCTGTCCGTTCCTCGCACCAGTCCAGCAGGTTGGAGGCGTTGTAGGCAAAGGTGGTATCCTGGGCAAACTCTGTCAAGCCTGCGGGAGTCAGACAGTCTCCGGTCTGTACATAGTGGACATTACCGATGGTCAATCTGCCGCCTTCCTTAAAATAGGGCATGACGATCTCACCGTCATAGCGGACGGACGAGTGCTCCTCCAGCGTCTGCCGAAGGGTCTCCGTTTCCATCGGATAGTGGCCCCGCAAGGTGGAATCCCCCCGGCTCACCAGCAGAAAAGGCACGCTGGTCTTCTCCGACGCCGCCAGCAGATTTTCCGCGATCTCCCGGTGGGCGCACTCCGTCTCCTGCTGGCTGAAGCCCCGGGAGTTGGTCAGTACGAAGAACATGGTGCCCTCCTCCGCCAGGCCGCTTTCCAGCGTCTCACAGCGCCAATCCGTATAGACCGACAGGTCGTGGACAGTCTGCACGCCGGTGGGATCATCGTCCAGCACCACGATCTTGCGGTCAAAGCCTTCTCTGGCCTTTGCCAACATCCGGGCGGTCAGTGCCTCGTCCGGCAGCGGGATCCGCTCTGCCAGAGAAGCGGGTACGATGGATACACTTTCCATGTCCGTTTCCTCCGTTCAGCCGTTTTCTTTCTGGATCTCCTCAGGCCGGATGTTGGTCACCTGTCCATAAATGCACAGGGCATCCAGAAAGCCGCCCTCGTCATAGCCGAACACGTGCCACTCCAGCTCCGGAAAATGCATCAGGTCTCCCTTATTCAAATAAACCGTATGCTCCAGCGTGTCCGGGCCGGAGCCCCAGCGAACAAAGGCGCGGTCGCAGTCCAGCACCACAACGGACTCCTCGGCGTGGTTATGGGGCGCCATGAGGCCGTACTCGGCGTTATACCGGCAAAAACTCACCGTCATCTTTTCACTGGCAACAGCGCTGTTTCGTCCAACCGCATTCTGCACGCTTCTGCCCGGAAGATCATTGTGCTTGATATCCACTCTCTTTACAAAATCCATAGTTGTCTCCTCCTCACGACTTTTCATGGCCTCCCGCGGAAGCCTGATTTTTCAAGCTCAGTATACCAGATATCCGCAAATTTTGTATTTGTCTTTTTCACAGGTATCAGTGCCTTTTCCACCATATTTTTCTCAGTCCATCGTCTGCATTTCGTTTTGCCGTCTCACCCACGAAAAGTGCAAATGCTGCGCTGTTTTGTGGAAATACATTTATCTATGCAGACAGTATACTGTGAATTAGAAATCCCGACGGCCGCACCGGCCGAAAGTCTGTATCAGGAGTGTGTTACTTATGAGCAAGGAAATCATCGGTGTTATTCCGCCTATCATCACCCCCATCGACGAGAATGAAAAGGTCGACGAGGCCGGCCTGCGCAAGCTCATCAACCATTGTATCGACCACGGTATCCACGGTATCTTCATCTGCGGCTCCAACGGCGAATGCATGTCTCTGACGCAGGCCCAGCGGGACCGGGCCATCCAGATCGCGCTGGACGAATGTTCCGGCCGGGTGCCTGTCATCGCCGGCTGCATGGACTCCAGCACCCAGCGCGTCATTGAGAACGTGCAGCGTCTGGAGGAGATGGGTGGCACCACCGCCGTTGTCACCCCGGTGTTCTATGCCCGTCATGCCACTCAGGGGGAGACAGTCCGCCACTTCGAGGAGATCAGCAAAAACACCAACGCCAACCTGATGATCTACAACATCCCTCCATTCACCGGCCAGAATCTGACGGCTGATACCATTATCAAAATCTCCAAGATTGACAAGGTCATCGGCGTGAAGGACACCTCCGGCAACTTCCCCAACTTCATCAAGCTGCTGAACTATTTCAAGAGCTCCGACTTCCTTGTTCATCAAGGTGCCACCAATCTGGCCGTGCCCAGCATGCTGATGGGTGCCGACGGCTACATTCCCTCCCTGGCGCCGCTGTTCCCCCAGGCCCACCTCAAGCTGTACGAGTACGGCAAGGCAGGCGACATTGAGAACGCCATGAAGTGGGGTGCCATCGTGGACGAGATCTGCAAGCTCTATCCCATGGCAAAAAGCCAGACCGCTTCAACCAAGTACGCCATGAGCACGCTGGGCTTTGTGGACAAACGTGTCTGCCAGCCCACCGAACCCATCACTGAGGAAGAAATGAAGCGCATCGATGCGCACATTGAAAAGCTCCGCCAGTATATGTAAAGAGAGAGGAGTGCCTGATTTTATGGAACGTTCCTGGAAGTGCCCCGTGATCCGTCTGGACCCGGCGGACAACATCGTGGTGGCCCGTCAGCCCATTGCCGCCGGGACTTTTATCCCGGAGGAGGGCATTACGGTAAAAACAGATATTCCCATCGGCCACAAGATTGCCTCCCGGGCGATTTCCTGCGGCGAGCCCGTATGGAAATATAATACGGTCATCGGCTATGCCTCCCGGGATGTGGATGCCGGGACCCATATGCATAATGATACCATCCACTTTGACGCCGTATCTGAAGAATACCACTTTTGTCAGGACTACCACCCGGTGGAGGTGCTCCCTCCCGAGAAACAGCACACCTTTCTCGGCTATGTACGCCCCGACGGGCAGGTGGGCACCCGGAACTGTATCGGCGTCATCGTGTGCAGCAACTGTGCTGCCACAGTAGCCCGAAAGGTCGCAGCCCATTTTACGGAGGCCATTATGGCCGCATATCCCCATGTGGACGCCGTGGTCCCCCTGATCACCTCATCCGGCTGCGGCCTTGAAAAATCCGGCGACCCCTTAACCTATCTGCGGAGGGTGCTGGGCGGTCATGTAAAAAATCCCAACATGGCGGGCGCGCTGGTATGCTCCCTCGGCTGTGAGACCAACAACATCGACGGTTTCTTCCAGGAGGCCAGATTGACGCCGGGCCCCATGCTGGGCCGTCTGGTCATTCAGGAGGAGGGCGGCTCCCGCAAGGCTGTGGCCCGGGGCATCGCCATGGTGGAGGCCATGCTGCCTCTGGCGGAGCAATGCCGCCGTCAGCCCGTTTCCGTCAGTCACCTCAAGATTGGCCTTGAGTGCGGCGGCTCCGACTCCTTCTCCGGCTCCTCCGCCAACCCGGCCCTGGGCCGCGCCATAGACCTACTCATCAAAAACGGCGGCACCGCAGTGCTGACGGAGCCGACGGAGCTTTTGGGCGTGGAAGGCGCTCTCGCCCGCCGGGCGCGCTCCCCGGAAGTCGCCCAGAAGCTGATCGACGTGATGCACTGGTGGATGGACTACTGCAAGGGCCGGGACAGCCAGATCAACGGCAAGGTCACCCCGGGCAACAACGCCGGCGGCATCACCAACGTGTTGGAGAAAGCCCTTGGCAGTGCCAAAAAGGGCGGAAGCTCTCCCCTGAACGATGTGGTGGGCTACGCGGAGCCGGTCACCGGCCCCGGTCTCATCATTATGAATTCCCCCTCCTATGACCCGGTCTCCGCCGCGGCCATGTTCGCAGGCGGCTGCAACCTCTGTGCATTCACCACCGGACGCGGCTCCTGCTACGGGAGCCAGCATTTCCCGACCTTGAAGATTGCCTCCAACACGCCCCTGTTTGAGCGGCAGGTGGACGACATGGACCTGAATGCCGGAACGGTCATCGACGGTGACCGCACGCTTGAGCAGATGGGCGAGGAGATTTTTGAAGCCCTGATCGCCGCAGCCTCCGGAAAGCTCACGAAAAGCGAGCTTTTCGGGATGGGCAGTGACGAATTTATCGTCTGGTGGCTGGGCACAACTGCTTGATATACCTTCTCTTTATAACGCCAACAGGCGCGGTTCGCTTTGAGTCGCGCCTGTTGGTATTTTACTGTCGGTTTTCTTATTTCTCCAAGGCTCTGGCAATGTCCCGCATCTCCCGACCTTCACCGTTCCAAAACGCCTTCAGCTTGGCCAACTGGTCGCCGATGCTGAAATGGCGGACACCCAAGTCGATATAATACTGGGCCTGATCCAGGCTGCTAATCTCACAGCGGGGCTGCACGCCATGGCGGAGGGCTGTCTCGATCACATGCCGTTCCGCAGCTTTCCACTCCGCCTCATGCTCCGCCCGGTTCCATCCCAGGCTCATGGAATAATCCGCCGGGCCGAACTGGACCATATCCACTCCCGGTATGGAGCAGATCTCCTCGATATGATCCACAGCCTCCTTCTTCTCGATCATGAAGCACAGCACAATGTCATTCAGCCGCGCAATGTGCTCCTTTTGAGTCACGCCATTGGGGCTGCTTATGAACCGGCGGTTGGGCCAGCCGTACCAGCCGTCTGTCCCCTCCACCAGCGGACGGATGGAATTGATGGAGTCCCGCACCTCCTGCGGCGTCCGGTGATCGGCGAAGTTGACAGCCTGAAAGCCGGAAGCAACTGCCTTCTGCGCCACATAAAAGCGGTTCTGGAAATCCACCTTAATCATGGAACCCATCTCATACAGCTCCGCGGCCCGGGCCATATTCTCCAGATCCGCCTGGGTAAAGGGCGCGTACTCCGCCACAAATTCCATATAGTCGAAATTCCCTGTAGCGCCAAGGGACTCCGTATAAAGGGGCCATGTGCTCCACAGGCGGGTGGCTACTGAAGTCTTGCCCTCCCGCAGGATGCGGCGCAACTTGTTCTCTCTCATCATAATTGCTTCTCCTCGCTTTTTTATCTATACAGGCCGGTCACTGCAAAATCATAAACCAAAGTGGGATGGTCACGGCGGACAGGATCGTGCTCACCGCCACCAGAAGGGCGCCCAGCTCCGAATCCCCGTGATACCGTGCCGCCAGTACCGCCGTCAGGCTGGCGGCAGGCATACCGGATACCAGCGTACAGGTAGCCGTCACGATATACGGCACTCCGCACAGCTTGCACAATCCAAAGACGATGCCCGGCATCACGCCCAGCCGCAGCGCGGTAAATCGCCACACATCGCCGCGAAACACCTCTTTGAGCTTGATCTCCGACAGCACCACGCCGATGAGCAGCATGGACAGCGCCATGAGGCAGCTGCTGACGTATTGCAGCGTACGGTCCAGAAACGCCGGGAGCCGGATACCCGTGACCATGGCAGCCACGCCCAGCGCCGCGGCGATCATGCACGGATGAGTGAGGAGCCGTTTGAAGGAGCCCTTCCAGTCCGATTTTACGCCGGTATAGAGGGAGAGCCCGTAACTCCAGCAGAACATCCGCACAAAGATCATGTACATGGATAGCTGCAGAACACCGGCGTCTCCCAGCAGGCTCTGGATGATGGGCAGGCCGATGAACAGCGCATTGGAGTTGACCAATCCATAGCGAAAGACCTTTGCCTTCCGTTCTTCCCTGTGGCGGTAGATGACCTTGCCCAGTATCGCCGTGCAGAGCATCACCAGCACACTGATGATGACCGTCAGCAAAGAGCTTTTCAGTGCGCTCGTGTCCGTGTTTCCCTCAAAGGACAGAAAGATATTGCACGGAAGGATCAGCATCGTCAGCAGATCCGACAAGCAGTCCCGCCCCTCGTCTGTGATCACGCTCCTCCTGCGCAGGTAAATGCCCGCGGCTACCAGAAGCACCATGATAAATTCCAACTGTATCAAGTCTATCAGCATCGAATCCCCTTGCTCATCAGTGCTCCGGCACCGCCCGCCGGAGCCAATGGAAAAGGCCCCCCGCACAAGGCAGGAGACCTTTTTAGTTCTGCCTCAATAGATGTAACCGGTTTACGGATTACAGGAAGGGCACGAAGCTCTGGAACAGGTTGCGCTGCTCGGTCAGGTTGGCAATGGTATCCTCAACGTTCAGAACGAAGGGATTCTGGAAGCAATAGTTGTTGACCATGGTCTTCCAGTCGTCGGTAGAGGTGGCCTCCAGAACGGCGGCGTTCATAGCCTCAACGATCTCGGCGGGAGTGCCCTTGGGAGCCAGCAGCACATACTCAGTATCGATGATCAACTCGGGGATGGTTTCGCTGGCGACCTTCTGGTCGGGCAGCAGGTCGGGAGCCTTGGACAGGCAGGTGCACAGGCTCTTCAGCTGGCCGTTGGCGATGTAGTCAGCAGCGGTGGAGTAAGGCAGAGAAGTGGCATCGACCTCGCCGCCCAGCAGAGCGGTCAGACGGGTAGCGCCGTCGCCGACGTCAATGATGTTGAACTGAGCGCCGCCCAGATTGGTCAGGACGCAGGACTGGATGTACACGCCGCCGCCAGTGGAGATGCCGAACTTGATCTGGCCGGGAGTTGCCTTGGAGGCCTCGATCAAATCGGTCAGGCTGTCATAGGGAGCGTCAGCGGGGACCACGATGTTCTCGCCGGACTGGATGCCGTACACAGCCACGGGCTCGAAGGCGTCATAGCCGAAGTCCACCATGCCGGTAGCCTCGTTGCCGTTCAGAGCGGCGGTGTTGGTAGCGATGAAGGTGTAACCGTCGGTGTCGCCATCCTTGTACTGCTGCATGCAGGTAGCGCCGTTGGAGCCGGTGACGTTGCTCACGACCACGGACTGGCCCAGAACGCCCTCCAGAGCCGTGGCCAGCTGACGGCCCATGTAGTCGGTGTCGCCGCCGGCGCCGTGGGTCATGTAGATGTTGATGGTCTTCTTGGGCCAATCGGAATTCGTCGTCTCAGTGGAGACGGACTCGTTCTTGTCCGCAGCGGGCTCAGCGGACTCTTTCTTTCCACCGCAGGCGGCCAGGCTCAGGACCATAGCCATCGTCAGAAACAGGGCAAAAAATCTTTTCATGTCGGGTTCCTCTTTCCTTTTGTTTTTTTATTCATCAATGCCAGCTTGCTTGGCAGCCTTCATCTCCGCCAGTTCAGCCTCCTGAGCACGCTTGGCGTCCTTCAGGTTGGCACGGGTGGAGAAGATGACCACGAAGACGGTGGCAATGATCAATACGCAGAAAATGGGATGATTCCAGAAGGAGTCGCTGGAGGCAAGCTGGGAGACGCGGCGCAGATTGGTCTCAAAGGTGGGGCCCAAAATGAAGCCGAGGATCATGGGGACCGTGGGGACCTTGGACTTGATTAGCAAGTAGCTCATCAGGCCGAAGGCCACCATGCAGTAGGTGTCGAACAACATGTTGGCGTTACCGATGGCGCCGATGCCGCACAGGACCACAACCACGGGCAGCAGGAAGTTCTTGGGGATCTTCAGAACAGAGACAAAGAACCGCATACCCAGTAGCATGAACAGCATCATGAAGATAGCGGACAGCACCATGGCGAAGAAGATGGCGTAAACCACAACGCCGTTTTTCTCATAAATCAGGGGACCGGGGGCCACGTTGTGGATCTGCAGGCCTCCCAGCAACATGGCGGTAGCGGCGTCACCAGGGATGCCCAGCGCCAGCAAGGGGATCATGGCGCCGCCGATAGTGGCGTTGTTGGCGGTCTCAGAGGCCACCACGCCGTCCATGATGCCGGTGCCGTACAGTTCCCGGTGCTTGGATGTATTCTTGGAGACGGTGTAGGAGATCATACAGGACACGCCGCCGCCGATGCCGGGCAGAATACCAATACCCACGCCAATCAGGGCGGAAACGATGGCGTTCTTGGTTTGGGCCAGACCTTCCTTCAGGCTGAAGCCGGCACCTTTGATCTTGTAGTCAGTCTCCACAGTGAAATTCTGGCCCTTCCGGACGCTCTCCGCGAAGGACATGACCTCGGCAATGGCAAACAGGCCGATCAGCAGCACCACCAGGGCAAAACCGTTGTTCAGTTGATAGAGGCCAAAGGTGAAGCGGGGCTTGGAGTCGATAGGGGACAGACCCACGGTGGCCAGCAGGGAGCCCAGCACTGCGCTGACGAGGCCCTTGGGCATATCATGGCCGGTCAGGGCAATGACCATGGACAGAGAGAAGATGGCCAGCGCACAATACTCATAGGCCTGGAACTTTAGAGCAAAGCCGCACAGCACTGGAGACAGGACCACCAGCAGGCCGATACCAATGATAGTGCCGACGAAGGAGAACACCACGCCGGAGCCCAGGGCCTTGCCCGCCTCGCCCTTGTTGGCCATGGGCTTGCCGTCAAAGCAGGTGGCCACGGAGGAGGGCGTGCCGGGGATGTTCAGCAGAATGGCGGAGATCAGACCGCCAGAAATGCCACCGATGTACAGGGCCATCAGCATGGAGATGCCCTCGGAGGCGGCCATGGAGTAGGTGACCGGTAGGAACATGACGATGGCCATGGTGGCGGTCAGGCCTGGGATAGCGCCGAAGATGATACCTACCACGGTGCCGATGGCCACCAGCAGGATGGTCATGGGCTGGAGGACTTCCATTAAACCTTGAATAATCATACGTCCATCCCCTCCTTACAGTCCGAATATGCTGAGGATGCCCACGGGCAGCAGCACGTTCAGCAGATATCTGAAGATATAGAACAGCACCACGCCGCTGATAACAGCGGTGATAATGGCGGGCACCATGATCTTCTTCCATTTGTCCTTGGGTGTCAGGATCATGATCTGCACAAAAACGTACAGAATAGTCATGGGCGCGAAGCCCACCAGGCCCATCAGGCCCACATACAAGGTCAGCGCGATAAAGCTGGCGACCACCTCCCGCTTCTCCATCAGGGCATCCTTCAGAGAAGTCTTAACGATGGTCCCGCCTTCCGCCAGGTACTTCTTGCGCTTGCGGAAGCCTCTTGCCGTAATCCACAGGCCCAGTACCAGTAGGGCGCCGCCCCACAGATAGGGAACGAAGTGGTTGGTCAGAGGCGTGGCACCAAGGCCGGTGAATGTTTTAATAGAAGGGATCATAGCCATATAGCCGATGGAAAACAGCGCGATGACAATGCCGGGAATGATGTCCAGTTTGTATTGCTTGTTTTTCAAGTTCTCTTCTCCTTTCATATTTTTGCCATGGTGTCAGGCAAAGTCCAGAAGCGCTCCACTCTCGTCGAAGCGTAGCTCTCTGGGCTCCTCCATGATCTCCATGTCGTCCCGCGCTCTTACCTGCTCCAGCAGTGCTTCAGACACCATAATGGTCTCCAGAGACAGGGTGTTTTTGATATAGACCATACGGATATGGTCCTTATTGACCTGCGTCAGGGTCTTCAATGCCGCCTGCAGAGCAAGCTTATCGTCCTCCAACACCATGGGTATCTTTCCAACCTTCAGTACGGTGGAGGTGATCATGTTGAAGTACGTGGCGTTGGTATCCAGTTTTTCAAAGGCACGCTTTGTAGTCGTGTCCGCCATACCCAGGCCGATAAAGCTGCCGTGGCTCTCTTCCGAGATGTCAAGGACCACCGTGCGCTGCTTCTGGATACCGCCGCTGGCGTAAGGGGTGCCAAAGGTGCCGGTAACGTTGGGGTCCATGCCGCTGCCGGAGAAATTCTTGCCGATCTCCCGCACCACCAGCACATCCGTCTCCGGGATCAGCAGGCGGGGCAGCCGGCTCTTGGCATACAGCAGCAGGTCCGGTTCCTTGTCGAAGATCTCCTCCGCGGGGATCACTTCAATGCGGCAGGTCTGGTCAAACTCGTTTTCGATAGGTGCTACACCGAAAATGATATTGCAGCTGTCGAATACCACCTTGGCATACAGGGGCAGCCGCTCGCCCATTTCTCCGAAGCCCGCGCTGTGCAGGGAATCCGCGCCGGCCCGCTTACCCATGCCGATGGCCATCATTTTGATGAGGCCGGATTCGTAGGGGCCACGGAAGGCGGTGTGGGCCTTGATACGGCCCACGACAATGACCGCGTCGGCGTCATGGGCGAACTTGTCCACCCGGACCTCGTCGCCGTTGGGGAGCTCGCCTACCCGGACGGTTTCCATGCTGGAGAAGATAGGGCAGCCGCAGAATTCCTCCGTGATGCCGTAGCTCTCCAGAATCTGGCGCTGGCCCTCGTCCGTGGCGCCGCCATGGCTGCCCATGGCCGGGATGATATAGGGCTGCGCACCCTGCTCCTTTACGAATTGCGCCAGCTTCCGCAGAATGACCGACATGTTGGCAATCTGCCGACTGCTGCCGGTCAGCACCACCCGCATCCCTGGCTTGATCCGGGCACGCAGCTTCGGATCGTCCAGCTTCTTCTGCAGATAAGCCGGAACATCCTCAATGCCGTCCCGCTTGAAGATCTGCCGTACCTTGCACATCTTCGGGAGGGGCGTACCGGCCAATACCTGCCGCAGGCCGGATTGTTCTTTGATTTCCATGGGCGGCACCATCCTTTCATTTATAGTCGTTCCAGCTGCATGGCTTGTCTCAATTCGGGAAACGGATTCGCACCCAGCGTCTGCTCGCTGATCTGCACCAAAGGGTTCACCCGGAAGCCCAAAAACCGCCCTCGCAGCAGCAATGTCAGCGTCTCGCCTCCGGCCTTCAGGTAGAGGCTTCCGGGGATCAGCTCTCCCAAGCTTTCCACAAGCTCCATCTGTTGCTTGGGCAGGCTCAGGCTCCCCGTCTCCCCTGCTTTGACCGTGACCGGCGCAAAGTCCGCGCCTGGCCAGGCGAGCTGTACAAACGCTCCGCTGAACATGGCGTTGCGTCCGTCCTCAATGATGGGGAACGTGACGTCGGCCATCTCCACCGCCATCGTGCCGCAGTTTCCGGTGATGTGCTCACGGCTCATAAAGGTGTCCGCACTGGCGGGCACCAATCCGCAGGCACGGACTGCCTCCGCTGTGACGCCGCTCTTTGACTGGTGATTGAAATTGGTCAGTTCGGCACACACAGCATACCGGAGAATTGCCTCCCGCACCGCATTGACGTACCGTTTGCTCATGGGCCGCACCAGCAGGAGATATCCCGCCAGGCAGGCGGCGACCAGCAGATAGCCGGTCACGCCTGCGGCGTCGTTTTGCAAAAAGAGCAGCACGCCCAAAAGCAACAGTACCATGAAATAGGCCAGATTGACCAGTATCATCCGAACACGCTGCCGTTTCAGCGTCTGTACGGCTTCTGTCATGAGTTATACCTCAGCCCATTCCTTGCCGGCCCACTTGGGATGGTCGTAAACAGCCTTGTCAGCCACATAGGGCCACTTCTTGCCGTCCACAACGGCCAGGCAGCCATTCACGCACATCTTCGCCATCTTGATGACGGCCTCCCGGGTCTGGGCGGCGCTGTGGGGGCTGGCGATGACGTTGGGGCAGTGCAGAATCTCGTCGTCGATGTGGGTAGGCTCGTTCCAGAACACGTCCAGGCCGGCGCCCGCGATGCTGCCGCTCTTCAGCGCCTCGCACAGGTCAGGCTCGTTGACAATCTCGCCCCGGCTGCAGTTGATCAGGAGTGCCGTGGGCTTCATGGCGTCCAGCTCCGCCTTGGCGATGGTGTTGTTGGTGACGCCCTCGATCAGAGGCATCTGCACGATGACCACGTCGGCGGCCTTTAGAGCCTCGAACTTGTCGTCGTACTTCTCCACGCCCAGCTCAGCCATCTGCTCCTTGCTCAGGAAGGTATCGTAGCCGATGACCTTCATGTCCAGGCCGATGCACAGGTGGGCGATGATCTTGCCGATGGTGCCCAGGCCGATGATGAGGCAGGTCTTTTTCTCCACCTCAAAGGCCTTCTTGGCGTCCCGGATCTTCCAGTTGCCCTTGCGCTGCTCCACATCGCTCTCCACCATGTTCTTGGACAGGGCCAGCATCAGGGTGATGGCGTGCTCGGCCACACTGCGGTTGTTGGCGCCGGGCGTGACCACCACGGGGATGCCCAGCTTGGTGGCGGACTCCACATCGACGCTGTCATAGCCGATGCCGGTGCGGCCGATGACCTTCAGGCTGTCGCTGCTCTCCATGGTTTCCTTGTCGATGGCGCCCTTGTCAGCCACGCGCACGATAAAGGCGTCCGTGTCCTTGAGTTGGTCCAGATAGTTGTGCGGATGGGCGTCATGCGCCACAAAAATGTCAGCTTTCCCCTCCAGAAGTGCCAAGCCCTCCTGGCAGATTGCTTCCGTCATGGTAACTTTCATAGAGCGGTCCCCTCTTTCCCGAATGACTCAGTTCTCAGCCTTGGCGTTGGCCATGCGGATGCCGTAATCCATGGCGTTGACCAGGCTCAGCTCATTGGCGTGGCCGTCGCCGGCATGGCCGAAGCCGGTGCCGTGGTCCACGGAGGAGCGGATGATGGGCAGACCCAGCGTCACGTTGACGCCAGCCACGGCGTCCCAGTGGCCCTCGGCCTTGTTGTACACAAAGCCCTCCACCTTCAGGGGGATGTGGCCCTGATCGTGGTACATGACCACCACGATGTCGTACCAGCCACCCAGCGCCTTGGAGAACACAGTGTCGGGAGGCGTGGGCTTCTTCTCCACGATGTTGATGCCCTCGGCCAGAGCGATGTCAATGGCGGGCTGGATCTCCTCGATCTCCTCGGTGCCGAACATGCCGTTCTCACCGCAGTGGGGGTTCAGACCGGCGACAGCCAGCTTGGGCTCCTTGATGCCGATGGCCTTGCAGCCCTCGTTGGCGATGCGGATGACATCCAGGACGCGGTCCTTCTTCACCCGGTCGCAGGCCTCCCGCAGGGCGACGTGTGTGGAGACGTGGACCACTCGCAGGTCCTCGTGGGCCAGCATCATGGTGTACTTGCTGGTGTGGGTGTAGTCGGCGTAGATCTCAGTGTGGCCGGAGTAATGGTGGCCGGCCATGTTGATGGCTTCCTTGCTCAGGGCATTGGTGATGGTGGCGTCGATCTCACCGGCCATGGCCAGCTCGATGACCTTCACCACGTACTGGAAGGCCGCCTCGCCGCCCAGAGCGGTGGCACCCAGGCCGAAAGGCTTGGGATTTTCGGGGTCGCCGGGAATGTCCTCCGCCTTGACGATGCCCATATCGTACACGTCGATGACGCCGTACTCATAGTTGGCCTCGCTGATGACTTTGATGGGGCGGATCTTCATGTCAATGCCGGAGACCTTCTTGGCAACCTTAGCGGCATATTCCATAGAGCTGACGTCGCCGATGACAACGGGGCGGCAGCGGTCATAGATAGTCTTGTCGGACAGGGCCTTAACCGTGATCTCCGGACCGTTGCCGAAAGGGTCGCCCATGGAGATACCGAGAATGGGTTTGTTCATATGTACTCCTCCTTAAACGTCTTGGATGAAAGGCCGCACTCAGCAGAGCCCCTTTTCTGCGTTTTCCTTCAGGACAGCCTTCAGCTCCTCGATGCCTTCATCACACAGGTAGTTGAAGGGCTTGCGGCAGTCGCCCACGGGATAGCCCAGCAGGTTGACGGCCTTTTTGATGATGGTGTTGGGGTTGCCGAACTTGAACACGCGGGACAGCGTGGCCACAGCGTCCTGGGCCTCCTGGGCCTTCTCGAGATCACCGGCCACAAAGTAGTTGTAAATGGAAGCCAGCGTCTTGGGATACAGGTTGGCACGGCCCGCGATGCCGCCAGCACCGCCTTCCTTCAGGCAGGTCAGGATGTTGCCGTCGTTGCCAGCCAGCACGGCAAAATCCTTGCCGATATCCCGGGTCTCCCGGATATACGCCTTCAGGTTCTCAATGTCGCCGCTGGAGTCCTTGGCACCCATGATGACGTCCACATCTCGGGCCAGCTTGCCCACAGTCTCGGGCAGCAGCTTGTTGCCAGTGCGGGCGGGGATATTGTACAGCACGATGGGAATGCTTACATGCTTGGCCACCTCGCAGTAGTGGTCATACAGCTCCTTCTGGCTGGCCAGGGCGAAGCTGGGGGTGATGATGGACAGGACATCGGCGCCCATCTCCTCGGCCCGCTTGCTCATGTAGATGGTATCACGGGTAGAGATACAGCCGGTGCCGGCATACACGGGGATTCGGCCCTTCACTTGGTCGATGGTGGCCTCCAGGATCTCCTCCTTCTCCTTCAGGCTCAGGATGTAGCCCTCGCCGTTGGTGCCGAAGGGGAAAATGCCGTGGACACCGCCGGCGATCTGCCGCTCGATCTGGTTGCGGAGCTCGGGGATGTTGATGTTCTCGTCAGCGTTCATGGGGGTGACTACGGGAGGAATGATACCCTTGATGGCGACGTTCTTCATGTCAGTTTTCTCCTTATCAAAACTCTTTTACAGAACCTCCTGATAAATGCGGCGGGCGTCATCGGGAGTGACTTCCCGCATATTGTTCACCAGCAGGCGGGTGACTTCCATACCGGAGGCGACCAGAGCTTCCAGGTCCTCCTTGGGCACGCCAAACTCAGTGAGGCTGGTTGGGATATCCAGATGCTTCACGATGCCCTCCAGCTTGGCGATGACGGCAGCGCTCTTCTCCTCCACGGTCTTGGCCTCGCCGTGGATGCAGCGGTCATAGGCCTCGGCCAGGCGCTCCCGGCAGGCGGGCTCGTTGAACCGCATGACAGGGGCCAGCAGGATGGCGTTGGACACGCCATGGGCGATGTGATACTTGCCGCCCAAGGGATAGCTCAGAGCGTGTACGGCGGTGGTGCCAGAGGCGGTGATGGCCACGCCGGCGTAGAAGCTGGCGATCTGCATCTTGTTCTTGGCGTCCATGGCCTCGGGATTGTCGCAGGCCCGCTCGATGTTGTTCAGGATCATGTCCAGAGCCTGCATGGCGAAGATGTCGCTGAAGGGGTTGGCCTTGTTAGAGGTCCAGCACTCAATGGCGTGAGCCAGGGCGTCTACGCCGGTGGCGGCGGCAATTTTCCGGGGCAGCTTCTTGATCATAACGGCGTCCAAAATGACGTAATCCGCGATCATGTTGGTGTTCACGATGCCCACCTTCAGCTGCTTCTCAGGCACGGCCACGATGGCGTTGGGCGTGGCCTCAGAGCCGGTGCCGGCGGTAGTGGGGATCATCAGGGTCTTGATGCACTTCTTGGCGCGGCCGGGCTCATCCAGCAGCTCCTTGATGCCGTACTCATCGGTCATCAGGATGGAAGCCAGCTTGGCAGTATCCTGCACGCTGCCGCCGCCGACAGCCATGATAAAGTCAGCACCGTATTCCTTGCACTGGTCCACCAGCTTCTGGGCTTCCATGTAGGAAGGCTCGGCAGGCAGGTCGTCCAGAACGGTGTAAGCCACACCGGAAGCCTTGACACGGGCCATGGGGAAGTCCAGCAGACCGGCGCCCTCAATACCCTTGTCGGTGAAGATTGCCAAGCGCTTCACCTGATTCTTCGCCAGAATGTCGGTGATCTTGTCCAGCGCGTCCTCACCGCTGAAAACAGCGTGGGGCATTTTCAAATTGTATTTGGTCAGCATAATATATCCTCCTTTGATTTCCGGCTCCCACCAAAGCAGCCAGCCCACAGAACAATGCAGGCTCTCCGAATCCGCCGGATTTTGAGATGATGTGGTAGGTCTTCCCTTGGTAAACAAAGTTGGTCAGCACAGCGCCGGTGGCAAGCTCTCGCACCGGCGTCAGCTCCGCCACGCCCACGGTGCGCATCAGGGCCAAGAGCGTATCGCCGCCGGTGCAGAGGATGGTGGCGTCCAGGCCGCTGTCCAGCAGCCGCTTCATCAGATGGGCCAGCTGGGTGGAGATGCGGACCCGCAGGTCCTCCGTAGTCAGGCCGTGTTCTGCGGCGTACTCTGCTGTGTCGTTTCGGCCCTCTGGATCGTTAACATCCAGAATGCAGCGCCGGCACCCGGCGGCCTGCTCCAGCCAGGATTTAATCTTGCTTTCGCAATCTCTGCTCTCCAGCCAGGAGGGCTCCAGCTTCTGCACGGGGTTCAGGTGGATGTGCACAAAACCTGCCTCCTCCGCCGTTTGCATCTGCCGCAGCGTCACTGGATTCACGCTGCCGCAGGCCACAAACAGTGCCCGGGGCAGCAGGGGCATCCGGGGCGTGGGTCCTCTCAGGCCCAGAATGTCCGCCAGTGCCGTGGCAAATCCGGCGCAGCCTGCGGAAATGTGGAGCCCGCCGGGCCCCAAGGCACTGCCAATGCGGGCCAGATCTCCGTCAGTTTCGGCATCGTAGACCTGGATGCCGGGAAGCTCCGGCGCCACCGGACTGTCCAGTCGATGACACACGACCGGCTTTTCCGTCTGGCTTCCAATGATCTCCGTCAGTGCGGAGGCCGTCACCGGCTCAAAGGGGTCTTTTCCGAATACGCTCTCCGCCACCGGCACGCCGTCCACATAATGCACACCGTTCCGAGTCACCCGCTTCATCTTGGGGAAGGCGGGCAGGAAGGGCATCGCCGTCATTTCCGCGGCGTCCATCACAGCGGCCAGCTCGCTGCCGATATTGCCCCGCAGGGCAGAATCCGTCTTTTTGTAAACGTATGGGATGCCGGCCTCACGAGCGTTCCGCGCCGCACGGTACACCATACTGTAAGCCTCTGCGGGCGGCAGGTGGCGGCTCTCCGCTACCATCACCAAAACCTCTGCGTCCGCCTGCTTGAAATCATAATCCGCATTTGTTACGACACGGGTCGTCGCGCCTCTGGTGGCAAACTGCACGCCGGTATCCAGTGCTCCCGTAAAGTCGTCCGCAATTATCAACAACCTGACCATACATTCCCCCTCCGGACGTTCATATTTGAAACATATTTTTACTGTGTTCCAGTGTTTTGGTTGAATCAGCAAAAATTTAACATATATCTAACTCTGTTTAGCATCATTGTATAAACTCTTTCTTCGTTTTTCAATCTTTCTTCGCATCTTCATCGTTTATTTTTGAAACATGTAGAAAAATAATTGATTATCTTTTGTGCATTTGATATAATATGTTTATATTTGAAGCGTACAAGAGAGGAGCGTTCTTATGAATGACCGCATCCGCGTTCTTGCCATCGCCCCTTACGAGGGCATGAAACAGCTGATGACCGCCATGGCAAACGACTATCCCCAGATCGATCTGACAGTGTTCGTCGGCGACCGTGAGCAGGGTCTCCAGATCGCAAAGGACAACTTCCACGGCAATTATGACGCAGTAGTGTCACGAGGCGGTACCGCCTTTATGCTGCGGCAGGATCTGCGCGTCCCAGTGGTGGAGATCGAACTGTCTATTTACGATATTCTTTGCGCTCTGAAGCTAACCGACGGAATGGACGGTAAGATCGCCATGATTTCCACCTCCAACATTGCCGAAAGCGCCCAGATGCTCTGCAAGCTGATGCACTACGACATGGATATCTTCACCTATACCTCCTCCGACACCATGGAGGCCACACTGCAGCGCATTCGGACCGGAAACTACCGGGCCATTCTCTGCGATATGGGCGCCGACACCGCCGCTAAGTGGCTGGGCTTCAACTCGTTTTTGCTGACCTCATCCCAAGAAAGCATCCGCAAGGCATTTGAGCAGGTCCTGCTGCTGTGTAGCAGCCAGCAAAATCTGCGGGATGAAAACCAATTCTTCCGGGAGCTGATCCAGGGCCAGATTGGGCAGACCATGGTCTTTGACCAGGCCGGAAATCCCTTTCTCTCCACCCTGGACAATCCCCAGCCCGAGCTGCTGGAGATGCTGCGCCGGGAACTGCCGGAATCCCAGATAGAAACCGAGCGGCGGATCACCCGGAATCTGGGCGGGATGCTGTATGCCATACGGGCCCGGCGCATCACCACCGGCAGTCTCACTTATACCGCCTTCTTCTTCGACTCCCGGAAAACGCCCCTGTCTCCCAACCAGGTGGGCATCCGCTTTTCCACCCGGCCCGAAGCTGAAAACGCTTTTTACAGCAGCATTTTCAGCTTCGCCGGCAGTATCAGTGACTGTCAGCAGGATATCGGCCGCATCAGTCAAAGCACCGCCCCTGTGATGGTCACCGGCGAGGACGGCACCGGAAAGGAATCCATCGTCAGTATGCTCTACATGCGCGGTTCCCTGCGGAACAATCCGCTGGTGTCCATCAACTGCAGCCTTCTGAATGACAAGAGCTGGGCTTTTTTGCTGGAGCACCATAATTCTCCTCTGGCCGACCAGGCCAACACCCTGTACTTTGCCAGCATCGACGCACTGTCCCTGGAGCGGCGGCGGCAGCTTCTGGACGTTCTGTCCGAAATGGAGGTATGCAGGCGGAACCGGGTCATTTTTTCCTGTGTCTGTCAGCCGGGAGAGTATACCTCCGCAGTCGGCTCCCTGTTTATGGATAAGCTGTGTTGCCTCTCTCTTTACCTGCCACCGCTGCGGCAGATGGCAGAGCGTATCCCGGCCCTGGTAAACCTGTCTCTCGGCCACCTGAACGCAGACCTGTCCCGGCAGATCATAGGGGCAGAACCGGAGGCTATCACCTTGCTCCAAAACTTCCAGTGGCCCCATAACTACACCCAATTCCGCCGTGTCATCGGGGAGCTGGCCGTCACCGCCACCGGGCAGTTCATCACAGCAGAAAATGTCCAACAGACGCTGCGCAAAGAGCGCCATGTGGGCGCGTTCACACCTCACGCGGAAAACGCTGCCGTACCGCTAAATCTGAACCGGACCCTGGACGAGATCAGCCAGGATGTGGCCCTGCGGGTCGTGGAGGAGACCGGGGGCAACCAGACTGCCGCCGCCAAGCGGCTGGGCATCAGCCGTACCACGCTTTGGCGCCTGCTCCAAACCAAGCGCTGAGCCGCGGCAACAAAATGAAAAGGCGGTGAATAACGCCGCTCTTTTACAATTGCAATTCTTCATTTTTCAGAGTTCTTTTCTGAAATCAGTCAAAATTTCTACTGTATGTTGAACAGCAATATGAAAATTTGCGTAAAGTGATGTTCATCTGAATATCAAATCAGGAAAGGGGGATGCCTATCCTACATCCTTTTGCAACAATGTACCGTTTTCAGCTTAAGTCATTAAAGTTATGCTTGAATAAGCAAGAAATTACTTGCTGCTCCATTTTGGAAAGAACGATAGTGTTGACAAAGAAAGCATTTTTTCTCTCCACTACTCAGGGCAGCTGCTCCAGTGTAATCGCATGGTCCACCATGTGTCTGGCTCGGCGGAGCTTCCATGCCATGCTGTCCAGACACCATTCCCGCAGTTTTTTCAGCGCTTGTTTCTTCGCCTTCTCCACGCCGTCCTCCCGCAGTCTGTTTCTGATGGCAAGCTCCCGCAGGTCTGTCTTTGAGTAACCAAAAACGCCGAAGCTCCTGCCCAGAATATCCTGTTCCCGCTTGGATAGGCTTTGGAACTGCTCATGCAGAGACTTCATCGTAAGCGCCCGAAGGACAATCTCCTCCGCAGATGCAGACAGCAGATCAGACATGAGGTACTCAAAAATATCTCCGTCCTCCTCCGGGATTGGCAAGTCATAAACAGAGAAGAAATGCGTGGGATAGGCTACCGCCCTGGCTACTTCCGCTAAAGAAACACCCAACTCCCCTGCGATTTCGCTCATCTCTTTTCCATCCCGGTGATAGAGCATCTGCGCCTTGCGTACCAGCCCCATGCTGTCCCGGTCCAGGGAAAGGGTACCCATGCTGGCTTCCAGGTGCCGCCGCATCGCGCCGTCCAGAAATGGTACGTTGTATGTTCCGAAAACTCCCTTGGAGCTATCATAGCCGCCATTCATGGCGCATTCGATCAGCGTCAGCATCCCAACGCTCTCCAATTCGGAGAGCGTTTCTTTCGTATAGTCGCTCCAACCTCCGTGACTGCCGGGGCGCAGACAATTGTATTGTCGGGCGATCCACTGCGCACGTTTCCGAATCAATTCAGCATACCTATCACACAGTTCCGTCAGCGCGGCCTGATCTCCCTGCGTGATTCGATCCAGCAATTCTTGGTCGCTCATGCGTCCCCACCGCCCTTTCGGGGGCGCCCTCTGGGTTTCGCCTTCCGGGTAACACCGCAGTATGGGTAAAGTCTCTCACTGGAGATGGACCGCTCAAAGTCCGCGTTAGAGACATCTGCCTTGTTGAGCGCATTGAACAGCATGTCCCGGACCGTATCCTTCAGCCGCCGCGCTTCCTCCGCCGTGATAACGTCGCGCTTTTGGTCCTTCCGTATCCGTTCAAAAGCGGCGAGCTTCGCCTGGAGCTTCGGCACATCCCGCGCCAGTTCCTTCTGCACTTCGTAGGTTCCGAACTGTCGGCAGGTATACTGGGGCGCATGGGGACATGCTCCCTCACAATATAGTGCATGAGCGCCGCCCTTCACCAGAAAGTATTTTTTGCAGACAACACACTGGCGGATGTTGTGTCCGGCATTCAGAGCCGTCATGTAATCCGCCTTCAGCAGCATCTGCAAGCTGTCGGTGGTGTGCTCCTGGCAAATGGCGAAGCGCTTGTCCGGCAGCTCCCGCGGCACATAGCTCACGACGCAGTGGTCATATTTCTGATAAAACGGCTGCTCCAGGCTTCTGGGATTGACGATCAGCTTCTCCACCAGCCGCTCATCGTTGTAGAGCTGATAGAGGGAGGCGGCATAGTTCTCCGGGGAGTTATGCTCCAGCTTGGCGAGGAGGAAGTGGATGAAGTTATGGATGGTAGGATTGAAGCACGCGACGTCGCCCAGATAGCGTTCATAGCGCTTCATCTGCTTCCGATAATAACTCCACTTCGTTTTCCGCCCTCCGGGAATAATCAGAAGCGGAACTGGGATCTGGCCGGTTGTCTCCGCCTGCTCCGCCATGTCTCCCCATTGCTCTATGGAAAAATCCTCATAGTCCAGATCTTCTTCCGGCAGCAAGGAGCGGAACTCGGTGTACTGCTGGGTCTCGTCGAAAAATTTGCTATCATCCCGAAGCAGGATCTGAAACACCCGGAACTCCATCATCCGCTTACGCAAAGCCACGAACTGGTGGTTGAGCTTCCACCAAAATTCCCGGTCCTGGGTTCGCTCGTACTGCTCCGCAAGGTCCTTCATGCACTGGACGTTTTTATGGATGCACTGATAGTCCTTCAGTGACAGGTTCAAAATATCCGCTGTCAGTTCGCCTGTGGAAAATAATTCCCCACCGTACTCGATCGCATCCCCGTGGATATAGAAAACGATATCCCCATCCATACGCTCGCCTCCCTCGAAATAAATTGTCCCCCCTGGAAAATAATTCGTCCCAACTTTTTATTATCTTATCAAAATCTCCGACACAATACAAGCAGAAGGGCATCAGCGTCGCCGCTGATGCCTTTACTTTCTGCAAAGGAGAAATCGAAAATGAAACAGTCACAGTACAACTCTTACGATGACCTGCCTCTGTTCCTCAACGCCGACATAGTGGCGAAGGTGCTGGGGGTATCGTCCTCCACCAGCTATGAGCTGATGCATGAGCCGGACTTCCCAGTACTGAATGTCGGCAGCAGGATGGTGGTTCCCAAGGAAGCGTTCATCCAGTGGGTCACCAAGCACACGGAAGGAGGTGTCCGCGAATGACTGCGCTCACCTATCAGAAAGACGCAAGAGCGTATCGGTTTTCGCTGCCCAACGAAATCTGGGGGCTGAAGCTTCCGCCTCCCGCCTTCAGTATCCTCGCCTACCTCTGCTATCTCAACAGCCACCATAAGGGTGAAGCCATGCCAAGTGTGGACGAGATCGCAGCGCTGCTCCACATGGGGGTAGCCATGGCGCAAAAGCAGTTGGATACTCTGGTCAAACGAAATTTGATCTCGCCGCAGATGGTTCCAGTGTTCACGCACAAGCGTGCAGGAAAGTTTTTCTCCCTCCCTAACGAAATCTTTTCCCTGGACCTGGGGCATGGTACGATCACCGTCTACGCCTACCTGCTCTACTGCGAAGACCGTAGCAGCCATCAATGCCATCCCAGTTACAACACCATCTCCGCCACTGTGGGGCTGGCCGTGAACACGGTGATGAAACACATCGCTAAACTGGAGGACAGGCAGTTTATCACAGTAGAGCACACCAGCTATTTCGACCGCCAGGGAATGAAGTGGGACGGCAATAACTCCTACACCATCCTTCCGATCCAGAAAGCCATCGACCATTCCTACGAGCGGCAGATGGTGAAACTGGAGGAAGTCACGGAGCGTCAGCGGGTAGCAGAGGAACTACAAAAACAAGGCCGTGTTCGCCCCTGTGAGCCGCTGTGTGCGGCTTTGCCGGGAGCAGCGGGAACAGACACCCCTCAGCTCTGTTTGGGCGGATTTAGGCCGATTTCGGAGGAGCCTACGAGGACGAAAGTCGAAGGAGCATACGAGGACGAAAGTCGAAGCAGGATAAACACCAGGCGTCAAGTGCGACGCTCTGTTCGGTCACTTCTGCCCGCAGTGCGGGCAGTTACGGGGTTTTCAGGGAGTTCCAAAGTGGGGTCAAAATCGAAGGGGTGCTATCACTTCTGCGGTCGTTATCCCTGAAAGCCTACACCCACAAGAAAAAAGTAGGGGTCATGCCCCGGAAAGGAGCTCATTTTGAGCAAGAAAGAAAAATTTGCCCTCTATCTCACCCCTGAGAAAAAGGCACGCTTGGAGCGACGATATCAGGAGGACGGCAGCCGCAGCATCACCGGATTCATTGAGCGGGCCATCGATTTCTATCTGGACTATCTCAGTGCCAACAACGCTGGGCTGTTCCTCCCCACCTCCATCCAGTCCTATCTGGACGGTCGGGTGGGGCAAACGGAAAACAAAATGGCATCGCTGGCTTACAAGCAGGCGGTGGAGTTGGATATGCTGTCCGGGATCATTGCGGACAGTTTTCAGTTCAGTGAGGAGGACCTGCGCCGACGCCGTGCGGAGAGTGTCCGAAATGTGAAACAGACCAATGGCCGCATCTCGTTCGAAAAACGGGTGCGGGAATCCTGGGAGGACGATGACGGATGGCAAGACTGATCGTCAAAAGCCCGTACATCAAGTGCGGAGGCGGCAACTCAGCAGGCGGATACATGAGATACATCGCCACCCGTGAGCGGGTCGAGTTAATCCAGAATGACCGTCCGCCAACAAGAAAGCAGGAACAGCTTATCGCAAAACTGGTGAAGGATTTTCCTGATGCAAAGGAGATGGGTGAGTACGTTGACTACCAAGAACACCCCACCAAGGCCAACGCTTCGGCGTTCATCTCTCAGGCGTTGGAGGAAAACTGGAGCGATGTTCAGAAATCGGATGGCTACATGAAGTACATCGCAACACGGCCAAGGGCAGAACGGCTGGGCGCCCATGGTCTCTTCGGTGACAAAGATGGCGTGGAGCTGGACAAGGCCATGGCGGAACTGGAGAACTACACAGGAAATGTGTGGACGCACATCATCTCCCTGAAGCGAGAGGACGCAGAACGGTTGGGCTACGACAATGCCAGAGCGTGGAGGAATCTCCTCCGCGCCCACCGCAACGACATCGCCGCCGCTATGAATATCCCGCCCCAGGACTTCCGCTGGTACGCTGCCTTCCATGATGAGGGCGACCATCCCCATGTGCACATGATGGCATGGTCCGTAAAGCCGGGACAGGCGTATCTATCTCAGGACGGCATCCGCCAAATCAAATCCAAGCTCACCAACGATATCTTCCAACAAGAAATGCTCCACCTCTATGAGCAGAAAACGGTTTCCCGTGACCAGCTGGTGCGGGAAGCGCGGCAGGCCATGCGGGAGTTGGTCCAGCAGATGCGAACCAGGATCTGCGACCACCCCGAGGCGGAGCGGCTCATGCAAGAACTGGCACTTCAATTGGAAACGGTCAAGGGGAAGAAGTCCTACGGCTACCTTACGAAGAAGCAAAAGGCGCTGGTAGATGAGATTGTGGACCAGATGGAGCAGCTCCCGACCGTGGCCGAATGCTACGAACAGTGGTGGCAGCTGCAAGGTCAGGTGGAAGATTTCTATTCTGAGAAGGAGCGGCACCGCCCGCCGCTGTCCCGGCAGAAGGAGTTTCGCCAAATCAAGAATGCGGTCATCCAAGAGGCGGAGACGATCCGGCTGGGGAAAATCACCTTTGAGGACGAAACCTTGGACCTGCGTCAGGGCGATGAGGTGGACAACGGCAAAGATGTGTCTTGGGACTTCCGGACGCTTCGTATGGACGTTCAGGATGAATACTCGTCACTGGCAGAACGGGATGATGCCGTGGAAAGTATGCGGGAACTTGCAGAGAGCGGTGACGCCCATGCGCAATATTTTATGGGAAAGCTGTATCGGGACGGCCCGCTGCTGCCGCCGGACTGGGTGATGGCCCGGTACTGGTTTGACAAAGCGGCGAAGCAGGGATATGCAGTGGCTCAGTATGCTTTGGGAAAATTATATCTCTCTGATGACGCCAGCGTCCATGATTCCGAGCTTGGAATCCAGTGGTTGGAACACGCCGCCTACAACGGAAACCACTATGCATCCTACCGTCTGGGCAAGGAATATCTGAAGGGTGAATCGGTAAGAAGGGATACCCGCAAGGCCATGGATCACATCTGCACCTCCGCCCAGGCCGGCAATCTCCATGCGCAGTATCTGTTGGGGAAGCTGCTGCTCCAAGGGAAGGTGGTCGAGCGTGACAAAGAGGAGGGCATCCAATGGCTGACCAGGGCGGCGGAGCATGGGCACAACTACGCGCAGTGCCTTCTGAAAAGGCAGAGTGCTTCGACAGCGCCGGAGGTGTTCCTTGCAGTGACGAGACTGCTCCATCACATGGCAAATATCTTCCAGAACAACTCCCTGCCGCAGAGCGGCACGGGGCTCACCCACATCGACCGCAAGCGCCGTCAAGAGTTGCGGGAGAAACGTCTCGTCCACGGCCACAAAGAGGACGATCATGAGGAGCAGCAGTATGGCGGTTGGAATATGACGATGCATTAGAACTGCGTGCTTTCGCAAAAGTCTGAAAACGTCGAATCCTTTAGGGCCTTTCTTGCTGGGTCCTTTACATGTTGTGTTTGCAAAAATCATCAAAGCAACTCAACAATCATGAAAGGAGGAAGCCTGATAAGGCAAAAAAGATAGCTCTCCTGCTGGGAGAGCTATCTACAAATTCAGTTGATTAAAAACGCCATTCTCAAAAGAGCTTTCTTGCTGAACGAAGAGCACGGTCAGTCCATCACATCATCGTGTTGAACGTAAGTCCAGGGCCTATAGCCGCCTCTTGCACCCTTCGTTCTAACTCGTTGATAGATGGGCTTTGCTTCAGCTGACAAGCCTCCTCCTTATGGCGCAGTCGAAGGATAGATCGTTGCATATCCTGAAGTTCCTCATCAGACCAAGGTCTGTTCCAATACTGACGTAATACTTCGGATGGACACTCCGCAGTCCCACAGCTATCGTAAATTTTTGTCGGTGTTCTATCCCAAATGGTAATTCCAGAAATCACAGGATCATCACGAAGAATGTCGAGATTATCTGGCAGAACACGAACGACATAGTCATGGGCTTCCACGGCTGTCGCTCTCGGAATCGTTCCCCTTTCGTTCATTTCATAGAAGCGGAGGAGTGTGCTGCAAAGGGAGTGTTCTGGCCTGGTAGCAATGACTGCAAGTTCGACCCGATAACCTTTTTTAACAAGAAGTTCAGCCGTACGATGCGGAACATCTGTGGTGCGTCCAGTGCCTTCAATGATCAGATGGATGCCCCGCTCTGATGTTTCATGGATCAGCCGCTCCGTCACCGCACCAGAAAACCCACTGGTCATCTGTACAGAATCCGATCCATACCGGGCATACAATTCTTTGTAATTGGGGTGGAAACGCCGATACTCATCTGCATTAATAAAATACACGTTGCCGCACAGAAGTTTGTTCAGCATGGAAGAAAGTACTGTCTTGCCAGCACCCGGCTGCCCAGCCAAAAGTATTGCCCGTGGCTCTGATTGCCGATTGTACATTGCAGCGTAATTCCGCTCACTGGCAACAACCGCCTCCACATCACTCGGCAGAAAATCAGCAAGATTTTTTTCAATGTCCATTTTGCTCACGCCTCAATACCAGCGTAAAACTTACGAGCAAAATCAAACTGCGTTTCGATCTGATCCAATTCGGCCTCAGTATCCGCCCCCAAGATGCTGCTCTTGGCGTTCCATACCAAGCCGTAAACAACATTAACTGGATCTTTTTTGTCAGAGGGAGAAATATGGTTATTCCTTGCAAAATGGAAAAGTGACCCGAGAATGTCGGCCCCCTTTTCAAGCAGGACTTCCTGTCTGAGGGAAAACTCATAATTGCTCACACGAAAGACCTCCTCGCTCGATCTGTAAATACAGTATATGCACTATACGATAGAACCGTACTGGAAATCAGCGTTCCTATCTTCGGAGATCATTGTAGCATACCACAAACAGAGTTGCAAATCAAAAAGGTAATTGACCGTTGCAGTGCAAAAACAATCGTGAAAGCACCCCTTCCGAATTGTCGGCTGGGTACGGATATACCCCCACGGCTTCGGCTACAACCTGACGGTGTTCACCGTCACGGCCCCCGATAGAATTCCCGAAAAGGCTGTATCGAACTGGGAGAACTCCCCCGGCCATCTGGCAACGATGATTGACCCGAACTGTGATACCGTCGGCGTCGGCGTTACCATCGATAACGGTAGAGCCTTCTGCTACATGTTCGTAGGCAATCCGACAGCGCATAATCCCTATGCATAAGAGGAGCTCAGATGGGCCGCATCCAAAATTGGATGCGGCCCATTGCAGTTCACTCTGAACTTGATAATTTTCTGATAATTGTTGTCATTTGGGATGGCTATTCAGCAGTGGTTGCGGTATTGTGTGTCGTTGACAGGAGGTGGCACACCATGCATGACTACATGAAAGCCCTTTACCACAGGTTTGAGGCAGAAGACGAGTCAGGCCTGCGAAAAGTTCTCACAGAGAAAAAGTAGCTAACAATACCGTCAAAAACTGCGATGGTGTAAACAAAGAAGAGTTCCTACAGAGGAGGCGATTCAAATGAGTAAACGCAGGCCGTCCGGCGACGGCATGGTGCGCAAAAAGGACGATGGCCGTTGGGAGGGCCGCATCGTGATCGGCCATAAGGAAAACGGCGACAGCATCTTCCGCTACATCTACGCACCCACACAAAAAGAGTTGACCGCAAAGCTCCGCCAGGAGATCACCGCCTACCAGGGCGTAGACCTGACCGAGGACAGCAAGATCACTCTGAGCGAATGGCTGGACTACTGGCTGGATGCGATCATGGCCGGAACCATCCGACCCAGCACACTGAACGGATACCGCAGGTACGCAGACCTCTACATCAAGCCATACCTCGGAGACAAGCAAATTTCAAAAATCACCCCGGCGGATGTACAGAAGATGTACGAAGTTCTGAAAGCACGGGGGCGTGTCAAGGAACACGCTCAATACGGTCACCAGCTATCCGGCAGCATGGTACACAGCATCCATACCATGTTCCACGAAGCCATGAAAGCGGCGGAGGAATCCCATATCATTGCCAAAAATCCCACCGAGAATATCCCGGTTCCAAAAGCGAATCCCAAACCCAAGCAGATCCTGAATGATGACCAGCTGGAACAGTTCATGAAGGCAATCAAGCACGACGCCGTCTGGCATGACTTCTTCTACACAGAGCTGACCACCGGTCTGCGGCGGGGTGAGCTCTGCGGACTCATGTGGGCGGACTTCGATGAAGCAGCCAGAACACTGGCAGTAAGGCGAACCATCCACATAGAGAAAGGCGGCAGGCTGGTGGCCGGTGCCACCAAGACCGGGCAGGGGACCCGAAATATCCTGCTACCGGCAAGTACTGCCCAGCTTCTGTCGGAACGCAAAAAACATTCCTGGTCAGAGTGGATCTTCCCGAATCCGCTGGAGCCCGAATCCCCCACCAATCCCCGCTCCGCATACGGTCACCTGAAGGCTCTGCTGGACTCCGCTGACCTGCCCAACATTCGATTTCACGACTTGCGTCATACCTTCGCAACCCATGCCCTGGCCTCCGGCGTGGACGCCAAGACGTTGTCCGGCATCCTGGGCCATACAAAGGCATCCTTCACGCTGGATACCTACACCCACGTCACTGGAGATATGCAGCGCACCGCCGCCGAGATCGTCGGAGATTTTATGACAGAAATCCTGGGAGAGGAGATGAGACCTTGGCAAAACGCAGAAAACGAGGGGACGGGAGCGTCCATCTGAGAAAAGACGGCCGCTGGGAAGGCCGGGTAGTCATTGGCTATGATGACAACGGCTATCCCAAGACAAAGAATGTGCTGGCAAAAAACAAGAAAGAGTGCCTGCAAAAGCTGAAAGCCCTGAAAGACAGCCTGAAGAAAGTAGAGCCGGAACGGCTGTCATCCGATATGTGTTTCGGAGCATGGCTGGATCACTGGTACCAGAACCAATGCAAGCCTACGATTGGATCAAAGACACAAACGGACTACGAGAACCGCATCTACCGGCACATCATCCCGGAAATCGGCCAAATCCCGCTGAACAGGCTCACCGCAGCAGACCTTCAACAGTTCTACCGCCAGCTCAAGCAGGGCGGCCGCCTCCAGGCTGTGGAGCAATATGGCTCCGGACTCTCTGACCGTATGGTGAAGTGCTGCCATGTGACCTGCCGGACGGCGCTGAATCAGGCGGTAAAACAGGGCCTCATCCTGAAAAATCCCGCCGATGCCTGTAAGACGCCGACGCTCCGTCCGAAGGAGATGCAGGTATTGTCTCCGGAGGAGATTCGGCGTCTGCTGATACAGGCCCGTGAGAACGACTGTTATGAGCTTCTGCTATTAGAACTCTCTACTGGTCTGCGCCGGGGCGAGATCCTGGCCCTCCAATGGGATGACTTGGATCTCTGCACAGGAGTACTGCGGATCGAACGGCAGGTCCAGCGGGTACGCAGGGAACTGGTGATCTCCGCCCCTAAGACAAAGAGCTCTTGTCGGAGCATCATCCTGCCAGCCCCCATTCTGGGTGTCCTGCGAGACTACCGGCAGAGCATCCGTTCCAGGTGGATGTTCCCTTCTCCGAAAAAGGAGGACTCCCCACTGGACCCGGCCGCCGTCCGGAAGAAGCTGGCCAAGGTTCTGAATCGGGCGGACTGCAAGCACATCCGCTTTCACGACTTGCGGCATACCTTCGCCACCAACGCGCTGGAACATGGCATGGACATCAAGACGCTGTCCACCATCATCGGCCATGTGACGTCCGCCACCACACTGAACGTCTATGCCCATGTCACCGACACCATGCGGGAGAATGCCGCCGCCAGCATCGACCGGGGGATCGCCGGAATCGAACCACCGCGTCGGGCATCCTCCCCGGCTAAGCCAAAAGCCGCAAAAACGGACTTCCAGCCGGTGAAGGGAAAATACCGGAAGCCGGGAACGGGTTGTGTCAGCCAAATCGGCGAACACCTCTGGGAGGGCCGCTACTCCCCGAAAATCAACGGGAAACGAATGGCACGCAACGTCTACGCCCATACAGAGGCGGAGTGCGAAGAGAAGCTGGCCAATATGATCCGGGAGATGAAAGCAGAAATCGCCGCTGAGAAAGAGTGGCAAAAGCAGGCAGGACTGACAGGTTGAACAAACAGGCCCCCGAGGGCGAATCGCCCTTGGAGGCCTAAATTTTTTCTGACTGTGGCTGTCCGTGTGGTCAGGGGCAAAGCAAGGTTACATAACTCTCGAGTAAATCGCATAAAAAGTTACGAAAAAGCACCGTTTTCATCAGAAAACGGTGCTTTTTGTGGTGGACGGTACAGGACTCGAACCTGTGACCCCCTGCACGTCAAGCAGGTGCTCTAGCCAGCTGAGCTAATCGTCCGAAGCGGAACGTGTATATATTACATGAGTTCCGCCGCTTTGTCAAGCCTTTTTTGCGTTTTTTCTCAAAAAGTTTTCCAAGGCGCTATATGTCGGCAAATTTTTCCGACAGGCAACTCCCTTTCAGCGCTTATTCCACGTTGAACTGCCGCAGGCCCGCCAGGTCTGTGACCGGCAGAGAGAACGCCAGCGCCTGAGCCTCGGTCTGCATTCCGGCCTTTTCCATAATGGCCTTCATGATGGGCTTCCGGGTCTCCGCCGAGGCGAGAATAAAGATCAGTTCCTTCTCCGACGCCAGCGACACGCCGAAGAATTTCTTCGCCAGCTCCGTTCCGGTGCCTTTGGCGTGGACCGCCGTGCCGCCGGTAGCCCCAGCCGCCCGGGCTGCGTCCATAACCTGATCCGTAGCGCCCTGATTGGCGATCACAACGATCAGCTCGTGGGTCAATTTCTTTTCCATGCGGTCCTCCGCCTCCCCCTGTAACAAATAATTTTTGGCAGACGCGCCGCCGATGCTGGACACCGGCACCGCCATCATAACGCCTCGGCCCGGAACATCCAGCCAGAGGTCCTTGGCAGCTTTCCGGAGCAGCCCCTTCCGGCTGGGCAGCATACACAGCAGCACTGCCTTTTCCGTAGCTTCCAGCCCCAGACAGTCTAAAACCTCAGTGGTGGCGGTGCCACGGCCAAGAGCCGTGAGCACCAGCGTTGCCCCCTGTTCCCGGAACCAAGCGGAGAAGTCTCCGCCCCGGCTCCGGTCCGTGATGGTAAGGATCAGATCAGCAGACATATAACTTCCCCCCTTACAGTTCGATGATCTCGTCGTCCGCCGCCGGCATCTCCGGTGCAGGCGCGGCAGGTGCTTCCGCCACGGCCTTCTTCAGCTTGAGCTGATAGACAAGGCCCAGCAGTTGGATGGTGATAAGCGGCGTCATGGCCACCATGGCCACTACGCCGAAAGCGTCTGTTACCACATTGCCGCCCAGGGTCTCACAGGCCCCCATAGCAAAGGGCAGCAGAAACGTGGCCGTCATGGGACCAGAGGCCACGCCGCCGGAGTCGAAGGCGATGGCAGTGAAGATCTTCGGCACCACAAAGGACAAGCCGATGGCGCACAGGTATCCCGGCACCAGCAGGACAAAAATAGAAATGCCCGTCAGCACCCGCAGCATGGCGAGACCAATGGACACCGCCACGCCGATGGACAGGCTGGTGCTCATGGCCTTGCCGGGGATAGCCCCGGAGGTCAGCTCCTCCACCTGCCGGTTCAGCACATGGACGGCAGGCTCCGCCTGCACGATGAACCAGCCCATCAGCATACCGATGGGGATCAGGACCCAGCTTTGCTCCAAAGCCGCGATCTGGCGGCCCAAATAGCTGCCGGCGGGTAAAAAGCCCACATTCACACCGGTCATAAACAAAACCAAACCGATATAAGTATACAGGAGTCCCACAGTGATTTTCAACACATTTTTTCGAGACAAATGCAGAGACGTCACCTGAAACACGGCGAAAAAGGCCGCAATAGGCGCCAGCGCCGCCCCCATTTCCTTCGCATAGACTGGAAGGCCTTGGGCGAACAGCCGCCACAGCTCCCGGCTGTCCCCGGCCTCCGGCACTACGGAGGGCACATAGCTTCCCGCTGCCGGGTATGCCAGTGCCAGCGTCAGCACCGCCAACACCGGCCCCACAGAGCACAGCGCCACCAGACCGAAGCTGTCCTCGCCGGCCTTGCCGTCGCTTCGGGTGGAGGACACACCCAAGCCCAGCGCCATGATGAAAGGCACGGTCATAGGCCCGGTGGTCACGCCGCCGGAGTCAAATGCCACCGCCAGAAAATCCTTAGGGGCAAAGGCCGCCAGAGTAAAGATCACCATGTAGGACGCGATGAGCAGGCCGTTCAGCGGGATCTGGAACAGGATGCGCAGCAGCGCTACCACCAGAAAGATCCCCACGCCCACGGCCACCGCCCCGATCAGGACGGCGTTGGGGATCCCCGGCACCTGCCCCGCCAAAACCTGAAGATCCGGCTCGGAAATAGTGACGATGATGCCGATCAGCAAGCTGACGCACACCACCACCCACAGCTTCCGGGATTTGGTCATCTGTGCGCCCACCCGCTCACCAATGGGGAGCATGGCGGTATCCGCACCCAGAGTAAACAAGCCCATACCCACGATCAGCAGCACGGCGCCTACCAAGAACGCCAGCAGCACGTCCGTTGGGACCGGAGCCGCGGTAAAACACAAGATCAGCACGATCAGGGTAATGGGCACCACGGAGGCCAGCGCCTCCCTCACCTTTTCACCCAATATCGTTTTCGTCTGGCCGATCTGGTCCCGCCACTTCTTCCGCAGTCCTGCAAACAAACGCACCGCCTCCTTCGCTGATGATCACTTGATGGATTTATCATACCATTTTTCACCTTAGCATCGCAACTTTTTGTCGGAATCTTTTCAAATTATTAACAATATATGTGAAAAGTGCTGTGCACGCCCTTGTTATTCCGCAAAAACTGCCCGGCTGTTGCCGGGCAGTTCCCTACTTGCTTCGTTCCTCCAGCGTTTTTGCCAGCTCTGCCGCAAACAGGCGGGCGGCCAGCTCCGCCTCCTCCGGGGCGTTTCCGGCGGTCCCCACCTCCACTAGCAGAGAACCTGTGGTGGCGTGTTGATTGTACCGGGAATTCCGCAGAAGCAGAGGGCGCATCAGCGTGGGATAGTCCGTCAGCGCCTGCTCCTGCACCGCCACCGCCAGCCGCAGATTCTCCATCCAGTCGGGATGGCTCAGTCTGCCGCCGTCGCTGCCCATGATGAGGGAGAGCTGCGCCGCCGTCCCCTGTCCCTCGATCTCCGACACCGCTTTCACCTGACTGCCGTCGGATGCCTCGATAGCGTCCCGGTGGACATCCAGCACGAAGCGGATAGATGGGTACTCTTTCAAATACCGGTCGATCCCCGCCAGAGAGCGGTCATAGGCCCCGGCGTACTCCGGATAGTCATACAGGGTCCGGTCATGGAGCACGGAGATCCCCGCCTGAGCAAATACCTCTGCCATGGCGTCCCCCATGCGAACCACATTGTACCGGGAGTCCGTGGTGCGGTGGTCCCCGGACCAGACGATGCCGTCATCCACCACCGGGGTATAGCCCTCGCTGCCGTGGCTGTGCAGAATCAGGATCTGCGGCGCTTCGCCGGTCAGCTCCGCCGCGAAGGGCTTCAGCAGCTCCTCGTTGGAGAGGGTATATTGGGTGGTGTTTCGGATGTAGACCTTCCCGCAGACGGTGTAGCCGCTGGGGTCTGTGGGGATCAGGGTCTTTGCCGTCACGCCGTTGTCTGCCCCAGCTGTCACCGGAGCGGGCTGGGACTCCTCCCGCACCGGCTGGGTCACGGGGGCGGGGCGTTCGTCCTCCGATTCCTCCGCCGCCTGACGTCGCAGATCGGAGATCTCCCCGCGGGCGGAAAGCAAGATCGGCGCCTGACTCAGCATCAGCACGGACGGCGCCGAAAGGCCGTCCCTCTGCCCCATGTCCCCTAACTGCCACTGGAGCAGCGCCAGCGGCAATTCCCTCTTCACGGCCATCCACGCTTCGGCGGCGTCAACGCTGCCCGCCGTGGCATAGACGGTCCACAGTGTCACACCCGCCAGCAGCAGCGCGCCCAACCGCTGAGAGAGCCTTGCAAACCTCTTTCGTTCCATTTGCTTCACCTCTTGGGACAACCTTATGCGCCACAAATCAAAAAAATGACCATCCAATGAAAAACCGCCCGACACATTTGTGCCGGACGTTCCTCTATTTCAATACCATTTATCCAAATTCATTCCGCAAGGCTTCGCATCAGGGCGATCTCTTTGGCATAGCCGGGCAGCTCATTGGGTGTTTCCAGGCAGAAGGGCAGATTTTTCAGCGCCGGATGATTCACCACCCGAGCCAGCGCCTCCTGTCCAATGCAGCCCTCCCCGATCCGGGCGTGGCGGTCCTTGTGGGCGCCGCAGGGATTCAGACTGTCATTCAAATGAATGGCCCGCAGCCGCTCCAGTCCGATGACCCGGTCAAATTCCGTCAAAACGCCGTCCAGATCGTGAATGATGTCATACCCGGCGTCGGAAACGTGGCAGGTGTCCAGACAGACCCCCATCTTCTCCGTCAGTTCCACCCGGTCCAGAATCTCCCTCAGTTCCTCAAAGCGTCCGCCTACCTCGCTGCCCTTCCCGGCCATGGTCTCCAGCAATACCGTTGTAGACTGTTCCGGGGTCAGGATGGCGTTGAGTCCTTCCGCGATATAGGTGATCCCGGCTTCGATCCCCTGTCCCACATGGCTGCCGGGGTGGAAATTGTAAAGCTGCCCCGGTATGTGCTCCATACGGCGCAGATCGTCCGCCATGGTGTCCCGTGCGAAAAGACGGTTTTGTTCCTCCTCGCCGCAGAGATTCAGGGTGTACGGGGCATGGGCGATGATCGGTGCGAAGCAGTGATCCTTCATGAGCGCCACCAGCGCCGCCGCGTCCGCAGGGTCCAGTTCCTTGGCCTTGCTCCCCCTGGGATTCCGGGTGAAAAACTGAAAGGTGTCCACCCCCAGTTCCAACGCCTGCCGGCCCATAGCCAGAAAGCCCTTGGAGGATGATAAATGACAGCCGATGTGCAGCATAGAAACCTCCCGAAAAATAGTTTCTTCATTATAGCACACCGGCTGCCGCCTGTCACGGGTCTTATTTACGGAGTCTCCGCCTCTATCTCACCGTCCTGCGGCGTATCGGACAGAAACAGTTCCTCCGCCTGCCGCTGAACGGCGATCAGGTCCTCCCGGAGCTGTCGGAGCGTTTCTTCGGTATCTGTCAATGCGTTGAACAGAAGCAGGTATTCTTTCGTCAGTGTATGGTTCATATAGTATCCTTTCTTTTCCGAATGAATTGCAATTTCGGAATACGGCTCTATCATACAAAATTTCCGGCTGCTTTTATGTCGCATTTTGTCGAACACATGCGTGTTTTTGTCATGAACGGGCATTATTTTTCCACGCAAGCGGAATCCTGTCCCAAAAAGCGGTTGCAGGTCCAGATGTCGGATGCTATGATAATAGGGCAAATGATCGTGCAAGGAGGCACTTATGAGTCCTGCGTCTACCGAACAATTCCTTTTGGAACAATATGCCAGGCATCCCGCGTCCCAGCTTCAGGATCTGCGCAAAGCCCTCTACCAGAGCGTCTTTGGCTGCGAGCATCTGATCACGGACACCTCCGCCGCCGCAGAGGGTATCCGGAGGGAGGCTGCGGAAGCCGGACCGTGCAGCCGGGAGATTGAAGCGCTGGACGGTCCCTGGTCCCGGGTGCAGCTGGGCGTTCTGGCAGATGGTCTGACCCCTGAAACGTTGGCTTGCATTTTTGCCCGGTCTGCCGCTATGCCCCATGGGGATGCGGATGCCTTGCAGGAAAAGCTAACGGTCCTGCGGTGGCTGATCCACTCCGGCGCTCTGCCCTATTCCCCGGCAGAGGCCGATGCGGAGTTGGATGACTGGCGAAAAAACGGTTTTCCCGTCTGCCGCCACTCCGAGGAATACCGGGCCGCCTACCGTCCAGCTTACCGAGTTCTGCACCGCACTTATGTCCACCTGCTGCCGCTTCTGGCGGCCATTGACCGGGCCTTGGCGGAAAACTCTCGGGTCCTGCTGGCCATTGAGGGCGGCGCCGCCAGCGGCAAAAGCACTCTGGCAGATCTGCTGACGGCGATTTATCCCGATACGGCGCTGTTCCATGCCGACGATTTCTTCCTCCGTCCGGAGCAACGGACCGCCGCGCGCTACGCCCAGCCCGGCGGCAATCTGGACCGGGAGCGGTTGGAATCGGAGATCCTGGCTCCTATCAGTCGAAACGAAGTTGCCATTTACCGTCCTTTCGACTGCCATACCCTGTCCCTCCGGGAGCCGGTGACCATCCCGCCGGGGCGGCTGAACATCGTGGAAGGCAGCTACAGCTTTCACCCGGAATTGGCCCGTTATTACGATCTGTCCGTCTTTTTGGACATTTCCCCGGAAACCCAGCGAAGCCGGATACTGAAGCGCAACGGTCCGGAGTGGGGTCAGCAGTTTTTTGACCGCTGGGTCCCCTTGGAGCAAACTTATTTTCACGAAACAGACACGCAGGGCCGCTGTACGCTGGCCTTAAAGGAGGAAATACGATGAAGCTCGTTGTGATCGACGGTCAGAGCGGCCGCACAGGTGCGCTGCTGGTAGAGCGGGTCCGTACAGTGGGACTTCCCTTGGAACTGTTGGCGGTAGGTACCAATGCCATCGCCACTGCCGCCATGATGAAGGCTGGGGCCCAGCGGGGCGCCACCGGAGAAAACCCGGTTCTGGTGGCCTGCCGGGATGCGGACATCATCGCCGGGCCCATCGGCATTCTGATGGCGGACGCCCTCATGGGGGAGATCACCCCTGCTATGGCGGTGGCCGTGGGCCAGAGCCGGGCCCAGAAGGTACTGCTGCCGGTGAATTCCAACTGCGGCAAGATCGTGGTCGGCGTCCGGGACCTGACCCTCTCCCAGATCATGGATGAGGCGGTGGAGGTCCTTCGGGAACTGTGCGGTCTGTCCGCGCAGCCGCTCTGAACAAAGAACGCAAAAAAGTGCCTGAGATTTGAGATCTCAGGCACTTTTTTCATCTTTTACGCACCGCCGAACCGGAACACCACGCCTACCGCTGCAGAAAGGCCGATGAACACAATGGGATGCCACTTTTTCGTAAGCTTCACCCAGTTAGTCAGCACCAGCAGCACCGCCGCCAGCGCCAGACCCATCCAGCTTACCGTACCGTCCCAGGAAAACCGCATAAAAAGAGAATCCGGGACTGCAGTGCTGGTGACGCGCAGAAGCACCTGCAAAACAACGCCGGCACAAGCCGCACCGATCAGGCCGCTGGAGGCGGGCCGCAGGCCGTAAAAGGCGTTCTCCACATATTTACTGTTCCTGAACTTGGTCAGCATGGCCGCCACGATCAAGATGACGATGATAGAGGGCGTCACCTCGCCGATGGTGGCGATGACCGCTCCGGGGATGCCCGCCACGGTGAAGCCCACATAGGTGGCCATGTTGATGCCGATGGGGCCGGGAGTGGACTCGGAAACCGCCAGCATATTCATCAGGTCCGTCTGGCTGTACCAGCCAGTAGCAAGGCCGATGTTTTTCAGGAAGGGCACGGTGGCCATACCGCCGCCCACGGCGAACAGCCCCGTCTTGAAAAATTCCCAGAAAAGACGCAGATAGGTCATTTCGCAGCCCTCCCTTCCAGGTTTTTCAGCAAAATCCCCGCCACAGCGGAGACCACCACAAACCACACCGGAGAAATATGCAGGAACAAGCTTCCCGCCATGACGATCAGGAAAATGGCCGCCGTCCGCTTATCCACCACAGATTTTTTCAGCAGCTTCAGCACGGCGTTGAAGATCAGGACACACACGCATACCTGGATCCCGGCAAAGGCGTTCTGTACCCAGGCCAAATGGGAGAAATTCGTGATCAATCCCGCCAGGATCGAAATAATGACCAAAGAAGGAAACACCACGCCCAGCGTGGCCACGATGCCTCCTAACCAGCCCCGGTGCTTCTGACCGATAAAGGTAGCGGTGTTGACGGCGATGACGCCGGGGGTGCACTGGCCGATGGCGAAGTAATCCATCAGTTCCTCCTCTGTAGCCCAGCCCTTATGCTCCACCACCTCCCGCTGGAGAATGGGCAGCATGGCATATCCTCCGCCGAAGGTCATCACGCCCACCTTGGCAAAGGTTCCGAACAAATCCAGATATTCGTTCATTCAGTTCTCCTCTTTCCAACATCAAATCGGAATTTTATTATACTCTTTCTGAGCAAAAAAACAAGCCCGGCCCCCATGTGATACTTCACAAAGGGACCGGGACAAGGAAGGCCGAAAATCAGGGAAGCTGAATATGCGTCCGCTTCAGGGACCGCCGCAGAGCCACACACAGCGGGGGTGCCAGAATGATGGCCACCGCGCCGTTGAACAGGGAAGCGGGGATCTTCAGAGGCAGAGCCGCCGCCGCCACGGAAGCGGTGAGACCACCCATCAGCAGGCCGTCATACGCAAAGGACTTGAAGAAATAGAGAATGTAGTAGGCCACGCAGCCCAGAGCCGCAGAGACGGTGCAGCGCCCGTAAGCAGGCGTCTCCCGGTCCTTCATGGCCAGACCGGCTACCATACCCATAACGCCCTTGGTGAGGAAGGTGATCCAGCACTCCGGAGCGTAGGCCGGGTTGGTCAGGTCATAGATGGCGGAACCCAAGCCGGAGGCAAAGCCGCCCACAGGCCCCAACAGCAAGCCGGACAGGCAGCACATGATATTGGCCAGCGTAAAGGAGGTGCGGCCGCCGATGGCGATGGGCATGGTGATCCGCAGATAGTTGCTGACAAACACCAATGCCGTCATCATGCCCAGCATGGTCAGCTTATTGACATTCTTCTCATTCCGATTCATAAAAAGCACTCCTAAGTTGTTTGTTGAACCTATCATAGCATGTAATTGACTTTGTGGCAAATGCCAGTTCTTATAAATTTGATAAGGTCAGTTTTGACAAGAGCAGTCCCGCGGCTTTTGGGCCGCGGGACTGCTTTGCTTCACTGTTTATGCCTTGGGTTCTTCGGACTCGAACACGGTCTTGGCGCTGGCCGCCAGACCCGCCAAGCCCTGCAATTCACTGGGGATGATGATCTTGGTGGCCTTGCCGTCCGCCACCTTGGTCATGGTCTCCAACGCCTTCAGTTTCACCACCTGATCGTTGGGCGCAGCCTCGTTCAGCAGCTTCAGGGCATCCGCCGTGGCCTGCTGGACCTTCATAATGGCCTCGCTCTCTGCCTCGGCCGCCAGAATTTTCGCGGTCTTTTCCGCCTCGGCCTCCATGATCTTCGCCTGCTTGGCGGCGTCGGCCCGCAGGATGGCAGACTGCTTCTCGCCCTCCGCCACCAGGATCTGACTCTGCTTCTGGCCCTCGGCCTGAAGGATGGATTCACGGCGCTCCCGCTCCGCCTTCATCTGCTTTTCCATGGCGTTCTGGATCTCCTTGGGCGGGATGATGTTTTTCAACTCCACCCGGTTAACTTTGATGCCCCAGGGGTCCGTGGCCTCGTCCAGAATGGAGCGCATCCGGGAGTTGATGGTATCACGGCTGGTAAGGGACTGGTCCAACTCCATATCGCCGATGATGTTTCGCAGGGTGGTGGCCGTCAGATTCTCGATGGCGTTCATGGGGTGCTCCACGCCATAGGTGTAGAGCTTGGGATCGGTGATCTGGAAGTAGATGACCGTGTCGATCTGCATGGTGACGTTATCCTTGGTGATCACAGGCTGGGGCGCAAAATCCGCCACCTGCTCCTTCAAGCTCACCTTTTTGGCAACGCGCTCGATAAAAGGCACCTTCAGATGCAGGCCCACATTCCAAACGGTGCGGAACGCGCCCAGCCGCTCCACCACATAGGCCCGGGACTGCTGAACAATGACGATATTGCTGACAACCAGGATCAGGAGCAGCGCAACGAGGATAGGAACAATGATCCACTTCATAATGAGTACCTCCACTTTTACAACGGTTTCCAAAGGGCTTGCTGATTGGCTTCATCTTACCTTATTTTAACCGTCAGCGCAAGCGTCATTTCCGCTTTCGCTCCAAATTGCAGAAAAAAAGAAAGAGAAACGCGGACAGTCCATTGGACTGTCCGCGCTCCCCTTTCCAAAACAGAAAGCATGTATAAGAGAAGAGAAAATGGAAATTTACTTTGCAGCAGCCTTCTTCTTGCCGGTGATAGCGTCCATGAAGACAGCGATAGCGCCGTCGCCAGTGACGTTGCAAGCAGTACCGAAGCTATCCTGGGCGATGTACAGAGCGATCATCAGGCCGCACATGGTCTCATCGAAGCCCAGCATGGACTGCAGGATACCCAGAGCAGCCATGACAGCGCCGCCGGGGACGCCGGGGGCAGCAACCATGGTCACGCCCAGCATCAGAATGAAGGGGAACATCTTGCCGAAGCCGATGGACTGATTGGTCATCACCATAACAGCCATAGCGCAGCTGGTCAGGGTGATGGTGGAACCAGACAGGTGAATGGTAGCGCACAGGGGGCACACGAACTCGGCCATACCGTCAGAGACACCGTTATTCTTGGTGCACTGGGTGGTAACAGGGATAGTAGCGGCAGAGGACTGGGTGCCGATAGCGGTGGTGTAAGCGGGCAGCATGTTCTTGATCAGAGCGAAGGGATTCTTCTTGGCAGCGCTGCCGGCCACGGTGTACTGGAACACGATGATGACCCAGTGCAGAACGAGGATCATAGCGAACACCTTGATGAAGGAGCCCATGATCTCCACGATGGTACCGGCATAAGCCAGCTTAGCGAAGATACCGTACACATGGAAGGGCAGCAGGGGGATGACGATGTTGCTGACCAGCTTGTCGATGATCTCAGCAAACTCGTTCATCACGGTCTTCATGGTGTTGCCCTTGATGACAGCCATGCCCAGGCCCAGGATGAAGGCCATCAGCAGAGCGGTCATAACGCCCATGATGGCGGGCATCTCAATGGTGAAGTAGCCGGAGAGCACAGTCTCCTCAGCGTTGGCGGCGTTCTCCATGAACATGCCAGCGTGGACCATGTGGGGATACAGCAGGGAGGCCACAACGAAGGCCAGAGTACCGGAGATGATGGTGGAACCGTAAGCCACACCGGTGGTAGCGGCCAGGGTCTTACCAGCGCCGGCGCCCAGGTCAGCAATACCGGGGGCGACGAAGCCAATGATGATCAGAGGGATCACGAAGTTCAGGAAGTTGCCGAAGATGCTGTTGTAGGTAGCACCGATGCGGATGATGACCTCACCGAAGTCACCCATGCCGGGGGTCACGAAACCGACCACAATACCGAGTACGATGGCGATGACCAGTTTGAGCAACAGGCTCATCTTTTTCTTTTCTTTCATTTCTCTCGTCCGTGTGATCTCACACGGACATCCTCCTTTTCTGATTTTCCTTTTTTCTCTTCTTTTATATCCAGCTGCTGCCGCTTACGCGTCCAGCAGAGAATATCCCTTTGCAGTCAGCTCATCCTTGATCTTCTGCACGTGATCGGCGTTCCGGGTCTCCAGGACCATGGACACCACGCATGCGTTGACCTCGGAGTTCACATCCTCACGCTCGTGATGGATGCGGACCACGTTGGCGCCGGTGCCGCCGACAACGTTCAGCAGGTTGGCCAAGCTGCCGGCACGGTCAGCCAGCTTGGTGGTGATGGTAGCGAGACGGCCGCCGTAGGTCAGGCCGCGGGTGATGACGCGGGACAGGGTGGTCACGTCCACGTTGCCGCCGGAAACCACGCACACAGTCTTCTTGGTGGTGTCGACCTTGCCGGACATGCAGGCAGCCACGGGAGTAGCGCCAGCGCCCTCGGCAACAGTCTTCTGGACCTCCAGCAGAGCCAGGATGGCAGCGGCGATCTCGTCCTCGCTGACGGTGACGATCTCGTCCACATACTTCTGGCACATCTCGAAGGTCAGGCTGCCGGGAGTCAGCACATGGATGCCGTCAGCCAGAGTCGCGGCATCGGGCACAGTGGTGACCTTACCGGCCTGACGGGAAGCATACATGGAAGCCACAACGCCGGCCTGCACGCCGATGACCTTGCAGGAGGGCTTGAGCTGCTTGATGGCGAAAGCCACGCCGGAGATCAGACCGCCGCCGCCGATGGGGACCACGACCTGCTCCACTTCGGGGAGCTGCTCCAGGATCTCCAGACCGATGGTGCCCTGACCAGCAATGACATACGGATCGTTGAAGGGATGTGCGAAGGTGTAGCCGTGCTCCTTGGAGAGACGCTCGGCCTCGCGGGCGGCGTCATCGTAAACGCCGGGGACCAGAACCACTTCAGCGCCGTAGTTGCGGGTGGCCTCCACCTTGGAGATGGGAGCGCCCTCGGGCATGCAGATCACGGACTTGATGCCCAGCTTCGTGGCGGACAGAGCAATGCCCTGAGCATGGTTGCCGGCGGAGCAGGCGATGACACCGTGAGAAGCTTCCTCCGGAGTCAGGGAACGGATCTTGTTGTAGGCGCCGCGGATCTTGAAAGCGCCGGTGAGCTGCAGGTTCTCAGACTTGATGTAAATGTTTTCGCCCAGCCGATTGGCATTTTCCAGCGGAGTCTTGCGAGCAATGCCCTTCAGAGACTCCTGGGCTTCCTGAATCATCTGTAAAGTTACCATAATAATCCCCCTATTTGTCTATGATTCAAAAACCACAATTAACTATACTGTCATTGTATGACGGACAGCGTTTGTTTTCAATACACATTTCCGCCAAATGTTCTTTCAATAAACACGCATTTTGCACAATATTGGCCTGATTATGGCCCTTTTTGGTTTCATTTTTGGCAAGAATGGCGTTCACTGGCGGACATTTGTGCATCATATCAAAAAGCAGGGAGGAAAATTCAAGTTACATCGTGCACTTTTTCAAATGCACTTTCTTGATAATGCAGGGAGAATTAGCGGGGTTTTAAGGCGGCCGAGCCATCGGCACAGCTGACTGCCGGACAACTCAAGTATGACTGATCCATTATATCAAAAAAACGGCACACTTATGTGTGCCGTTTTTCTGGTGACCCGGCGGGGATTCGAACCCCGGACCCACTGCTTAAAAGGCAGTTGCTCTGCCGACTGAGCTACCGGATCAGAGTAAAACACTTATTACCTATAAATCACTGGCCGAGAGGCCGTATTCATGGTCAATGGCAGGGACGGCTGGACTCGAACCAGCGAATGAGGGAGTCAAAGTCCCTTGCCTTACCACTTGGCTACGCCCCTAAGTGGAAAAAAGAAGGGACCGGGGATACCCCGGCCCCCTCATGTCTGGGGTGGGTGATGGGACTCGAACCCACAACACCTGGAACCACAATCCAGTGCTCTGCCAATTGAACTACACCCACCACATATAAAAACCGATCAAGCCGACGCCGCCCAGAGAGCTGGTACGCCAGGAGGGACTCGAACCCCCGGCCCACTGCTTAGAAGGCAGTTGCTCTATCCAGCTGAGCTACTGGCGCAAATCTGGAGCAGGTGACGGGAATCGAACCCGCATCCCCAGCTTGGAAGGCTGGTGCCCTGACCATTGTGCTACACCTGCATTGCCCTCCGAGTAAATCGTCAGCTTGGTAAGGATACCACGGAAAGGCTTGATTGTCAAGCACTTGTTGGCAATTTCTTGTGATATTTGAAAGAATTATTCAGCCAGAGAAACGATAAACATTGCTTATGGGTTGGATAGAGGACATTACACACAGCGTTTCATTCAGCTGCTACCGGCTGTCGCAGGCTGCGTTTGGTTGCCAAAAGTTGCCACGAGAAGCGCTGTATTCCGCGAATTTTAAGTCTACTTAATTTTCGCCATAAGGCAGAGCAGAAAAAACACTTGTGTCACAGCTTTTAGCGCACCGAAACTGTTTGAAGGGACCAGCCGCAGTCCACGATCCTCCGTCTCTCTTTCGCAGACATCTGTTTCTGTTACGAGCGACAGTAAAGTATGCTATACTACATTATTATATCATATCGGATAAGACATCCGCAGCCACGGTATTCTTTTGGAAGGGGTGGGGCTGACATGAAAAAGAGGATCGCTCTGTGTCTGCTGGCGCTTGCGCTGCTGTCCGTGATGACAGGGTGCGGAAAGGAGAAAGACACGGACCCGCTGACCGTGACGCTGTGGCATGTCTATGGCGGCGAGGTGGATTCCCCGCTGAATAGTTTGATTGAGCAGTTCAACAGCACCATCGGCGCGGAACAGAACATCCGTGTGAAGGTAGAGCTGGTCAGCAACAGCGGCAGCATTCACAAAAGCGTGCTGGCCGCTGCCAACAATGACCCCGGTGCCCCTTCCATGCCAGATATGTTCGTGTCCTACCCCAAAACGGTGCTGGCCCTCCCGGACCCGGACATGATCGTGGACTACCGGGACTATTTCAGTCCGGAGGAACTGGGAACATTTATCCCCGCCTTTATGGAGGAGGGGCAGATCGGCGGACGGCAGGCCATCCTGCCCCTGGCCAAATCCACTGAGGTACTGTTCGTCAACCGGACGCTGTTTGACCGCTGGGCAGCCACCTCCGGGGCCAGTTATGATGATCTGACCACCTGGGAAGGCATTTACGCCTTAGCGGAGCGGTATGCCGCGGACACCGGGAAGTGCTTTCTTGTCAACGACTACCACTTCAACTACTTTCAGGTAGGGGTGGAGTCGCTGGGAGAGAACTTTTTCCAAAATGACGGTGTCCGCTTCGGCCCAGCCTTTGAGCGAGCGTGGGAGCCTTACGCCCATGCGGCGCTGGAGGGCGGTGTGTGGTTACAGGACGGCTACGCCACGGAATCTCTCCGCACCGGCGACACCGTTGTCTCCGTAGCGTCCTCTGCCAGTGTACTCTATTACTCCGACACGGTGACTTACCCTGACAACACCTCTGAACAGGTGACCATCGCCTCCATGCCCTACCCGGTGTTTGAGGGCGGTGAGAAGCTAGTCATGCAGCGGGGCGTGGGAATGTGCACAACAAAATCCACCCCAGAGCGGGAAAAAGCGTGTATTACCTTTCTTAAATGGCTGACGTCGCCGGAGCGAAACGTGGAATTTGTCACCAGCCTCGGCTATATGCCGGTGACGCAGGAGGCATTTGATGCCTACCTTCCCGCCGCTGTGGAGCAGCTCAGCAACCCCATGTATGTCTCTCTGTATGAGACCTATCTCAAGATGCAGGAATCCTACACCTTCTATTACGCGCCGCAGATGGAGAACTATCTGGATCTGGAAACACGGTTTGAAAATCTGTCCCGGCTGAAGCTGATGGCTGGCCGTGCCCAATATCAGAAGGGCTCCGGTACGGCGGAGGAGTTGGTTTGGGACACGCTGGACAGCTTTAAGTTAGATTACGGTACATAAGAGAGGGAGCGCCAATGCGGCCAATCAGGGAAGCAATTCAAAAAAAGCGTGCAGCCGGTCCCAGTATGGGGCTGCGGCTGCTGTTGTACTGGTTCACCATGGTGCTGCTGCTGATGGCGGCGATTTTGTCTACCCTGATGGCCACCGGCGTACTGTCCCATCCCGCGCATCAGCTGTCCGGAACGCTGGATATTCAGCAGAGAAACACCTACGCCGCTCTGGACTCCCAAATGGACGCACTGACAGCGCAAAGCATGGCTATGTCGGAAAAGCTGGGAAAAGAGTTGGACGCCTTTCTTGCCGCCAAGGGCATCGCCTTTGATGAACTGAACAACGATCCGGATACCATCGCGGAGTTGGAAAAGTGCCTGTATACGCCTCTAAGCAACACCCTGGGCGCAGCCTCGTGCAGTGGGATCTTCTTCGGTCTGAATGTCACCGCCAACACCTTTCTGCCAAATGCAGAGGATTTCCGGGCGGGGTTATACCTCCGCTATTCCGGCTTACAGCCAACGGTAGCCTCAGAGCAGGATGTGATCTGCTTCCGGGGTGCGGCGGAAACAGCCCGAAGCTTACAGCTTCAAATGCACAACCGCTGGAATCCGGAGCTGAACGCCGCGCTGATCCCCGGCAGCGATCAGGTCACCGCCTATCAGGGGGCCCGACTGGCAGATGGCTGCCTGTGGACAAAACGCACAGAGCTGCTGGACACCTGGGAGCAGGTCATGCTGCTGTGCGTACCCATTTTGGATGGCGGCGGTACCGTAAGGGGCTTTTGCGGTGCGGAGATCAGCGATCTTTATTTCAGTCTTTCCCATAATACAGTCCCCAGCGCCTTCGGCAATATGCTGACGCTGGCAGCCCCCATAGACGGCGACAGCCTGCTTCTCTCCGGGGCCATGCTGGGTACCGCTGACGGCTCCCGCCTGACGGCCAACGGCATTCTGCACATCAGCGACGGAAAATACTACACTACACCACTTACAGCGATGGGAAAAACACCTATCTGGGGCGGCACCAGCTTCTGGATGCTGCCGCGTGGGACGGCATCCCCCTTGCCGCTGTGACGCTGGTGCCGGACGGGACCTTCCGCAGCTATGAAAAGGGGTCCCAGATCGCATGGTTCTTAGGAGCGGTTCTCTTTCTGCTGGCCATGCTGGTGGTGGCAACGGTGCTGTCCCGCCAATTCGTAAAGCCCATCAATAAAAGTCTGGCGGCAGTCCGGGGCGGTACAGAGATGGTCGCTTCCGGTATCCCGGAGATCGACGAGCTGCTTGCCGCCATCCGTGATCGGCCAACGGGAACGCTGCCGCCGGATGTGGAGGCACGGCTGCGGGGCTTTGCAGAGCGGGCCAGTACGCTGACCGGCACGGAACGTACCATCCTGCAATATTATATGGACGGCTATACCGTTAAGGATATCCCGGAGCTGGCGTGTATCAGCGCCAGTACGGTCAAGACCCACAACCGTAACCTCTACCGCAAGCTGGAGGTGGACTCCTTTGACGAGCTGAAGGTATATATCGAATTGTTTGCAAGCTGCGGCCGCAGCAGTGAACTGCTGAACAAGTAAATATTTTAATGAGCAGAGTGCACAATCCGATTTGCAGCGGGTTGTGCACTCTGTCTGCGCCTAAGGGTGATTTTTGAGTTTCCAGGCAAAATTCACCCTTATTGAGGAGATCCCAAAACCTACTATAACTGCTTGGATCAACTATGCAAACGCGTAAAAAATGTGAAGGAGCAGACCGCAGGTACGGTCTTGCACACCGACCAAGGCGCAGTCTACTCCTCCAGAGCTTTCTCAAGGACTCATTCTAATTGTAACATAATTCGCTCAATGTCAAGAGCCGGAACACCTACGGACAACCCAATTATCGAATCTCTGAACGGATGGATGAAGGCCGAATTGATTCTGGATTTTGGTATCAGTAAAGTTTCCAACCTCAAAAAGACACTGGATCAATATGTCCTATACTTTAACTCCGAACGTTTTGCCGCTGCCTTGGATTACAAAACCCCAATCCAGTACAAAACTGAATTGGGATTCTGATGCTATGACTTTTTATTCGTGTCTACTTTTACTTGACAGATACACTTCGTAAAGAAGCCTCCCCCTTTTGGTTTTTCACATTCCATTCGTTATCCTGTTAAACAAGACAGAGCGGCTGCAAACCGAGGTTTGCAGCCGCTCTCAGCGTGTCGAAAAGGTTTTCCGCCCCGCTGACCCTATTTCCCGAACTTTATAAAAGTTCTGAAAATGCTTGATTTCAATGGCGCAGGACACCCTTCTTGGGTTTCCCGCGCACACCTTTCCTTACCGTCGAGGGAAAATTACCTCTTTACCGGCAAAACCAGATCGGCTGCAAACCTCGGTTTGCAGCCGATCTGTCTTAATAATAAGCATGATAAGCATCTGAACGTCTGTGTTTGGGCGTTTTACGCCTTGGATTCGTCAATATAGCTGTACAGAGTGTACTTGGAGATGCCGAAGAACTTGCATACCCGGTCGCCGCTCTTGGTGATGAGGAAGGCTCCGGTCTCATTGAGAAACTGCACCGCCTTGACCTTATCCTCCTTGTTCATCAAGGCCACCGGCTTACCCACCACCTTCACGCTCTGCTCGATCAGCTCATCCAGCAGATCAGAGACATTCCGGGCAATCGGCTCTGGCTCCTTCTCGTCCTTTTCGGTGGCGGTAAACTGCTTGATCGCATTCTCCATGGCCAGCATCAGGGTGATATCGTAGTTGATGCCGAAGATGCCAATGGGGGCACCGTCGTCATCTCGGATGTAGATGGTGGTGGATTTCAGGATCTTCCCATCCTTGGTCCGGGTCAGATAGGACAAGTGATCGTGGAGCTGTTCGGGATTCCCCCGCAGGGCTTCCAGAACTACGTGAGAGGGCCCGTCCCCCGCCTTGCGTCCGGTGACGTGTCCGTTTTCAATGGCAACGATGGACCGTTCCGGGTCATTGGTGGCAAGATCGTGAACCACCACCTCGCAGTTGGGGCCGAATTGACTGGCGATCCCCTTTGCCAGCGTCAAGAGAAATTGCAGCGTAGATGCATCCGGCACGTAAATCCCCTCCTTTTCCGGTCCGCGGCAGAAACGCCCCCGAAAAGAGCGGGGCAAACTATGGAATACACGGTCTGATCCGTTGCCGCTGACAGACCTGCTATGATTATTCCATTATTGTATCATAATTTTAGTGAGTTTCAACCATTTTTTTGAGACCTAAAAATTTTTAATTTTCTCATTAAAGTGTATGGGCCGTCAAGCAGATTGCAGCAGGAGCGATATATCTGAAAACAAGTCAGATCTCCCTCCACTCACGAAGTGGCCTTCCGTAAAAAGCAAGGGCACTTCCAAACCTTCCATGCATGGAAAGCCGGGGAAATATCCCTGCTGCGGAGGCCCGATTTTTGGAAAAAACAGCCTTGCGCACAGGTTCCGCAAGAGGAACCAAAAAAAGTTTTAGCTTTACAGCATTTTTTTGAGTTTTTCTGCTTGACAACCGAAGAACACATGCTATGATGGTCTCAGAAAGCTAAATAAATTTTGCCATGAAGTAAAAAGATTTTGGAGGCGAGTATTCCATGAAAGATCAGCTCAAATGGGTCCTCAATCATATGCCAAAGAGTGACGATCAGCATCTGGATGTGATGTCCCTGCCCAATGTGGCCAAGGCCCGCTCCTTCCACGGGTCCTTCCCCCAGTACTCCATCACCCCTCTGGCGCAGCTGGACGGTATGGCACAGTATCTGGGGCTGGCGGGTGTGTATGTGAAGGATGAGTCCTACCGGTTTGGTCTCAACGCCTTCAAGGTGCTGGGCGGCTCCTTCGCCATGGCCCGGTACATCGCCGGCGAGATGGGCCGGGACGTGTCCGAAATGAATTACAACTACCTGACCAGCGAAGCCTTCCGTAAGGAATTCGGTCAGGCCACTTTCTTCACCGCCACCGATGGCAACCATGGCCGCGGCGTGGCTTGGGCAGCCAACAAACTGGGCCAGAAGTCTGTGGTGCACATGCCCAAGGGCAGCAGCAAGTCCCGCTTTGACAATATCGCCAAGGAGGGCGCCAAGGTCACCATCGAGGAAGTCAACTACGATGACTGTGTGCGTATGGCCGCCGCGGAAGCCGCACAGACGGAACACGGCGTCATCGTGCAGGATACCGCCTGGGACGGCTACGAGGAGATCCCCTCCTGGATCATGCAGGGCTACGGCACCATGGCTAATGAGGCCGCCGACCAGCTTCGTCAGTGCAGCGTAAACCGTCCCACCCACGTGTTCGTCCAGGCCGGCGTCGGCTCTCTGGCCGGTGCGGTGGTGGGCTACTTCGCAAACCTGTTCCCCAACGATCCTCCCAAGTTCGTGGTGATGGAGGCCGAGGCGGCTGACTGCCTGTATCAGGGCGCGCTGGCCAATGACGGCAAGCCCCGCATCGTCACCGGTGATCTGAAAACCATCATGGCCGGTCTGGCCTGCGGCGAACCCAACACGATCTCCTGGGACATTCTGCGGAACCATGTGTCCGCCTTCATCTCCTGCCCCGATTGGGTCAGCGCCAAGGGTATGCGGATGCTGAGTTCCCCCGTCAAGGGCGACCCCCGCGTGGTGTCCGGCGAGTCCGGTGCCGTGGGCATGGGCGTTCTGGACGCCATCATGTGCGATGACACCTACAAGGAGCTGCGGGACGCTTTGGAGCTGGACCGGCACAGCCGGGTGCTCATGTTCTCCACTGAGGGCAACACCGATCCCGAAAAGTATCGCCGGGTGGTGTGGGATGGCGAGTATCCCACCGATGACACCCCGCAGAAGCCCTGCTGAACGCACGGTCCAGAAGCGAACCCAACCAAAATTTGAGAAATAAAATTGGAGGTTACTACCATGGATTTTGAGAAGATTAAAGCAGCCGCTCAGGCCTATCAGGCCGATATGACCCGCTTCCTGCGGGACATGATCTCCCACCCCAGCGAAAGCTGCGAGGAGCGTGAGGTTGTTCACTGCATCAAGGCCGAGATGGAAAAGCTGGGCTATGACAAGGTGGAGATCGACGGTCTTGGCAATGTCATCGGCTGGATGGGTGACGGCGACAAGATCATCGCCATCGACTCCCACATCGACACCGTGGGCGTGGGCAACATCGACAACTGGACCCATGACCCCTACCAGGGCTACGAGGATGATCAGGTCATCTATGGCCGCGGTGGCTCCGACCAGGAGGGCGGTATGGCCTCTGCCACTTACGGCGCCAAGATCATGAAGGATCTGGGCCTGATCCCCGCCGGCTATAAGATCATGGTGGTGGGTTCTGTGCAGGAGGAGGACTGCGACGGTATGTGCTGGCAGTACATCGTCAACAAGTACTTCCCCGCCAACGGCATCAAGAAGGAGCAGGTGGAATTCGTTATCTCCACCGAGCCCACCGACGGTGGTATCTACCGCGGCCACCGCGGCCGCATGGAGATCCGTGTGGACGTGAAGGGCGTTTCCTGCCACGGCTCTGCACCCGAGCGTGGTGACAACGCCATTTACAAGATGGCCGACATTCTTCAGGAAGTCCGCGCGCTCAACGAGAACGGTGACGGCCCCTCCAACGAGATCAAGGGCCTCGTGAAGATGCTGAATCCCGCATTCAACCCCGAGCATTACGAGGACGCTCAGTTCCTGGGCCGTGGCACCTGCACCACCTCTCAGATCTTCTACACCTCTCCCTCCCGTTGCGCTGTGGCTGACTCCTGCTCCATCTCCATCGACCGCCGCATGACTGCCGGTGAGACCTGGGACTCCTGTCTGGAGGAGATCCGCCAGTTGCCCAGCGTAAAGAAGTACGGTGACGATGTGAAGGTCTCCATGTATATGTATGACCGGCCCTCCTGGACCGGCGAGGTCTACGAGACCGAGTGCTACTTCCCCACCTGGATCAACAAGGAAAACGCCGCCCACGTGCAGGCTCTGGTGGATGCCCACCATGCGCTGTACGGTGAGGAGCGCATTGGCCCCGACGGCGCGATGCACCTGCGTCACCGTCCCCTGATTGACAAGTGGACCTTCTCCACCAATGGCGTAGCTATCCAAGGCCGTTACGGCATCCCCTGCGTTGGCTTCGGCCCCGGTGCGGAGTCTCAGGCCCATGCCCCCAATGAGATCACCTGGAAGCAGGATCTTGTAACCTGCGCCGCCCTGTACGCCGCCGTGCCCGGTCTGTACAAGGAGGAGAACAAGACTGCCGATGTTTCCCAGTTCCGGGCCGGCAAAACCAACAACGACATTCAGTAATTCGCACAGAAACCGTTTCAGACTGTTTCTTCCAATCACAAAACATAGATTTATAAAGGAGTCAATTATCATGGACGCTACTCTGCAGAAATATATCGATAAACTGAACGCCCTGAACTTCAAGGAGATGTACGAGGGTGACTTCTTCTTGACCTGGGACAAGTCCGATGACGAGCTGGAAGCCGTCTTTACCGTGGCGGATGCCCTGCGCTATATGCGCGAGAACAACATCTCCACCAAGATCTTCGAGTCCGGTCTGGGCATTTCCCTGTTCCGGGACAACTCTACCCGCACCCGTTTCTCCTTTGCCTCCGCCTGCAACCTGCTGGGTCTGGAGGTCCAGGATCTGGACGAGGGCAAGAGCCAGATCGCTCACGGCGAGACCGTCCGCGAGACTGCCAACATGATCTCCTTCATGGCCGACGTCATCGGCATCCGTGACGATATGTACATCGGCAAGGGCCACACCTATCAGAAGGAAGTGGCTGAGGCCGTGACTCAGGGCCACAAGGACGGTGTTCTGGAGCAGAAGCCCACCCTGATCAACCTGCAGTGCGATATCGACCACCCCACCCAGTGCATGGCCGACATGCTGCACATCATTCACCACTTTGGCGGCGTGGAGAACCTGAAGGGCAAGAAGATCGCTATGACCTGGGCTTACAGCCCCTCCTACGGCAAGCCACTCTCCGTGCCTCAGGGCGTCATCGGCCTGATGAGCCGTTTCGGCATGGACGTGGTGCTGGCTCACCCCGAGGGATACGAGGTCATGCCCGAGGTGGAGGAGGTCGCCAAGGCCAACGCCGCCAAGACCGGCGGTTCCTTCACCAAGACCAACTCCATGGCCGAGGCCTTCAAGGACGCTGATATCGTCTATCCCAAGAGCTGGGCTCCCTTCGCCGCTATGGAGAAGCGCACTAATCTGTACGCTGAGGGCGACGCCGACGGCATCAAGGCTCTGGAGAAGGAACTGCTGGCCCAGAACGCCGATCACAAGGATTGGTGCTGCACCGAAGAGCTGATGAAGACCACCAAGGACGGTAAGGCCCTGTATCTCCACTGCCTCCCTGCCGACATCAACGATGTTTCCTGCAAGGACGGCGAGGTAGAGGCCTCCGTGTTTGACCGCTACCGCACCCCCCTGTATAAGGAAGCTTCCTACAAGCCCTATATCATCGCCGCCATGATCTTCCTGGCTAAGGTGAAGGATCCTCAGGCCACGCTGAAGGCTCTGGAGGAGCGCGGGATCGCCCGTTGGTTCCAGAAGTAAATCTTCTCAGAACACGCTGAATTTTACAGGCTTTCCGCCTGACATCCCTTTTCCATTCCGGAGGCCCGTCTGCATAGGTCAACCTGTCTGTATCTGTGCGGACGGGCTCCATCATTTTCACCGGCGGCCATGACAGCCGTCTCAGCGGCACCCCCGCAACACGGGGCATCTATTGCCGTTTTTGCTTCAAAATGTATAGAATCTAAACAAATCGAGGTGTTTTTCATGGGTAAGCGTATTGTGATCGCGCTGGGCGGCAATGCTCTGGGCAGCAATCTCCCTGAGCAGATGATCGCCGTAAAGCAGACTGCCAAGGCCATCGTCGACCTGATCGAAGAAGGACACGAGGTCATCATCGCCCACGGAAACGGCCCTCAGGTGGGCATGATCCAGAAGGCCATGGCCGAGTTGACCCGCTCCGAGCCGGAGAAGTACATTCCCTGTCCTCTGTCCGTATGCGTGGCCATGAGCCAGGGCTACATTGGTTATGACCTGCAAAACGCGCTACGGGAAGAACTGCTGGACCGCGGCATCCAAAAGGGTGTAGCCACCGTGCTTACTCAGGTTGAGGTGGACCCGAATGATGAGGCGTTCCACAACCCCACCAAACCCATCGGTGCTTTCATGACCAAGGAAGAAGCTGACAAGATGGTAGCCGAACGCGGCTACAACGTCATCGAAGATGCCGGCCGGGGCTACCGCCGGGTGGTCGCCTCTCCCAGACCTCAGTCGATCATTGAGATCCAGTCCATCCGGGATATGGTGGAGGCCGGTCTGGTGGTTGTGGCCTGCGGCGGCGGCGGAATTCCCGTCTACAAGACTGAGGGGCACCATCTGAAGGGCGCCGCCGCTGTTATCGACAAAGACTTCGCATCCTGCGTACTGGCTCAGCAGGTGGAAGCCGACACCCTTATCATCCTCACTGCCGTAGAAAAGGTTGCCATCAACTTCGGCAAGCCCGATGAAAAGTGGCTGGATTCCCTGACCCCCGACGAGGCCAGCAAGTACATCGGTGAGGGGCACTTTGCCCCCGGTTCCATGCTGCCCAAGGTGGAGGCCGCCGTGGAGTTTGCCGAAAGTGCCCCCGGCCGCTCCGCCCTCATCACGCTGCTGGAAAAGGCCAAGGACGGCGTAGCCGGCAAAACCGGCACCGCCATCCACCAGTAAACGCACACAAAACCGAGGCTGTTGCAGCAACAGCCTCGGTTTTTATCAAAAACTGCGGGCACTTCTGTTCCATTTCGTTCCGAAATTCCTTTTGCCAAAATTTTGTGTTAATGTATTTCCCTGTTTATTCGGCTATAATACAAATCGGAGATATTGAGAGAAGCGTATGATGGGAGCGTCATGCGCTTTTATTATTACGTGTAAGGAGAGAATCATATGAAACGCCCACTTTTGCTTGCGCACCGCGGTTTTTCCGGCAATTACCCGGAGAACAGCCCTCTGGCCTTCCGGATGGCAGTGGAAAAGACCGCTGCCGACGGTTTTGAAAGTGACGTCCACATCACCAAAGACGGCAAGCTGGTGATTTTTCATGATGCCTCTGTAGAGCGCACCTCCAACGGCACCGGCTTCATCAAGAACATGACCTATGATGAGCTGCTCTCACTGGATATCGGTGCTTGGAAGTCTCCGGAATTTGCAGGTCAGCATATCTGGACCTTCGGCCAGCTGCTGGACTTCTGTAAGGAGACCAAGATGCTGCTGAACATGGAACTGAAAAACTACGAGGTGTTTTACGAGAACCTGGAGCAATGGGTAATCGACGAGATCTGCAAACGCCAGATGCAGGAGCAAGTGTTCGTTTCCTCCTTCAACCATATCTCCATGCAGCATTTCAAGGAGCTGTGCCCGGACATTGAAACCGGCCTTCTGTATGATAAGCCCTATCTGGACATGGAACATTATGTCCAGCGCTCCAATGCCGACAATATGCATCCCCGGTATATGCTTCTGCAATATCAGCCGGAGCTGATGGAGTTGTTTCACGGCCGGGGCATGAAGGTCAACACCTGGACGGTAAATGACGAGGAGAACATGAAAGATATGATCGCCCGGGGCGTAGACTGCATCATCTCTAACCACCCCGATGTGCTGTGCCGCGTAGCGGATGATGTCTGCGACTGAAAAACACTCCCGCATTGCATTTTGCAATGCGGGAGCTCTTCTTGATCCCAGATTTATCTTTATAACGAAAAACACCTGAAATCCGAACGATTTCAGGTGTTGTTCTGGAGCTGCTGACCAGATTTGAACTGGTGACCTCATCCTTACCAAGAGATTTTTGGCGTTTTTTATAATAATTTCCGTTTGTTTTTAGTCGTTTCTATTCCGAACAACATCATTTCCAGAACTTTTGCGAAGTGCAGTCTCCGTTGTTTCCACGCTTGTCTGTGGTGAAACTGTGGTCAACCAGCGATTTGTGTAGACAGTGCCTGCGCAAATCGCATCGACTCAGCGTCACAGATAACACCGCAGTTTCTTCGAAAGTCGATATAGTCATCAGGAGGTTGGTATCACAATTTGATACCAACCTCTTTGCCAAAACAGGCGTAATAGCCCATTCATATTTTGGGCCGCTGTAATCAATAAGAGTTAGTTCTCCATCACAGAATTCTCCGCCGACTGCTCCAACATGAGGAAACGATCAAAGTCGCTCTCGTAGAGTCGATCCTGAATAATTCGATATTTCTCAAACTCTGTTTCGGCATGAAGCTTTGCCTGCTCCGCGCTGATTTTACCGGGTCCCGTCAGCAGTTCGTTTCCGTTAAACTCCAAGAACCCGTCCAGACGCTTCGCCCAATCCTCCATACTCATAGGAATTTTGCGTTCAGCCTGAAGCTCGGCATAGTCCAAATAGAGAGACACGATCCGTTCCAGATATGACATTTCCTTTTCGCTCAAATAGTTCTTGGCTACGGTCACATCAGCCTTTACGATTTTTCCGTCTGGTGCATTTTCCCAGGTTGCCAGCCCCATGTGTTCCTTCGCCGCATCAGCCCGCTCCACGATCAACTCTGCCGCTGTGTGGCGATGAACGGCATAATGCAGCTTGTTCTGCACGGTCTGGAAAAACAGACGAGTGGTCCTTGCATCCTTGTCGTAGTCGAAATCTGTAGCGTAGAAGTCCGTGACCTTTTGATCGAATTTCCGCTCAGCCAGCCGGATTTCACGGATGTACTGGAGCTGACGCTCAAAGTATTCATCTGTGAACATATGTCCTTTTTTCAGGCGTTCCTTATCCATGGTCCAGCCTTGGATGGTATGGTCTTTCACGATCTGCCTCGCCCATTTGCGAAACTACACCGCACGGGGATTATTGACCTTAAATCCAACAGCGATGATCATTTGAAGCGTGTAATGCTTCAGTTCTCTCGTTGGTGTCGATGCGCAGATACCGGCAGCCATGCTCCCGGGCGTACTGCTCGTAAAATGCGGCGAAGGCGCGGCCAAGGCCCCGTTTTCCGGCCTGCGGATCGACGGCCAGCGTGTGCAGAACCATGATCTGGTCATCCGGCGCGTCGTACTGCCACGGAGCGCCCGCGTAAACGTCCGCCTGAAGCCGGTTGAAGATGCCGGTGCCCACCACGGCGCCGTCCGCCTCCTCCACGAACAGGTCGCCCCGCTCCAGCGCCGCCTCAGCGGTGGAGCGCACGGGGTACACGCCCCGCACCCAGCCCACCTGCGCGGGGCCGGCCTCCTCTGCGTCGTGGACGTGCTCATAGACCCGGACCACGGCATCCAGATCTGCGGCATCGGCCTTCCGAATGGTGATCTCCATGAAAAACACTCCTTTTCGTCTTTGCGTCGGCCCGGCGGCGCTCCGCCGGTCACTGGCAGCGCTTCTGATACTCCGATGGGGACATCCCCACGCTTTTTTTGAACGCGCTGCTGAAATAGGTGATGTCCCGGTAGCCCACGGACTCCGCCACCTCGTAGACCTTTACGCGGCAGTCCCGCAGAAGCTCCGTGGCCTTGTGCATCCGGTAGTTGGTGAGATAGGCCGAGAGCGTGTAGGACGTCTCCTTCTTGAAAACATGGCTCAGATGCCCGTCGCTGACGCCCAGACTGCGGGCCACGGACGAGACGCTGATATCCGGGTCGTTGTAATGCTCGGAAAGATAGGTCAGCGCCTCCCGGACGTATTTGCTCTTTTCCGGCCCCTGCCCCTCCGGCAGGACCGGGGCGGCGGGAGCCGCCGGGGCTGCGGCCTGGGCGCGGCTGCGGATGCGGGCGATGGTCTCCTCCAGCTCCCCGTCGTGAAAGGGCTTGAGCAGGTAGTCCGCAGCGCCCAGCTTCAGCGCCGACTGGGCGTAGGAAAAGTCGCTGTACGCGGTGAGAAAGACCACGTGGGCCCGGTTCCCCTCCTCCCGCAGGCGGCGGAGCATCTCGATGCCGTCCAGCTTGGGCATGCGGATGTCGGTGACGATCAGGTCCGGGCGGTAGCGGCGGATGACCTCCAGCCCCTCCTCGCCGTTGGCGGCCTCGCCCACCACGGCGCAGCCCGCCCCGGCCCAGTCCACCGTCAGCACGATACCCTTGCGGACCAGCTCCTCGTCCTCCACGACGACGACCTTCAGCATGGCGGTTCCTCTCCTTTCCTGAAAACCGGAAGTGTGATGCGGATGCACGCGCCCTCGCCCTGCACGGGGACGAAGCGGACGCCCCGGTCCGGTCCGTACCGGATGCGCAAGATGGCGTCCACATTGTGCAGGCCGAAGTGCCCGCCGGGCCGGGGCGCGCCGTCCCGATACTGGGCCAGGACCTCCTCCGGCACGCCGCAGCCATTGTCCCGGACGGTGAGGATCAGGTCCTCCTCCGTGCGGTAGGCGCTGATGCGGATCTCGCCGCCGGAGCGGTCCCGGAAGCCGTGCAGAATGGCGTTTTCCACCAGCGGCTGGAGCATCAGCTTCGGCACCGGCACGTCCCGCAGCGGCTCGTCCACCTCCACCGTCAGGGCGAACGCGCCGGAAAAGCGGATGTTCTGGATCTCCACGTACCGCTCCACAAGGCGCAGCTCCTGCCGCAGAGGGACCAGCTCATCGGCGGAGATGCTGCTGCGCAGGATGTCGGCAAGGTCGGCGGAGATGGTGGCGATCTCCGGGGCCTGATGGATCTTGCCCATCCACTTGATGGTGTCCAGCGTGTTGTACAGGAAGTGGGGGTTGAGCTGGGCCTGCATCATGCGGATCTGAGCCTCGTTCAGCTCCCGCTGCTGGCGCAGGGAGTCCTTCAGATTCTGCCGCAGGCGCTGGGCCATCCGGTTGAACCGACCGGAGAGCTGGCCCATCTCGTCGATGCGGCGGTTGTCCAGCTGGACGTTCAGGTTACCCTCCTCCACCTCGCGCATGGCGCTGTTGAGGGCGCGGATCGGCTCAAAGAGCTGGCGGCTGAAGCGCATGGACGCCAGCACGCACAGCCCCAGGCACAGCAGCAGGGAAAGCCCCGCCACCAGATACATCAGTTCGGCGGTGCCCTCGGTCATGGGCTTGGGCTGCTGGAGCACCAGACAGAAGCCGGAGCGCGGCTCCTGCCGGACGAAGTAATCATAAGCGCCGTGGCTGTCGGAGAGGGCCTGTCCGGCCAGAAGCTGGCTGCGCAGGCGGGCGGCCAGCGTCTTGGCGGGGAGGTCGGACGAGGCGTACACCTGATCCCAGAAGGGGTCCAGCAGCAGAAGGCGGCTGGTGGCGGTGTGCTGCCCGTCGAAAAGCGCAGTGAGCTGGGCGGCGGTGACGTCCGCCACCACGTATCCCAGCGGAACGCTGCCCCGCCGGACGGCGCAGGCCGCCTGAATGCAGGCGGAGCTTTTGGACGATGCGCCGCGGTAGACCACGCCGCCGTCCGCCGCCGCGGCCAGCAGCCCCCAGCGGGGGGAGAGGGAGCCGGAGGCGGGCTGGCTGGAGGTGGAGTAGAGCTGGCGGCCGTCCGCGCCGTAAACGGAGAGACTGGCCCCGCCGAGGACCGGCGCGGCCGCGCGGTACAAAACGGAGTAGACGCGCTGCTCGTCCAGCTCGGAGCGGTCCAGCGCCGCCGCCACCGCCGGCTCGGCGCAGAGCTTTTCCATGACGGTCTCGCAGTCGGACAACAGCCCGCTCAGCTCGCCGGACATGGCGTCAAGCTGCGTCTCGGCGGCGTCCGCCGCGCTGCGGGTCAGCGAAAGGCGGAAGATGTTGAGCATCAGCAGCGTGCAGATCAGCAGGGGCAGGATGCCGATGGCCAGAAAGCTGGTGAGCAGCTTCTGGCGGAAGGAGGCGTTTTTCATGACGGCGCGTCCTCCCGCAGAAGCTCCGGCCAGCGGGCGGAGAAGGCGTCCTTCAGCTCCGCCGCCCAGCGGACGGGATAGTCGATGAGCGCCAGCTCGTCCGCAGGGGGCAGCGCGTCGCCGTCGGACACGTCCGTGCGGACGCTGCGGCGGGAGAACTGGCTGACCACCAGCTCCTGCACGTCCCGGCTCTGGGCAAAGTCCAAGAAGGCCCGGGCGTTGTCCGGATGGGGTGCGCCCGCGATCAGGGCGCTGCCGTCCGGCACGGCGCTGGTCCCCTCCTCGGGGTAGACGATGGCGATATCCGCTCCCTGAGCCTGACGCTTCAGGGCGGTCTCCTCCAGCGTCACGCCCACGCGGCAGCTTCCGCCGGCCACCGCGGCCACCACGTCGCCGGAGTCCGGCAGGACCCGGCCCTCCAGCTGGACGGCAAGGCGGTCCAGCTGGTCCCAGTCGTCGCCGGGGAGGGCGCAGAGCATGGTGGCCGCCGCCGTGTAGCTGGAGCCGGACACAGTGGGGTCCGCCAGCGCGATGGAGCCGGACCACCGGCCGCTTAGCAGGCTCTCCCACCCGGTCAGCTCGCCGGGGGAGACCAGCTTGGTGTTGTAGATCAGCACCACGGGGAGGGAGGAAAAGGGCGTCCACAGGTCGTCCGCCGGGCGCAGGCCCGGGCGGATCAGGTCCGCCTCGGCGCAGGCGTAGGGCTGAAAGTAGCGCTCATAGGCCGTCAGGCTCTCCACGCCGCCGCCGAAGATCACGTCGCACACCGGCGCGTCCGCCTCGCCCGCGATGCGGGCAAGCAGCTCGTTGGTGCCGCCGGTGACCACCTCGGCCCAGATGCCGGTGCGGGCTTCAAACTCCTTGACAATGGGGCCGTAAACCTCCTCCTTATGAGAGGTGTAGATCACGACCCGGTCGCTCTCCGCCGGGGCCAGCGCCGCCGCAGACTGGCCCGGGGAGCCGGCACAGCCGGTGAGCAGCAGCGCGGTCAGCGCGAGGATCAGGCATCGTCTGCCCATGGCGCGTCCTCCTTTCGGGTTGGATTGAGCGGTCAGACCAGCTCCAAAAGCTCCGGCAGGGACCGGATCTCGTGGTCCGCAAGGCCCTCCGCCGCAGCGGCGGGGCCGAGGGCGGCGCTGGAAAAGCCGCCGCAGCGGGCGGCGCGGACGCCTGCGGCGGCGTCCTCTACCACCAGCGCTTCCGCCGGGGAGACGCCCAGCGCCTGCGCGGCCTTTAAAAACACCTCCGGGTCCGGCTTGGACCGGGCGATCTGCGTCCCGTCCACCACGGCGTGGAAATACGGCGTCAGGCCGGTGCGCTCCAGAATGAAGCGGGCATTTTTGCTGGAGCTGGCCACCGCCAGCAAAAGCCCACGCTCCCGCAGGGCCTTGAGCGTGACTGTTGTATCCGGGGCGACGTCCGCCGGGGTCATTTCGGCGATGAGGGCGCGGTAGCGCTCGTTCTTCTCCGCGGCGAGGGCTTCCTTCTCCGCCGGGGTGAAGCTGCGGCCGCAGCCCTCCAGCACGATGTCCAGCGCCTCCATCCGGGAGACGCCACGCAGCCGCGCCGCGGCGCGCCCGTCAAAGGGGATGCCGAGACGGACCGCCAGCGCACGCCACGCCTTGTCGTGGGCCTGATCCGTGCGGACCAGCACGCCGTCCAGATCAAAGATCACTGCGCGCATGAGAGGATCGCCTCCAATTCGTCGCACACGTCCCGGCAGGATCGGGGCGCTTCCCGGACCGCGGCGGTGCGGGAGTCCGCCAGCGTCCGGCGCAGCGCACCGTCCGCCTGCTCCATGAGATAGCACCGGCCCGCCATGTCCAGCATGGCCTGATCGTTCCAGTTGTCGCCGAAGGCCGCCGTCTCCTCCGGCGAAACGCCCAGTGCGCCGCACATCTCCGCAAGGCCGGTGCCCTTGGTGGCGATGGAGAAGTCCAGCCACACAAGGCCCGCCACCGCCATGTGGAACGGCTCACCCCAGCGGGGGGCGAGGAGCGCGGCGGGGCCGTCCATCCCGTTGGGACAGTAGGCCGCGATCTTCACGATCTCCTCCGGCACGTCCTCGGGCCGGTCCACCATGGTCACGAGATTCCCGTGGTTCACGGCCATCTCGTGGACCAGCTCCGGGCCGCAGCCGCACAGATAGTTGAGGTTCTGCCCCTCGATGATGACGTCGCAGCCGGGAATGTCCATGATGGCGCGGGACAGGGCCAGCGCCTCCTGACGGGGCAGGAGCGTCTTGCTCAGGAGGGGCGCGCCCTCCTCCGTTCCGGGGCCGTACAGCACGGCGCCGTTTTCACACAGAAAGCACATCTCGTCCGCCACGGGGGCGAACAGCGTGCGCATGGAGTGGTACTGCCGGCCGGAGGCGGGACAGAACAGGATATTCCGCTCCCGCAGGCGGCGGATCAGGGGAAACAGCCGCTGGGGCATGACGGTCTCGTCATAGGGCAGCAGCGTGCCGTCGATATCGGATGCAATGAGACGGATCATAAAACGCTCCTTTTTGGGATCAGGATGGAAAACGGAGAAAAGAGGCCCCGGCAGGGGGCCTCTTTCCCGACAGCGCCCGGCCGAGGGACCGGGGCGGATTTACTTCACGCTCAAAGAGCCTTGCGCGATCATCCGGCCGTTCCTACGACTGAATAATACCACGCCGTCGCCCTGAAAGTCCAGACGGATTTTCTGGCCGATGCGGTAGAGCACGCCGCCGAACACCACGCCGGTGAGCAGGAAGCTGCCCACCCGGACCTTCACCGTGGTCTCCATGCCGGTGGGCATGGCGGAGTAGATCTCGCCTTCGATGGCGCCGGAATCGCTCAAACGCAGGAACTCCGGCCGCACGCCGAGAACAAAGTCCCCGTCGGTCAGGGCCGCCTCGTCGCCGAAGTCCTCCGTCTCGTTGACGCGGGCCACGTGATAGCGGAACAGCACGTCCTTGTTGCCCTTTTCCACGCTCTTCTTGTCCAGCGCCCGGGCGTTTTCCGCGTCTCTGCGGGCCTTGTCCTCCGCGTCCGCGCGCTCGTACCACGCGGCCACGTCCAGCGGCTCCTTGGGACGGAAGGAGAGCTGCATCCCGTCCAGCGCGGAGAGGGTCAGCGTTCCGTCGGACTGCTGGGCGCCGCTGGCGTCGATGAAGTTGATGGCGGGGTTGCCCACGAAGTCCGCCACGAACACGTTATTGGGCTTGGCGTACACGTCCAGCGGCGCGTCGTACTGCTGGAGGACGCCGTTTTCGATCAGGCAGATCTTGGTGGCCAGCGTCATGGCCTCCATCTGATCGTGGGTGACGTAGATAAAGGTGGAGCCGGTGTCGATGTGCAGGCGCTGAAGCTCGGAGCGCATCTCAAGGCGTAGCTTCGCGTCCAGATTGCTCAGCGGCTCGTCCATGAACAGCACCGTCGGCTCCGGAGCCAGCGTCCGGGCGATGGCCACGCGCTGCTGCTGGCCGCCGGACAGCTCGGAGGGATAGCGGTCCATGAACATGCCGATCTTCACGATCCGGGCCACGCGGCGCACGGACAGGTCGATCTCCTCCGGCATCAGCTTGCGCACGGCGGTGACGGGCTTGCCGTCCTTTTCATACTCAAAGCGGTCGTTGAGCGTGCAGCCGGCGGCGGCGGCCTTGTCCCGGGCGGACTTGAGCGCGGCCTCCAGCTCCGGGCGGCGGGCCTGCGCCACGGTGCCCGGCTCCATGGACTCGTGGAGCTTGTAGCTCATCAGGGTCTTGGCGGCGTAGATGGAAATCTCATAGCGGTCGATCAGCTTGATCTGGGCCTTGTTCACGTCCAGCTTGCCCTTTTTGTCCACGCACTCCACGATGGTCTTTACCACATCGTCCGGCTTCTGCAGGACGCGCAGCAGCGTTGCGGCGCGGCTGGCGTCCGGGTCGAACTTGGGCAACTCTTCCTTGATATTGGAAAGGCCGAAGGAGATGTTCTGGTAGACGGTCATGTTGGGCCAGAGGGCGTAGTTCTGGAACAGGAAGCCCACCTTGCGCTTGTTGGGCGGGATATTGATGCCGGCCTCGCTGTCATACACGACCCGGCCGCCGATGGTGATGCGGCCGCTGGTGGGAGTCTCCAGTCCCGCGATCATGCGCAGGGTGGTGGTCTTGCCGCAGCCGGAGGGCCCCAGCAGCGTGACGAAGGCGTTGTCGTCGATAACCAGATTCAGGTCGTCCACAGCGTAGAATTTATCCCAGCGTTTGGTTACGTGGGTCAATACGATCTCAGGCATGATTTAACCTCCTATTCCCTTATCAAGGCTTGCGCCGGTGACCTTGTTGACGAGGGTGTTGCAAATCAGAATGGTGACGATCAGGATCAGGTTGATGCCGCTGGAGAAGGCGTACAGACCCATTTCGTCGAAATAGTCCAGCGTGGTGGAGAGGATGAAGCCCTGAACGCACAGCAGCATGAACAGGCTCAGCTCGCGCAGGCAGGTCATGAACGGCAGCAGATAGCCGCTGATGATGGAGGACTTTTGAATGGGGATGATGATGCGGGTCATCCGCTTGCTCCACGGAATGTCCTGAATGATGGCGGCCTCTTCGATCTCGCCGGAGAGCTGGAGCATGGAGTTCAGGCTGGCCCGGCTGGCGAAGGGGATATATTTAATGGTGCCGACGATGATGAGCAGCGTGTACGTATTGAAGAGGTTAACGTACCGATTGGAAAAGAGAACGAAGAACGCCACGCCCACGGCGATGGAGGGCATCAGATACGGCAGGAAGGCCACCGCGTTGACGTAGTTCGCCCATCGGCTCCGCCTCGTCTTGGATACGGCGTAGCCGATCATGGTGCCGATGGTGCCGGCCAGCAGGGAGCAGCACACGGACACCAGGATCGTTCCGCGGAAGGCGTGCCAGATGGTCTCGTTGTGCAGGATGCCCTTCTGGCCGTACATTCCGTTTTCCGTGATGTTCTCGTCCGTCGTCCACCATTTGACGGTCAGGTTGTCGGCGTCTCCGGTGTATAGGAAGCTGTAATCGCCCGGGTTGGGCAGGAACGTTTCAAATGCAAAGGAGACGATGGGGAAGATGCTGGTGAAAAAGGTGATGACGATCAGCACGGCGGCGATGATGTGCTTGCCCGCCCGGCCCAGATTGATCTTGGAGGTCTGGCCGGACTTGCCGGTGACGGTGGTGTAGTTCTTCCGGCTGCGCAGGCTCATCTGATTCAGAAACATGATGGCCACGCCGAAGATCATCATGATGATAGCGAGGATACTGGCCTCGCCGGTGTACTTGGAGTTCAAAGAGACGTACTTGGTGGCGAGGGTGGTCAGGCCCAGATAGTGGGGCACGGGATAGGAGCCCATGGAGCTGCCGAACACCAGCAGGATGGTGGAGAGGATGGCGGGCTTGACCATGGGCAGCGTGATCTTGAACATGGTCTTCCACTTGGGCGTGTCCAGGATCGTGGCGGCCTCCTCAAGGTTGGCGTCCATGTTGCGGAAGATTCCACCGATAAGGATGTAGGCAAAGGGAGCGTAGTGCAGGCCCAGCACCACAAGGCTGGGGAACAGGCCCTTGCACCACCACAGCGGCATCTGCACGCCCAGCGTGGCGGCCAGCAGGCCGTTGGACGTGCCGGTGACGGCGTTGGAGTTGAACAGGTTCTGCCACACCACGGCCAGCGTCCACTGGGGCATGATGTAGGGGAAGATGAAGATGGAGCTGAGGTATTTGCGGCAGGACAGGTTCGTGCGCGTAATGAGGAAGGCGAACAGCCCGCCGAACACGATGGCCACCACGCAGGTGCCCACCGCCAGCAGCACCGTGTTGATGAGCGGCATCCACAGGTTGCTCATGGCAAGGCGGCTGGTGAAAAGGTCGATGTAGTTGACGAGGGTATAGCCGCTGGCCTGACCCGTCAGGTGGGCGTCGATGGTGCCCGCGTGGATCTTGAAGGTATCCTGCACGATGGCGACGATGGGGGCGACGGTGGTCACCGTCAGCACGATGCCCATAATGAGCAGGATGACATTATGGGGCTTTGAGAAGTAGGTTTTGATCCTGTTGAGCCGGATCGTGGACCTGCCGGTGCTCACAGTAGACGACTGGTTCATAGATGACCATTCCTTTCCCAGACTTGTGCGGGCCGCGGCAGGACCGCTCCCACAGGACCGCCAGCGGCGGTGTGCGAACCAAAAAACGCTGGATTTTTCTGGATTTTTGGAGAAAAAGCGCCCCTGACGGTCATGAAAGCACCCGTCAGGGGCGTTTTTACGCGTGAGTCAGCGTACCGCGCCGGACGATCAGCCCGCGCTGTACTTGGTCAGCAGCTCGATCCAGCTGCCCACGGTGAAGGCCACGGAGCTGCAGTACTCGGGATCCTCGAGCACCAGCTTGCCCTGATTGGTCCACCACTCATAGCCGTGGTCGTCCTTGGCGGGGAAGGTGTCCACGCCATCCACGTAGCCGCCCTTCTGGTGGCCGTAGGTCGCCTCGATGGCCTCAGCGACGGTGGGGTTGGAGGAGTAGCCGCCCATGTCCTTGCCCCAGGCGGAGAAGCCGTCCTCGGTGCAGGTCATGTAAGCGATGAAGGCGCAGGCGGTCCAGGGCAGGGGAGAGTTGTCGGTGACGAACAGATAGTGGCAGTAGCCGAAGCCGCCGATGCCGGTGTAGCCGTCCTGATAAGCGGCCACGTTCACGTTGTTCACGGAGACGGTGGCGGACTCCTCAACGGAGCGGAGCTTGGAGTACACCAGCAGGCCGAACTGATCCGTGGCGGACTTGTCGACCAGTGTGTTGCAGATGGGGCCGTCATCGGTCTGGGCGTTGTAGCTCTCGACCCACAGCTTGATCCACGCCAGAGCGTACTTGCCGTTCTCACCAAGGCCCAGATCGCTGGCCTCGGAAGCCATGGCGTCGATGGTGGGCTGGAAGTAGGCCTGCTCGTCGGCGGACAGCGCGTCAAACGCCTCCTTCAGCCAGCCGGCGTAAGTATCCTCCGTGAGCATGTACAGGAAGTTCTTGCCCACGATCTCGGAGTCGATGTCCATGTACAGGCCGTGCTCGCCCTCGGCCACGAAGTCCCAGCAGTTGTCATAGGTCTTGGAGCCGGTGTTGTTGTACATAAAGACCTTGTTCAGGGTCTGCAGGGGCAGGAAGCCGGTGTACGCGTCGGCGGTGGTGCCGTTGGCGTCGGCCCAGTCCTTGGGGATGAAGGTATCCAGCACGCCGGGCTGGACCATCTTGCTCTCGATCTGGTTGCCGTCCTGGATCAGGGTCATGGCATAGGTGCCGGTGGGCTTGAGTGCGTCGGCGGTGAGCTGATCGAAGATCTTGTTGTTCTTGGGCTGCTGCCAGTCGTACTCCATGTTATAGCTGGGGTCGATGGACTGCAGATACTCGATGAACAGAGGCAGAGCGGTCTTGCCGCGGCTGGAGTTGCCCACGCCGTAGAACGTGGCGCCGTTGGATTCCTCGATGGCCTTCTTGGCCAGCTCCTCCAGCGTCATGCCCTCGGCCTCGGCGATGATCTTCTGGGTGGCGGTCAGCTCGGCGGCAGGCTCGGCCGGAGCGGCGGAGCCGGAGCCGGAAGCGGAACCGGCGCTTGCGGCGGGAGCGCTGGAGCCGCCGCAGCCGGCCAGCAGGGCCGACGTCATGGCGAGGGCCAGCGTCAGTGCAAGAAACCTCTTCTTCATAGGGTGATGTCCTCCTCCAAAATATTTTTTGGTGTTGCGTAACAGAAACTTACTTTGCGTCAGCTTCCAGTTTCATTTTACAGGCTGGAACTGAAAATATCCACTGGACAAATCTGCTGTTATTTGTGAAATCCCAATATTTTTGCACAAACTGCACATCAAACCCGCCGCGCCCGCCGCGCCGGGTGAGCGACCTGCACAGCCGCGCTGCCAAAAAAACGGCGGTGCGGACGGGAAAATTGTGGATTCTGCTGGCGCGGGAGAAAAATTTACATAAATCCGATGGCGGGAAACGGAACCTTTCAAGCGGCGCGGGCGGGACGGCGGCGCTGGGAATTCGGAAAAAGTCAAGCATTAAATGCGCACAATTTTTCACTTCTTGTTTTGTCTAATTTTGACAATCCAACATGGCTGCCGTCATATCCCATGGTCGGCAGCCTGTGTATTTTCCTATTCAGTTCTCCGTGTTCCGCTCTGCTCACGCCCTCTCCCCTCGAATGTCTGCTGTGCTGTTTCTTCCTGTTACGCGCTCAGTCCGATCTCTCGCAGGCACTCCCGGAACATGACCTCACAGCTCTTGTACCCTAAGATTTTTCGAGGATAGTTGTTAATCCATTCCTCCGTGGCCGCGATCTCCGCCGCGCTGACCTTGGAGAAATCTGTGCCTTTCGGATGCCGCCGCCTGATCATGCTGTTGGCGTTCTCGTTGCTGCCACTCTCCCACAAGGAATACGGATGGCAGTAGTATGGTTGCCGCGCTGGCGCACAGGCCGTCGATCTTCGCCGTCACCGCCGCCGGGTGCTGTTCAAGCTGGTTGCCGATGGCCTGCGCTGCGAACACGTCGCCGCCGCTGTTGATGCGCACCGTGATCTCGTCCAGCGCTCCCAGACCGGCCAGTTCCTCCGCAAACTGCTTCGGGGTCACCTCGTCGCCCCACCAGTTCGTCTGCGAAATGTCGCCGTAAAGCAGCAGCTCCACCTTGTTTCCTGCCTGATTGCAGAATTTCCAGAATTTCTTGTTTTCGGGCATTTCTGTTTTCCTCCTATTCTCCCGCCGTCTGCGCTTTTCCGATCTCGTCCACCTCGCGCTTGCGCTTGGCCTCTGTCATGTGCAGTTTGATGTTGCGGTTGTAGTCCCCGCCGGTCATTTGCGCCGTCTCCTCCTGCGCCGTGCTGAAACCGGCATCCACCCGCTTGATGGCGGCATCCACCTCCTGCACGGGGTTCAGGTTCGTCCGTGCCGGGCCGTTCCACGCGCAGGCCGTGTACGCCTTGCGCCGCGCCGGGTCGGTGAAAAAGCCCAGCGCGTGGATACGCCCACGGGCGACCGCCTCTGCAAACCACTCCTCATAGACCGGCTGGCAAAAATCGTCCGTGAACCAATCCCGCTGCATACTACAGGTGCGCCAGAACTCGTTGAGTGCGCCGCGAGCCGCCGAATAGCTGGTGGTGAACTGCTTCATCATCACTTCCGGCGGTATCTCCAGCCCCGCGCCGATCAGGCGGATGGTGGCGTTCGTGAAGTCGTCGTACCCGGTGTTCGGGTGCTTCGGGTCTGCAAACTGCACCTCTTCGCCGGGGTTCAGGTCAATGATGGCCCCCGGCCCCAGCTCGATGCTGCTCTGGTCGGCGTTGTCGATCAGCTCCTCCGCCGGTATCATTTCTCCAAACGGTCTGCCGTCCGACGGGTTTTGTGACTTCACGAACACCGTGAACATGGCGCTGATCATCGCCGCCGTGATCTCCGCGTCCGTGTAGCGTCCAAGCTGTTTCAGGCTCTCCAGCACAGGGGCCAGCAGGGGAACGCCCCGCCGCTGGCCGATGCGCTCGCGGCTCATGATGTGCAGCACGTTCCGCCGCCCGGTTGTATCGCCGTAGGCTTCCACTCTTTGCCACGTCAGCCCCGCCGCGTCCACGGCGCTGTTGCTGCCCAGCGGATGCCGGTTGCATATCCAGTATGCCGTCACCATGCCGTCCGCTGCCGTCCGCGTCGGTCTCCACGCCCTGTACGATGCTCTGTACCTCGTAGCCCTGCACCGTGCAGGGCATCAGCCTGTCAAAGCCGTCCGGGCTGCATACTCGGTCTGCCTCGATCAGCCGCACACGCAGGTCATACGGCGCTCCCGCCTGATGCTTCATAGGTAGCAGGGCAATGGTGTCGCCGTTCATCAGGTAACTCAAAAAGGCGAGCTGCTGGAGCTGATAGAAGTTGTCCATCCTCTCCGCGTCGCATACCGGCGTGTCCGCCCACAGGGCGAACTCCAGCACGAACTGCGCTTGCAGCTTCTCCACCGCCGTCTCGTCCAGTCCCAGATAGTCGCTGTCAAGCTGCGGCGCAGGCATCAATCCACCCGCCACCACGTTCGTCCGCATGGTTTTCAGCGCCGCCGTTGCCGTTGGGATACCCATGTAAGCGTCTCGGCTCCGCTGCTGCAGAATGTCGATGTTGTCCTCGATGTCCTCCTTGGCGCTGCCGCCGTGGTACATCCAGCCTCTCATGCTCTTTTTCGTCAGGTTGGCTCCGTAGCTGCCGTACCCGCTTTTGATCACGCTCAGTGCGACCCTCGCCGCCGCCCGCTTCGCCGCGTGGACGGGAGCCATGGTCATGATCGCCCGGTCAAGGATATTCGGTTTCTTCATGTGCCCCCTCCTCATACGTCGCGGGCCACGGCACGATAGGCGCGGTTTCGTCCGCCGTGCTTATGTCTCTTGCCCAAGCCGCTCGCCTCCTCCTTTTCCATGCAAATAGATAAAAAAATAAATGCGGGAAAACTCTTTTCGAGTTCTCTCGCATTTATTCTAATTATTCAGCCATAAAGGTGAACACAGCGAAAGTGAAAAGTTTCATGACACCTCGACAACTGAATAGCAACGCAATATTCTGCGCTGCTGAAGACAATAAAAACACCCGAGGCTGGTTATCTTAACCTGCCTCGAGTGTTTCTCATTTCCCGTATTTCTCTTTTAGGCTCTGGTGTCCCTGTTGGTCGCGGCGGCGCAGCTCCTCTGCCGAAAAGATCTTCCACTGGGGCCCCTCATCGTTCAGGTTCAGATGCGCGTAAGATTCCGGATAATACCGCTCCGGGTCAAAAGTAAAGTCCTTTGCAACAAGCCGCTGCCACATGCTCGGCTCATCAGGCAGGTCGATCTTGTCCACCTCGTAGCTCGTCAGCTCATGGGTAGTGTCGATCTTTCGCAGGAATTCCTCTGCGGTCAATTTCCCCTGAACATATTCCTCCCGTGCCAGCCGAGCATTCTCGCTCCACTGGTCGTACTGCTCGTAGTCCATGTGCATCAGGTTGGAACGGTCAGAAGGTGCCGCGTCGATCCACCGCAGCAGGCGGGAATACATTCTGTCCCGCAGCTTTTTACAGATCAGGAGCGCCTCATCCTCCGAAGTCTTATCCAGCCTTGCCAGATTCGCGCCACGCTGTTTGCAGCTCTGCCCATCGGTCACCCGGTCACAGTACCGGGTGGCCTTTTTCGTTTTCGGGATGAAATAGCCCCAGCAGTAGTCACATCGGCAGACCCGCTGGTTGTCCTGCTCGAAGTAGAGCGCCAGCACCAGCATCCGCAGCTCCATCAGGCTGCGAAGCCGAAACGACCGTGGTTCTTCCAACTGCGGCAGCTTTGCCGGATCG